>Ga0210399_10000474_pt1 | contig 32467 bp, 22 predicted proteins | sample IncBWC14MmetaG_FD_150865 | JGI IMG/M metagenome (GOLD analysis project Ga0210399, IMG submission 150865) | Forest soil microbial communities from Barre Woods Harvard Forest LTER site, Petersham, Massachusetts, United States - Inc-BW-C-14-M | ecosystem: Environmental > Terrestrial > Soil >... | reverse complement strand
GGCCATGGCAGACATCGCGCGGGCCATGTGTGGCATCGGTACCCGCACGTTTTCGAAGGTGTCGACCGAGGCATAGGAAAGATCTGCGACAGTCCGGCCAGCGGCGCGTGCCAACGTGTCGGCGGAGTTGCGCGCCCGGCGGTAGGCATCTTCGACCGCCTTGTTCTTGGCGTCATCGATATTCTCGAGCGTGTAGTTCAGCGTCTGGCTCTCGCTCACGTTGGCCTCGGCGAGTTGCTGGGTGATGGGGCCTACTTTTGAGAAATCCTTCAGCTTCAGGGTGACATCGGTCGTGACGCGGTAGCCGTTCACGTGCAGCTTTGGCCTCGGCTCGTACACCGGTTGAACCGAAAGAAAACCAATGGTCGCGGCTTTGAGATCGATTCCATTGGCGCGCAGCACTTGCTTCACCTGCTCAACATTCTTGGATGCACGCTGGAATGCGGCCTCCGACGTGTCCTCCTGGACGGAGACACTGAGCTGAATCCGTGCCGTGTCCGGGGCGGCCTCAAATTTCCCGTCCGCGCCCACGTAGACGCTGTTGGCCTGGGCGCTGACGGAGGGATGCTCTTGTGCGACGGCTGCGTTTACGGACAACAGAAGAAATGCTACGAGCAGACGCAGGGATTTCATGGTGGGCCTCCAGGAGGATTATCCCACGCTACTTTACTTATGACTTATGCCCCAGAGCAGGTCCGGCGACGGCGAGCAGATCGACTTGCAGGTGGGCGGAGTGCAGGCCTTCGATCGTCGTCGCGGGAAATTTCCCAGTCGCAGGGACGATGCCCACCGCACGGTTCTTGCCGGACTGCTTGGCCTGACGGAGACCGCGGTCGGCGAGGGTGAGGACCTCTTCGTAGCTCACGGCCCGCGGATTTTCGAGTGACCAGGGAAACGCGGCCCAGCCCAGAGAGCAGGTGCGGTACATTGTTTCTCCCGACCCGCCGAGCGAAATTGGCGTATCGGCAACCGCGGAAAGGACACGCTGGGCCAGCCATTCCGCTTCGGCGCGATCGGTGTAGCGCGACACGATCAGAAATTCCTCTCCGCCCCAGCGCACCAGGACATCGGAATGCCGGATCGACGAACTCAGACGGCGCGCCATCTCGACCAGCACCTTATCGCCAACGTCATGCCCGTACTTATCATTCACTTCCTTGAAATTGTCAGCGTCAATCAAGTAGAAGACCAGATCGCGGGTGTGCGGGTCGCGGCCGTCGGCGTGCGACCGCAGGGCCTGGGCCACGTCGGAATCGATGGTCGCTGAAAAGTAGCGGCGATTGCGCAACCCGGTCATGGGGTCGGTTAGGGAAGCCTCCTCCAGCACCAGGTTGGTGCGCTGCAACTCCCGGTTTAGGCGGCGATGCTGGATGAATAGCAGAAGCGCCATCAGGAACATGGTCACCAGCGTGACCAGCACCCGGAAATCAGCGACCCGGTGTGCAAGATTGCCGTCGAGCAGCGCATAGAGCGCAATGATGGGCAACGACAGCACGGCCACCATCGCCAAGTTCGCCATCCAGGAACCGTACGATTCGTCGGCTGCGGTTTCGGGCGCCGGCGACAGTCCCGGCCCAAGCATCGCGACCGCGGTGAACAAGGCGAAGGATCCGGAGTACGGAACGTCATACCAACTGCCGGTGAAATAGACTTCTTTCTCAAGGGCGCGATTGAGCATATAGAACCACACCCCGTTGAATGCAAAAGCACCGCAGAGACACGCGTAGAACGTCCTCCACCGTCCCGAGCTTCCGCGCCAGAAGGCCAGCAGGACGCAGGTGATGAGGATCGATTCGGCGAGAGAGAGCAGATCGAAGTTCCGGTTGTACGCGCCCTCATTCGGCGAGATGTACTGCCAGCAGACGACGAACGACACGTACAGGTACAGCCACCAGAGCATCAAGAGGAGGAAGTCCAGCACGCCGAGCCGCGCGCTGCGCTCAGAGGGTTGCAGGTGCGGCCTCAGCAGCAGTCCCGCGAGCATGGGTGCCCCAGCGAGAAACAGCAGAGAGTCCGCGGGATGCATGGACGGCATTTTCTTCTGCAGGACCAGATCAAAGGTGATCCATACCAGTTGGTCGCTGAACCACAACGCCCAGCCAGCCGCCTGAAGCATCCAGAACCAGCGCATGCGGCCTTTGCTTGCCGCGCCCAGACACGCGAACGCGACCAGCGCAGAGAGCATGAGCAATCCGCTTACTAAGTCGCTGATTGCGGTCAGAGCGAGACCCCGAGGAAGGACGACGCAAGCCACCGTCAGCACGGCTGTGAGCAGCACGGCAGCCACAATCAGGAATTTCGAAACTTTTCGGCCGTTCAACGGTTTCCGCCTTCGCGAACGGATTTAGCCCTTGGCCCCGGTGGAGTATGCAACCCGGTAGATCTGGGAATCTTGAATTTCCTTGCGCAGATCCTCCCAGATATTGTCTGGCATTTCGAGAAACACTTTCACTACGTCGGGATCAAACTGCCGGCCACCCCACTTTTCGATTTCGATCTTGGCCGCCTGGAGCGGCTGCGCCGGCCGGTAAATCCGCTCGGATGTGATGGCATCCAGCGTGTCGGCGACCGAGAAAATACGCGCGCCGAGAGGGATTTCCTCGCCTTTCAGCCCGCGGGGATACCCACTGCCGTTGAACCACTCCTGATGCGAGTACACAATCTCGGCAGCCTCCGCGAGAAATGGGATCTTCTTTACGATCTGATAGCCGTGGTAGGTGTGCTCCTTCATGATCGTCATTTCGTCGGGGTCAAGTTTTCCTGGCTTGTTAAGAATCTTGTCCGGGATGGCTATCTTTCCGATGTCATGCAGGAACGCTCCGCGAGCAATGGTATTGATCTGTTCGCGAGGCAGACCCATGGCGCGGGCAATCGCGATGGTGAATGCCGTAACCCGTTTCGAGTGGCCTTCGGTCTCGCGATCTTTCAGGTCCAACGCATCACCCAGAGTCTCCAGTGTGATGTCATAGGAGCGTTCCAGATTCGCCATCGCGATCTGTAACTGATCCGTTCGCGCCTTGACCAAAGACTCCAGGTTCGTCTGATAGGTTCGGTTCTCCACTTTCAGGCGGCGGTTCTCCAGGGCTCGACTCACCGTATTGAGAAGTTGCTCGCGCTCGAAAGGCTTCAGCAGATAGTCGTAGGCTCCGTTTCGAATGGCGGCCAGTGCGACAGAAATGTCGTGCACCGCGGTAACCATCACAACCGGCATGTCGGGATACTTTTCTTTGGTGCGTTCCAACAGGCCAATGCCATCGAGGTCCGCCATCATCAGGTCCGAGAGCATCAACTCGAACTCTTCCCCGGAGGTGAGTACGGCGAGGGCTTCCAGGCCGGAAGCCGCTTGTTTGCAGGCATATCCGGCAGTTCCGAGCATGGAAGCGACGATTTCCCGAATCGGTTCCTCGTCGTCAACTACAAGAATGCGGTCTGGCATAAGGGATACACGAAAGTCTATCGGCGATTGTAACCCACCCGCGAGATGCCGAAAGTAATCATTCAGGTCCGGAAACTGCATCGAGAAACTGCTGGGCCATGATATTCAAAGCAAGGAAGAAGTACGTCCGCGACGCGATGAACGCATCCCTTTGGTCGATCTGGAATTCGGCGGCAAAGCTCGGGTTAGCCACGCCCACGGCGGCAGAATTCACTCTGCTGATTCTGCTGGGCGCTTCTCTATTCGCTTTGCGTGTTTTCCGGGACAACTATTTCAAAGTTTGGGTTTTGGGTTGGGCTGCCTTCGTGGCCTCGCGACTGGCTGAACATTGCTTCGCGCCCAAAATACCCGCGCCGTTCGACTTGGTCGCAGTGCAAGCGACATTCGTGCTCGCCGTTGGATTGCTGGCGGGAGCGGTTCTGCTCTACACCCGGGGACGCGATCTGATCGTTCCCTTAATGGTGATCACGCCCATCCTGGTGGGCTTTGCCGGAGCTCGGATACTGTTGTGGCCGGATTCCCTGCCCTTGCGCGTCGCCGTGGAAGTCGGCTACCGGATCATCTTGCTGACCGCCTCAATCGCTTTGCTGCGAGCGCGCCGCGGACGGTGGGAGCCCTCGGCATGGTTGCTCGCGCTGTGTCTGCCGTTCCTTCACCTTTCCTGGCCGCCTTTCACTGATCGCGTGCCCGCAGAGGCGTTCCTGGCGGCAGAAATTGCGCTATCCCTGGCCATGCTGCTTGTGGTGCTGGATGAGGCGCGCACCCGCACTCGCAGACTGCAAGCCGTACAGGCCATCACTACTAGCATGGCCAGCGCACAGCAGTATGGAAACGTGGTGCAGTCGGTCGTGGTGGAATTGCAACGCTTGACCAGGGTCAGGGCTGCATGGTTCCGTCTGGTCGAGGCTGGGCATCTGGTCGCGACTCACGCGGTCGGGCTCTCCGCTGATTTCCTGCGCGACGCAGGCATGGCCGAGATCACTGACGACATCTCCATGCTGATGGCCCAGCCCGGCCCGCAAGTCACCACACGGAATGCCGCTGGTCCCGAGCCTGAACTCTGCCTTGAAAACGAGAAGATTCATCAGTTGATCATTATTCCGGTCGCGGGCAGCAAATCGCCGATCGGATTGTTGCTGCTGGGAAGTTCCAGCATCAGGAAGTGGACCTCCGAAGAACTCGACTTTCTGCAGGCCTGCGCTAAGCAACTTGCAGTTGCCGTCGAAAACTTCCGCCTGCTGGAGCAGGTACTGCGCTCGCAACGGCAGTGGATCAATACCTTCGATTCGATTCACGACATCATCCTGGCACACGACGCCGACTTCCGCATCATCAAGGCCAATCAGGTTTTGCTCGAACATCTCGGCCAGGCCGCCGCCGATGTCGTTGGCAGTTCTTGCGAGTCGGCTCTGCCTCACACCTATGGGGAATGGACAGGTTGCCCCTACTGCGCAATGGGTGGGGATGAAGAATTTACCGAGGGCGCCGACCCCTGTTTCGGCGGCTTCTCCGTGGTTTCGACTTCTTCCTACACCGAGCAAGGCAGCCCGCAAAAGGGCACGATTCACGTGGTCCGCGACATTACCGACCGGCGCTCCGCGGAAGAAAAATACCGGCTCCTGTTCGAGCAAGTGCAGGAAGGTGTTTATGTCGCCAACCCCGTGGGACAGCTCATCGACTGCAACGACGCCTTCGTGCATATGCTGGGCTACAGCCAGCGCGAGGAGTTGCTGGTCCTGAACCTGAATACGGAAATCTGCGTCGATCCCAAGCAGCGCGAGGCTTTCCGCCGCGAGATCGAAGAGCACAATTACGTACGGAATTTCGACGTCACCTTGCGCCGCAAAGACGGCACGATCCTATTGGCCGCAGAGAGCAGCTTCGCCACGCGCAACGGCGCGGGCAATATCGAGCGCTATCAGGGATTCGTTCTCGACATGACCGAGAAGCGGCGCGCCGAGGACGAGATGCGGCGCCGCAACCGCGAACTGAACGCGTTGAATGCCATGGCCGTGGTCGCAGCGCAATCCTTCGACCTGGACGAGATTCTGAACCTGACTCTGCGCCAGGTGGTTACGCTGTTTGGCGCGGAGAGCGGAACTGTCTACTTATGCGATACCGATACCACCACCTACCGCCGGCGGGCCGCCTGGGGTCCGCGCAGCCGGGATAAGATGCGCACCGCCGAGGTTAGCTTCACCGAAGGCTTTGGTGATCTGGTAATGCGCTCGCGCACCGAAGTGATCACGGCGGAATATCTGCCGCACCTGCCGCCCACGGCAGCTGATTTCCTGCGCTCCGATGTGGACCGCTCCTGGGTCTGGGTTCTGTTCTGGGGGAAAGACAGTCCGGTCGGCATCATGGGCCTGTGCAGCCAGCTGGGATTCGAATATTCCAGCAACGACGAGAATCTGCTGGTCGCGATCAGCCGGCAACTGGCCACGACAATTGAAAAGGTCCGCCTCTACGAAGAAACCTGCCGCGCCTACGAAGATCTCCGCAAAACGCAGGAGCAACTGCTGCAGAGCGAGAAAATGTCGGCCGTCGGGCAGTTGATTGCCGGCGTCGCCCATGAACTCAACAATCCGCTCACCGCGATCCTGGGCTACGCACAGCTTCTTGAAACCGAGGGCCTGAACACCCGCGCCCAGGATTACGTCAGCAAATTGTTCAAACAGGCGCAGCGGACGCATCGCGTAGTGCAGAACCTTCTCTCCTTCGCGCGGCAACGCAAGCCGCAGCGGGACGAAGTCGACATTCGCAAGGTGCTCGACGAAACTCTGGCGCTGCGCGACTACGACCTCAAGATCAACAACATTAAGGTCGAGCGCGAAGTCCCTTCCGAACCCGCGTTGGTCGTTGCCGATCCTCATCAGATCGAGCAGGTGTTCCTCAACATCATCAACAATGCGGTCGACGCCATTCTCGAGACTGGGCGCACCGGCAAACTCAAGATTGGCATCTCCTGCGCCGGTGGGCACGTTTGCACGCAGTTCACCGACGACGGAGCCGGTATCAAAGATCCCAAGCGTATCTTCGATCCCTTCTACACCACCAAAAGCGTGGGCAAAGGCACCGGGCTCGGACTCAGCATCTGCTACGGCATCGTGAAGGAACATGGTGGAGACATCACCGCCAACAACGCGCCGGAAGGCGGGGCCGTCATCGAGGTAAGGCTGCCCGCAGCGGTATCTGCCACGGTCGAGCCGGAGGCGGCGAAACCGGCTCCCCGGTTGCATGAGGGCGCCATCCACGGCCGGGTCCTCCTGGTGGAGGAAGAAGAAGCAGTGCTCGAGTTTGAGCGCGACGTGCTGGCGGGCGCAGGCGCCAGCGTCGTGACTGCCAAGACCAGCCAGGATGTGAAGACTCGCCTGCTCTCCGAACCGTTCGATGCTCTCATCATGAACGGCAAGCTCCCTGGCCAATGGAACGCGAAGGAGTCCTACCAGTGGCTTAAGGACAATTGCTCGCCCATGGAAAATCATGTCCTGTTCACCTTCGCGAACGGTCTCGGCGACGAGCGCGCCTTCCTGCAGGAAAACAGCGTCCCTTACCTGGTAAAGCCCTTCGAAGTCGCAGAACTCATCGCTCAGGCCCGTAAGCTGCTGCAAAAAGCGCATGCCGCCGCTGCAAGTGCAAGCTAGCAGCTTCCCCCAGGTCGCGTCTCTGAGAAAATTGGTTTCCCCTCTGACCCCCGGTGCCTGTTAGCGCCAACTATCGCTATGGCACTTGAGAAATCGTCACATTCACTTCCGTCTCTCAGGAGCGAGGTCTTATGATGGCTCCGATGACTTGAAACAGAGGGGGAAAGGATCGTATGAAAAGAAATCAACTTGCTCGCCTCCTCCTACCCAGTGCTCTCATACTCTGTGCCGCTCTCGCTTGGGCAGATGATCGGAACCTTCAACCCAAATACGGTTCCTTGCCAAAAGCCGATTGGCAAAAAGCTGCGGACGAGAAGTTCATCTCAGGCATGGACGAGGATTATCACGGTGACCGGAAGAAGGCCTCTGACGATATGGCGGCGCGTGGCTGGCAATACCTGCGAACCGGGGACCATTCGGACGCCATGCGACGCTTCAATCAATCTTGGCTCTTGAACAACGACAATGGAACAGCACTCTGGGGAATGGCGGCTATCGAGGCAGACGCAGGGAAGTTCGATGAATCGTTGAAGCTATTTGCAGAAGCTGAGAAGTTTGTTGGCGGCGAAATCAACTTTTCGGTTGACTATGCAAATGCAGTTGCAGTTGCGGGCGTTAAACGACGGAACAAGGGCTTGCTTGATGATGCGTTCAGTCGCTTCGAGCGGATCTATCAAATTGCGCCGCAGAACGCAAGGAACTTAAAGAATTGGGCGACTACTTTGTTCAGTCTCAAAAGGTACACAGAAGCTTGGGCGAAAGTGAAATTAGCTGAGGCTTTGCCTAACGGAGGTGGCCTTGATCCCCGCTTCTTGGCAGCGTTGCAGTCGCGAATGCCGCGACCACGAGACTGATTTCCAGCGTGACTTTTCGATCATTGCCGATAAATTGCCATAACGCTCATTGATACCCGGCCGCGTGGCCCAGAACACGAAAACCACAGAAACGAACAGTTTTCCTCCATCCCTATTGCGGTAGACTAACCCTACCGAACCCATGTCCCAATTCGTTCACCTCCACCTCCACACTGACTACTCCATGCTCGACGGCGCTTGTGACGTCGAAAAGCTCTGCCAGCGTGTGAAAGAGATGGGGATGCCCGCCGTGGCCATGACGGACCACGGCAATATTTTTGGAGCAGTCCACTTTGTCAACGCGGCCAAGCATGCGGGCGTGAAGCCCATCGTCGGCTGCGAACTCTACATCTGCAAGAAAGACGACCACCGCGCCGCTCCCGAAGGCGATACCTACAACCACCTCCTCGTGCTCGCCGAGAACGAAGAAGGCTACCGCAACCTGGTCAAGATCACGTCGGAGGCCTCGCTGCACGGCTTCTATTACAAGCCGCGCGTCAGCAAGAAGTTTCTCGCCGAGCATTCCCGCGGCCTGATCGGGCTCTCCGGATGCCTCAAAGGCGAAGTCGCGGAGCGACTGACCGAAGGCAAGTACGACGCCGCTCGCGCCGCCGCCGGCACGTTCGCCGACATTTTCGGCAAAGAAAACTTCTACCTCGAGATTCAGGATCAAGGTCTGGAGATGGAGCACCGCATCCATCCCGGCTTATTTCAACTCGAAAAAGATCTCGGCCTGCCTCTGGTGGCGACCAACGACAGCCACTACCTGTGCGAAGACGACGCCCACGCTCAGGACGTGATGCTGTGCATTCAGACCGGCAAGTCCATTCACGACACCGGACGCATGAAGTTCGACGGCAACCAGTTTTTCGTCAAGAACCACGACGAGATGTACCGTGTCTTCAAGGATTCTCCCGACGTCCTCACGCGCACGCTCGCCATCGCGGAGCGTTGCAGCCTGCATTTGGAAAAAGTCGCGAATCCGTTTCCGCAGTTCGAAGTTCCACCCGGCTATACGATTGACAGCTACTTCGTCCACGTCACCCGCGAGGGCTTCGCCCGCCGCCTGGAAACGCTGCGCCCGCTGCACGAGAAAGGCAAGCTCAAGCATTCCATCGCCGACTACGAGCAGCGCCTGGAGCGCGAACTCGGCATAATCCAGCAGATGCAGTTTCCCGGATATTTTCTGATCGTGTGGGACTTTATCCGCTACGCCCGCGAACATGAAATCCCCGTGGGTCCGGGCCGCGGATCGGCCGCTGGTTCGCTGGTTTCCTACGCGCTCTCCATCACCGACATCGACCCGCTGCAGCATGAACTGCTGTTCGAGCGCTTCCTGAATCCCGAGCGCGTGTCCATGCCCGATATCGACATCGATTTCTGCATGAACCGCCGCGGCGAGGTTATCAACTACGTCACGCAGAAATATGGCCGCGACAACGTCGCGCAGATCATTACTTTTGGCACCATGGCGGCGAAGGCAGCGATCAAAGACGTGGGCCGCGCGATGGATATCCCTTACGCCGACGTCGACCGCATCGCCAAGATGGTCCCGACCCAGCTCAACATCACGCTGGAGCAGGCCATCGCAGACTCCGCCCAACTGCGGGAGGCGATCGAAAAAGACGGCCAGATCCGCGAACTGTTCGAGACCGCAAAAAAGCTGGAAGGCATGGTGCGCAATTCCGGCGTACATGCCGCCGGCGTGGTGATCTCGCCGCGCCCGCTGACCGACCTAGTTCCGCTGCACCGCACCAAGAACGACGAAATCGTGACCGCCTTCGACATGGTCGCCATCGAAAAGATGGGCCTGTTGAAGATGGACTTCCTCGGCCTGACCACGCTCACCATTCTTACCGACGCGCTGAAGCTGATCGCGCAAACGCGCGGCACGGCGATCACCCTCGAACAAATTCCGTTGGAAGACAACGAGACCTACGAAAAAGTCTTCCACAAAGGATTGACCTCGGGCGTGTTCCAGTTTGAATCGAACGGCATGCGCGATGTGCTGCGGAAGTATCAACCGAATTCCATTGAGGATCTCACGGCTCTGAACGCGCTGTACCGGCCGGGTCCGATTCAGGGCGGCATGATCGACGATTTCGTCGACCGCAAGCACGGACGCAAGAAAGTTGAATACGAACTTCCGGAGTTGCAGGAAATCCTGCAGGAGACGCTGGGCGTGATCGTGTATCAGGAACAGGTGATGCAGATCGCGAACCGTCTGGCGGGCTACTCGCTGGGTGAAGCCGACCTCCTGCGCCGCGCCATGGGCAAGAAAAAAGCCGAGGAAATGGCGCAGCAGCGCGAGCGTTTTGTTGAAGGCGCCGCTCAGCGAAAATATCCGCCAAAGAAAATCGAAAAGATTTTCGACCTCATGGCGCAGTTCGCCGGATACGGCTTCAACAAGTCCCACTCCGCGGCCTACGCGTTGTTGGCTTATCACACGGCGTATCTGAAGACGCACTATCCCGTAGAGTTCATGGCGGCGCTGCTGACGTCGGTGACCGGCTCGACCGACGACGTGGTCAAGTACATCAACGAATGCCGCGAGATGGGCATCGCCGTCGAAGCTCCCGACATCAACGTCTCCGACGCCAACTTCACGCCGCATGGCGAATCGATCCGCTTCGGCCTTGCCGCCGTGAAGAACGTCGGCGGCAACGCCATTGAATCGATCGTGACTGCGCGCAAGAAACTCGGCCGCTTCAAATCGATTTTCGAATTCTGCGAAAACGTTGATCTTCGCTTGCTCAACAAGCGTGTGCTGGAGTCTCTAATCAAGAGCGGCGCAATGGATTCCATGGGCCGCCGCGCCCAACTCATGGCCGTGCTCGACAAGTCCATGGAACAGGCGCAGAAAGCGCAGCGTGACGCCGAATCGGGGCAGCACGGCCTGTTTGGCGTCTTCCAGCAGGAAGATGCCGAGTCGCACAACGATAAGTTGCCCAACATCCCCGATTGGGACGAGCACACCCGCCTCACCGCAGAGAAAGAAATTCTCGGCTTCTTTATCAGCGGCCATCCCCTGCAAAAGTACAAAGATAAGCTGGCGGACCTGCAGGCGCTCAGCGTCGAAGAAATTGCCGCCATGACGAAATCGACCGGCAAGGACGAAACCATCGTCACCGCTGGGATCATTGGCAACGTGCGCGTGCTCAAATCGAAACGCGGCGACTTCTACGCCCAGGCCACGCTCGAAGATATGTCGGGCTCGATTGACATGATCGTCTTCCCCGAGGCCTACAAACGCATCGGCGATAAAGTGAAGCTCGAAGTTCCCGTCCTCGTGAAGGCGGGCGTGCGCATCGAAGAAGGCGCGAATCCAAAAATTACCGCAGCCGAGATTCAACCCCTTGAGGAAGCCAAAGTTCCGCTGCCGAGAGCTATCCGAATCCGGATACCGCTCGAGATGTCAGGCGAAACGACGGTGGATGATCTGCACGCGCTCTTCCTGGAGCGCAAAGGCGAGGCCAAAGTGTTGTTTGACGTGGAACGCCAGGGCGATTTCATGGTGGTGATGGAAGCGGAAGGCTATAATGTCCTTCCGGACCGCAATTTCATCGCCCGCGTCGAGCAGTTGTGCGGGCGGGGCAGCGTCCGCATCATCGCCTGACCCACGCATGGCACCGACCGAAAAAGCGCAGCAGGAATTGGAGCAGATCGAACGCCAGGTCGCGGATCTCGAGTCTCCCGGCGCCGATGATGCCACCCGCCGCCAGATCGCCAAGCTGCAGGAACGCATCGAGACCCTGAGAGAGGAAATGAACGCGCCACCCACCGCCTGGCAGAAGACAGAACTGGCGCGGCATCCGCAGCGCCCGCAGTCGTTGGACTATATCGAGCGCGTCTTCACCGACTTCAGCGAAATTCACGGCGATCGCAGTTTTGGCGACGATGCAGCCATCATCACCGGCATGGCGCGATTCCACGGCGACGAAGTTTTGATCGTCGCCACTCAGAAGGGTCGGGACATGAAGCAACGCGTCCACCGGAACTTCGGCACGCCCCATCCGGAAGGCTATCGCAAGGCAATTCGGGTGATGCAAGTCGCGGAAAAGTTCCGCCGCCCCATCTTCACCCTGGTCGACACCGACGGCGCCTACCCCGGCATCCATGCGGAAGAGCGCGGGCAAGCCGAAGCCATCGCCTACAATCTGCGCGAAATGGCGCGGCTCGAGGTTCCCATCATTACGACCATCATTGGGGTGGGCGGCAGCGGCGGAGCCCTGGCCATCGCGGTTGCCGATCGCGTGCTCATGATGGAGAACTCGATTTATTCGGTCATCTCTCCCGAAGGCTGCGCGGCAATCATGTGGCGGGATGCGTCCAAAAAAGAGCTCGCGGCCGAAGCCATGCGCATTACCGCAACCGACCTCAGCGAACTGGGCTGCATCGACGACATCGTTCCTGAACCCGAAGGCGGAGCGCACCGCGACCACGAAGCGGCCGCCAATCTGCTCGATGCCAGCCTGCAGAGACATTACTCCGAGCTGAAGAAGATCCCCCCTGCTGAATTACTCGTGTCACGATATAATAAGTTCCGCAACATCGCCCAGTTCTACAAGACAGAATCCTGAGTCCGCGGACTCGTTCCCCGTTTCCCAAACAGGTTCCTCCGGGCTACAGGCGGGCAATTTGACGCGACGGGGTCGTGCAACCGCCGTATAATGAGATGTTTTCTTCTCCGCGTCATTAAAATCATGGGCGCTTGAGTTTCCGCCCGCTAACCGAAGGAAGGTGTTGGGATGGCCACTACGGACGTCGTGCCCCGAGAATCCACCGGAGGCCCCGGGCACAAACGCATCGTCAACGACATGAGCATTCAGGTCGCGACGGTCAATGGTTCGGGCTCGCAGAGTTCAAATACCGTGCTCTTACGCAGCATTTTTCAGATGGGCGTACCGGTGTCTGGCAAGAACATGTTCCCTTCGAACATTGCCGGCCTCCCCACCTGGTACACGATTCGCGCCAACAAGAACGGCTACATCGGCCGCAAGAAGGAAATCGATTTCCTGGTGGCCATGAATCCCGAGACGGCGCAGGAAGACACAATGTCGCTGGCTCCCGGAGCCGCCGTCCTGTACGACGAGCCTCTCGCGTTGCACAAACTGCGCGACGATCTGATCTTTTACTCGGTTCCCTACGACAAACTGGTCGCGGCCGTGTGCCCGGAAGCCAAGCTGCGCAAGTTGGTCAAGAACATGGTCTACGTTGGCGTGGTCGCCAGCCTGCTCACGGTCGAAATGGCTGAGGTCGAAAAGGCGATCCGCAAGCAGTTCGCCACGAAGATGAAAGCTGCCAATCTGAATCTGGCCGCCGCCCAAGCGGGCTTTGATTACGCCAAGGCGAACCTGCAGAAGCGCGGCGCTTTTTACATCGAGCGCATGAACGCGACCGCGGGCAAGATCATCATCGATGGCAACTCGGCCGCCGCTCTGGGCTGCATGTTCGCCGGATGCACCGTCGTGACCTGGTATCCCATCACGCCGTCGTCTTCGCTGGTCGAGACCATGATCGAATATATGAAGGAGTACCGCATCGGCCCCGACGGCAAAGCGACTTTTGCCATCGTGCAGGCCGAAGACGAACTGGCCGCGATCGGCATGGTGATCGGGGCAGGCTGGGCGGGCGCGCGCAGTATGACTGCAACCGCCGGCCCGGGTATCTCTCTGATGTCGGAGTTCGCCGGACTCGCCTATTACGTCGAAGTCCCCGGCGTGATCTGGGACATCCAGCGCGTGGGCCCTTCCACGGGCCTGCCCACGCGCACTTCCCAGGGCGATATCCTTTCTACCGCGTTTCTCTCGCACGGCGACACCAAGAACATCATGCTGTTTCCCTGCTCCGTCACCGAGTGCTTCAGCATGGCCCCCGAAGCATTCAACCTGGCCGAGCAATTTCAGACGCTGGTGTTCGTGATGTCCGATCTCGATCTCGGCATGAATAACTGGATGTCCGATCCGTTCGAATATCCGACCACGCCGATCAATCGCGGCAAGGTGCTCAGCAAGGATGATCTCGACCGCCTCGGCGGATTCGCGCGCTACAAAGACGTCGACGGAGACGGCATCGGATACCGCACGCTGCCCGGAACCATCCATCCCGCGGCGGCGTATTTCTCCCGCGGCAGCGGTCACAACGAGAAAGCGCAATATAGCGAACGCGCCGACGACTTCGAAAACAACATGGAGCGCCTGAACCGCAAGTTCGAGACCGCGCGCTCGTTCGTTCCGCGCCCTGAGATCACCAAAGGCAAGAACGCCAAAATCGGCATTATCGGATACGGCACCTCGCACTGGGGCATCACCGAAAGTCGCGACCAACTCCGCGACGAGTATCACCTCGAAACCGACTACCTGCGGCTGCGAGCGTATCCTTTTACGCGCGAAGTGCATGAGTTCGTCGAGCAGCACGATCGCATTTACCTCGTCGAGCAGAATCGCGATGCGCAGATGCTGACCTTGCTGAAGCTCGATCTCAAGCCCGAACTGACCACGCGCCTGCGCAGCATCGCGCACATCACCGGACTGCCGCTCGACGCGCGGTCCATTACCGACGAACTGACCAGCATGGAAGGCAAATGAAAGCTTTGAATGGGTGCGGCTTTAGCGGCACCGTGCCTGGCCGTACCGTGGAACAGCGGCCCTTCAGGGCCGCGTATAGGCAATAAAGAAAAGGGCTTTAGCCCCTGAGGAGCAAGCAATGGGTACCACGACCGTCGAACCCGGAGCCGCCGCACCTGGACCGAAGACCAACCGCATCGGCCTCACCGTCATGGACTACAAGGGCGGGAAGACCACCCTGTGTGCCGGCTGCGGCCATAACGCGATCTCCGAACGCATCATCGAATCGATGTACGAGATGGGCGTGCAGCCCGAATTGCTGATTAAACCCAGCGGCATCGGATGCTCGTCGAAAACTCCCGCCTACTTCATGAGCCGCTCCCACAGCTTCAACGCGGTGCACGGCCGCATGCCATCAGTCGCCACCGGAGCAATGCTGGCGAATCGCAAGCTGGTCTGCATCGGCGTCAGCGGCGACGGCGACACTGCCTCCATCGGCATCGGCCAGTTCGTTCACCTCATGCGCCGCAATCTTCCGATCATTTACATCATCGAAGACAACGGCGTTTACGGCCTGACGAAAGGCCAGTTCTCGGCCACCGCCGACCTTGGTTCCAAGCTGAAATCCGGCGTCCTGAATGACCTTCCGCCCATCGACACTTGCGCCCTCGCCATTCAACTCGGCGCAACTCTGGTCGGCCGATCGTTCTCAGGAGACAAGCGCCAACTCGGCGCCATGCTCAAGGCCGCCATCGCTCATAAAGGCACCGTCATGCTCGACGTGGTTTCACCCTGCGTTACCTTCAACGATCACGAGGGTTCGACCAAGTCTTACAAATACGTGAAGGAGCACGAAGAGACCCTGCAGGACGTCAGCTTCGTCCCCCACTTTGAGGACATCGACGTCGAGTACGATCCCGGCACCACCACGGAAGTCACCATGCACGACGGCTCGCGCCTGCGCCTGCGCAAGCTGGAAGAAGATTTCGATCCCACCGACAAGATTCGCGCCATGACCCGCCTGACGGAAGCCCACGATAAAGGCGAAGTCCTGACTGGCATTTTCTACGTCAATCCCGAGGCGCCCAACTTCATCGACATGCTGAATGTGGTGGACCAGCCTTTGGCAACGCTGCCCGATTCAATGACGCGTCCGGGCAAGGGAGTGTTGGAAGCGGTGATGGAAGAGTTGCGCTAAGCTCGCGTCAGCGGCAATCTGCCGCCGACAAATCCCCTTGTCATTCCGAACCGGGCGGCACGCCCGGTGAGGAACCTGCTTTTTTCGCGCCCGTTAGACAGGTGTTACTAAGCAGTCTTCCGTTCCGCTTCGCCGCTGTGTTCTGGACTTTGCCCAGGCTCTGGAAAATCAGAATCCGCATCCTTCAGCATCGGATCCTGATCGCGATGCCCGAGTTGTTCCTGCAATCCGACGTTCCCTGGAATCTTGTGATCCTCGACTTCGGTGGCGCCCTTCGCTGTATCCTGATCGTGTGTGCTATCTGGCATTATCAAACCTCGTACGATATATTCCCGCTGAGCCAAGTTTAGCCCTGGAGTTCCGGAAATAAATAGTGCTAAAGTAGCAGAAGTTCGCGGGAGAGCTTGTATGAAGCGGGTTCTTTCAGTCTTGATGCTGTGGGTCCTGTCTGGTACGTTCTGCCTGGCGGCTCCGCGGCAAGCTGCGCTGATCCCCGTGAAGGCAACGCACCAGCGCGTCCAGCGGCATCGCGCCCACAAGGCTGTGAAGCATCACGCTCCCAAGCGGCATCGCCACCACAGCGTCTAGCTGTTTGCAAACCCCTCGATCGGATCCAATCCTCATCTCAGGAATTATTTCCCGATCGTCGAGACTCCCAACTTACGCAACCGGTCCCGCGCCTGCAATGCCTCTGGCGAGTGCGGATAGCGCTGGATCAGATGCCGCAACTCGCTGACTCCGTCATCCTGTTTGCCGAGCTCGATCAAAGAGAATCCCTTTTTCAGTTGCGCCGACGCGGCCTTCGATCCACTAGGAAAGTTCTGCAATACCTGGTCGTAGCTCTGCGCCGCCTGCTGGTAGTTTCCCTGACGAAATTGAATTTCCCCAAGGTAGAAATAGCAGTTTCCCGCCAGATCGGTGTTGGGATAGTACTTGATGTAGTCCGAACACTCCTGCAAGGCCAGGTCATTTTTGCCGCCGTTGTAATCTCGCACGGCATTGTTGTAGAGCACATCCGGAGGCGGAGCTTGCGCCAGCGCCTGCTGCTGCGCTTGCTGTTGCGCCTGCTGTGCGCCCAGACTCTGTTGCGCCGCCTGCATGTCTTCCAGTTGCTTGCTGACCTTGGCCAGACGCACCTTGATTTCATCCATGGTGTCGTTGAGCGATTGAATCTGTCCCGACACTTGGTCGACCTTCGACCCCGCGTCTCCCTGCTGTTTGGTCAGTGTCGTCTGCAGCCCATTGAGAGCCACCACCGCTTTATTGACCGCGTCGGTGTTGGTCTCCACCAGATTCTTCATGACGCCCATGCGCTCGTCGAAGCTGCGCTGCATGGCCGTCATCTGCTCCTGCAGTTGCTGCACCTGCGTCTGCAACTGCACCATGTCTTTATTTGCGCCCGAAACCGGATTCACACCCAGCCAGAGCACCGACAACAACGCGAAGAGCACCAAAATGTGATGTGATTTCATAGAGGATTCCCTGAACTTGCCAATTTCTTAGATGCCATGATTGTCCCACAGCCGGGGAGGATTCCCCACAGAAAGGGCGGCCCCGGAACCGGAAGACGCAATGGGAAGGCCAATAAAGAAGACCAACAATTCCGGAGCACTGCTCGCTGGGCGCACACCAATGCGCGCGTTCGGGCGAGAAGAAACGGGGGACGTGAATCGCGTCCCCCGCAACATCTTCACTTCTGATAGACGAGGTGGCCACGGCGGTTCTGCTGCCAGCAAGCTTCGTTGCTTTCTGTGCAGAAGGGTTTCTCCTTGCCGTAGCTGATGGTCTTGATCCGACTCGCGCTGACGCCGGCCGCGGTCAGTGCGTTCTTCACCGCACTGGCGCGCTGGTCGCCCAGAGCCAGGTTGTAGTCGGTCGATCCGCGCTCGTCGCAGTGTCCTTCAATCGTGAAGCTGATATTGGCGTGCGCATTGAGGAACTGAACGTCGGCCTGGATCGAAGACTGCTGGTCGCCGCGAATGTCAGACTTGTCGTAGTCGAAGTAAACATCCTTGATGTTCTGGCTGAACAAGTCTTCGTCCGTCACCGTCGGAGTTGGCGGCGGTGGTGGTGGCGGCGGCGGTTGGGTGACCGTGAGCCGCGCGGTAGCTTCCTGCGAGCCCCCCGATCCCTTGGCCGTCAGATGATAGGTGGTGGAATCCGTTGGCGACACGCTCTGCGACCCGTTCGGCTGGACGGCACCAATGCCGTCGATTGACACGTCGGTCGCGTTGCTGGTCTGCCAGGTGAGAGAGGCCGACTGTCCCGCCTGAATCGAGTTCGGACTGACCGAGATGGATGCGGTGGGGGCCGGTGGGGGCGGCGGGGGTGGTGGCGGAGGCGGAGCCGCTTTCTTTCCGCAAGCGCCAAGCGTCAGTACAGCGCCGAGGGTAACGATGAGCAGAGACCACTTCATGCTTTGATGCTTCACTTTATTTCCTCCCTGCGACCCCAGAAGCTTACCTCCAGGATCAGACGAAGCGTATTTACTATTTCCAACTCCAATTGGGTTGGGTGTTGCGTCCTGTAAAAGTCAGTTGCTGAACCTTGGTACCGTCGGCCAGCATGGTCCAGATTTCTTCTTTGCCCGACCGGCTCGATTGAAACACAATATGCCGTCCATCGGGCGACCAGGAAGGAAAATCATTCCTCCCGCCATCGTGCGTCAGCTGCACCCACTGCTTGCTGGCGATATCCATCAGGTACAAGTCTGACGCGCCCGGTTCGCCCGGGCCATACTTGCGCACCCATGCAAACGTAAGAAACTGCCCGTTGGGCGCCCAGTTCGGCGAGACCGCGTATCCCTGATCGGTCATGCGCTGCTGGTTGGTGCCGTCGGCTTCCATGGTGTAAATCTGCGGCAACCCGGTACGCCCGCTGACGAAAGCGATTTGCGCATTCGTCTTCCGGTTCCACACGGGCGACACATCCGGCCCTTTGGCCGTCGTCATACGATGTAGATTCCCCCCGGAGACATCTGACACATATATTTCTGGTTCGCCCCCGCGCGACGACGAAAACGCCAGCTTCGTTCCATCCCCTGACCATGCCGGAGAAAGATTCGTCCCGCCCATGTGCGGAAACGTCACCGGCCGGTTGAGGTCGAGCGAGAACATCATAATCTCCCACCCGGTCTTGGTGAGACTGCTGAAGGCGATGCGGGATCCGTCGGGTGAAACCCGCGGTGAAAGTGAAATCGAGCCCAGATGCGTGACCTGATGCTGGTTCGAGCCATCGTAATCCATGGCCCAGATTTCTTTGTGGCCCGAGCGGTCGCTGACAAAATAAATCTGGGTCTCGGCGATGCCGGTAATGCCGCCGCCCAGCCGGAAAATGATTTCGTCGGCGAACTTGTGGGCCATGATCCGCGCCGCCGCATCGCTGGACGTGTCCGAGTATTGCTTCCCCAGAACCTGGGGAGACTGCGTATTCTTGACGTCATACAGCCAGCCCTGAACCGTCAACTTTCCGGCCGCGACACCCAGGCTTCCGAACGCCAGCATGGCGGCATCGGGAGGCGGGGCATTCCACGCCAGGAAATTGACGTCGGTCGGCTGACCCGGAACCTGTAAGGGATAAAAGCTTTTTGAAACCAGCTCGACGACGCCGGAGACATCGAGGTCGTTCCACAGCGCGTCATTGAAGGTCTTCAGCAGCGCGTCGTTCTGCGGATCGCTGGTCGAGGGCTTGAAATCCGGTACCGCCAGCCGCACCTTCGCCACGCCCAGGCTGGTGCCTGTCTTCACCCAATCCTGAGCGAAAACATTAGAAGAGAGAAGGCAGCAGATCGCAAGGAGAAACAGCGCCAACACAGGGCCGTGGAAACTTACGGGCCATCGCCGGAAAATTGGTCTAGCGCTTTCGTCCATCCGTCTGGCGGAGTCACATACTCCGTACGATAATATCGTATCCCGATATGAATTGCTTTGCAAGGCTTCTTCCCTCTTGCGACTTCTCACTGGACTGGAATGTCCCTCATCCGCATTGTGCCTGTATTTGCAGGCACAAGGTGAACCGTTAGTGCTTACTGTTTACCCGGAAGGTTCACTTCTTGTAATCGAACCAAAACTCCACGGAGATTTTGTCACCCGAATAATCTGACGGCAACGGACCGAAAGTATCAATACGCTGCAGCGCGCGTTTCGCCGAAATATCCAGCGAAGGTACACCGCTGGATTGCTCGATCTGCACGTTCGCCGGATTTCCGTCGCGGGCCACATCGAACGTGATGTACACGCGCTGCGCGGTCGTGATTTTCGGATCGACCTCGTACTTCAGCCAGTTGTCCGCAACTTTTTTCTGAATCACCTGTACGTACCACGCGTACTTGATGCCAAAATCCCCACCGCCGCCGGTGATTCCAAATCCACCCTTGGCCCCGCCGGCGCTAAACGTTCCGTAAGGGCCGCTGACCGGGCCGCCTTCTCCAAACGCAACCTGGTTACTCTCTTCCTCGGGCGGGGGCTGCGCTTTTTCTTTGGACGCCGTCTCCTGCTTTTTCTTGGGCTTTATCTTGGCATTCTTGCCCTGAATCTCAATCGCGTCCGGCGTCTTCTCTTCGACCTTGGGTTGCGACTGCGTCAGTCCCTTCGATTCATTGGCCAGGACGTTCTGGGTCTGCGCGGGATTCGCCGGCAGCGGAACCGTGCTCACCAGCGTCGCGCCGATCGCTTCCCCGCCCCCTCCCGAGCCCCAGGTATCGCCGCTCGTTCGAGACACCAAGGCGGAGTAGATCAGCAACCCCACGGTGATGCCCACGTGCAGGCCCGCCGACCACGCCAGCGCGCGGCCCCAGCGATCGTGCTCGAAGTAGATCTCAGCGTTTGCTGCCATTTTGCTGTAGAGGTTGCGTCACAATGCTCACGTTAGTGATTCCCGCGCGCTTCACCGCATCCATCACCGTGGCGAAGGCGCCAAAGGGAACATTTTCATCCGCGCGCACAAAAATGAACTGCTTGCGCGGGTCCCGAATCTTTTGCCGCAATTTGCCGGCGATCTCATTAATATTGATGGCGTCATTGCCCAAAAAGACACGCTGATCTTTATTAATCGTAATCACCAGGCGCTCTTCGGTGATCTCCTTGACCGTCCGGGTTTTCGGCACGCTGACGTCGATCCCCGACTGCAACACCGGCGCCGTCACCATGAAAATAATAAGCAGGACCAGGACTACGTCCACCAACGGAGTGATGTTGATGTCCGCCATTGCGGTCTGCGTGCGTCCGTTGGAAGCCGTAAACGCCATCAGCGCCTCACCTCGACGGCCGGAGCCTGCGCCTGGCTATGCTCCACGGCATTCAGCACTTCGAGCGCAAAGTCATCGCTGCGTGCCGCGAGGTCGCGAATCGACGCGCCAATCAGGTTGTAGGCAATCACGGCTGGAATGGCAGCCACCAATCCGAAAGCCGTGGTAATCAGAGCTTCGGAAATGCCGGGAGCCACTGCTCGCAACGTAGCCGCGCCCGCCGTCCCTAGCCCGTGAAACGCGTCGATAATTCCCCAGACGGTGCCAAACAGCCCGACAAACGGCGTGACCGCTGCCGTAATCGCGAGCCACGGCAAGTTCCGCTCCAGCCGCGTAATTCCTTCCGACGCCCCAATCTGCATCCCGCGCTGAATCGACAACAGATTTCGCACGGTCCCCGAAGTCTGGGCTTGCCGCTTGAATTCTTCATACCCGCCTTCAAACACGCCGACCAGTGGGCTCGGCTTGAACTGCTCTGCCACCGCGGCAATATCCTGCAAACGCTGCGCCTTGCGAAACGCGCGCACAAATCGCCCGCTCTGCGCCCGCGCCCTCCGCAGCAGGCTCCATTTGGTCAGGATGATGGACCAGGAAATCAGGCTGAACGCCAGCAGCACAAGCAAGACCAGCTTGGCGATCGCACCACTGTTGGAGATCATGTCGACGATTTCGCCGCCGACGAACGCTGCTAGCAAGGGGAAGACATGCATTGCGTTTTAGGAGAATGCCTGTCTTTGATTATAGATGAACCGGGCCACGTACTTTTCCGCACGTACCCGATCCGCCAACGAAATATTTGGACCGATGCATGCGCCTCAGTGGCTCGCCCTGGGATCGCTATTCGTAAAAGCAAACTGCACCGCCATTGAATCCAGGTACGGAGAATCCAGCGGCGTGAAATGAAGATCCTTCACCTGAATCACGACATAAAAATCGTCGACCTTCATGATCCGCCGCGCCCGAATCGGCACCGGGCTGAAGCGATTCGGGTCCAGCCTCCACAGATTGTTCCTCGCGTCCGGCGAAGGCTCTTGTTCCGCCACCAGGACGTTGCTGTAGATGCGGTGCCGCAGATCCGCCAGTTTCACTTCCCAGAATGTGATCTGGCTGCCGCCCACCAGCACATGGGGCGTAACCGTCATCTCGTAGCGGTCTTCCCCGCGAGAATCCTTGATGCGCTCCCGGTAGGAGGCATTCTCCGGGGTGAGCTTGACATCGAACGCGTCCTCCGTGATCCGGGTCGCGCCATGGCGGAAGCTCTCTGCATATATGGTGGGCTCAGCCGTCTGCGCCACCGACGCGGCCGCGATCAGCAACATGCCTGCAAAGAACCGCAGCATTCGTGTCATCGTGGATTCGCCTCCGCCTCCGGAGCCTGCGCGATGATCCGCTTCAGCCAACTGATCAGCCAATCGTTAAGGCCGCGCACCGCCAGGTTGCTGCCATGCGCCAGCCGATTCACTTTCCCCCACAACCACGGCCGCACCACCACAAACCGGACAAATCGCCCTTGCTGAAACCGCCCTTGCGCATCCACAAATTTTTCCATCTCGGGAAACGTGAAGTCGAATTCGTCGGAAATCGCCTTGACCGCCATAAACTTCACTCCGTGAGCCTCCGCTGCATGCCAGACCGCAGCCGCCTCCATGTCCACCAGTTGCGCGCTGTAAGAAACCCGAAGCTGCGCCTTCTGTGCAGGACTCGCGACTGACCCGAAAGTGACCAGAACACCCTTGCCTTCGCTCAGAGTTACCCGGCTGCCATCGCTCACATCAATCACCTGCGCAGGCTGCAGCACGTCACCGGCCTTCAGACCGGGATCGAGCCCTCCCGCGAATCCCACCGAGTAAATCACCGCCGGCGCGTAGAGTTCAATCACAGCGACTGCCGCCCGCCGCGCCGCCTCCGCCCCAATCCCCCCGCAGACCAGTACTACATCGGCGTCGTCCGCCAAAAAGCGGAACTTCCGCCCGCCATGCTCCCGCTCGCGAACTCTCCATCCCACCTCCTTCGACCTCATCAGGGGACGCACTTCCCGCTCCAGGGCCGCAATGATGCCGACCTTATACATATCCGTTCGACCGGAACCACTCGACCGCGCGCCGCAATGCTGCTTCGACCGGAACAATCTTCCAACCCAGCTCGCGCTCGGCCTTGCCGGAACTGGCAAACATCTTCTTCTTGCCCATGCGGACCGTATCAATCGTGGCGCGCGGTTCCCGCTTCAACAATCGTCCCGTAATCGCCTCGTCGATGACTCCGGTCGCGAATGCGAAAAAATAAGGCAGCTTGATCTTCGGCGACGGCAACCCGGTGATGCTTCCCAGTTTGTCCAGAATCTGCTTCAGGGTTAGATCCTCTCCGCCCAAAATGTAGCGCTCGCCCGACTTCCCTTTCTCCAACGCGCCAACGTGCCCACGCGCGCATTCCCTCACATCGACCAGATTCAATCCCGTTTCCACATACGCGGGAAACTTACGCTTCAGAAAATCGAGGACGATCCGCCCCGTCGGCGTCGGCTTTACATCCTGCTCGCCCACCGGCGTCGTCGGATTCACCGTCACCACATGCATCCCCCCGCGCCCCGCCTCCAGCGCCACCTGTTCGGCCATGAACTTCGACCGCTTGTAGTGGCCGATCATGTCAGCCAGCGCCACAGGCGAATCCTCGTCCGCCGGATGCCCGTTGCTCGTGAACCCCATGGTCGCAACGCTCGAGGTGTAGACCACGCGCCGCACGCCATTCTTCCGCGCCGCTTCGAGTATCGCCCGCGTGCCGTCGACGTTCGACTTATACATCTCCGCGGGATCCCGCACCCAGAGCCGGTAGTCAGCCGCCACGTGAAACACCGTGTCGCAACCCGCCATGGCTTTTTGCAGCGACGCAGAGTCGCGCAGATCTCCGGTCGCGGTCTCAGCTTTGAGACCCTCCAGATTGCGCAGGTTGCTCGCAGGCCGCACCAGAAGCCGCAGGTCCGCACCCTGATCGGAAAGAGCGCGGGCGACGTGTGATCCCAGGAATCCGGTAGCACCAGTGACGAAGGCTTTCAAAGGTATTTCTCAGCTCTCAGTTTAAGGCAAGAGCTGGCGGACCAGTGGATAAACTGAGGTGGAAGCTATGATCGACAAGTAGACCACACCCTATAATGCGGCGCGGGGTTTTGAGTGCAATCGCTGGTTTCAACAATTCAGGTGAACACGGGCCGGGGCGACACCGAACCTAATTCGCTGAATCGAAACACTCAGCAGTTCGCTTGTCTTCTCCAAACGATAGAGCACGGAGGGCATTTGCCGCATCTTCAAGGTCTTGCGCCGAATCTGCGAATGCCGATGCGACCACGGCGTAACCCCGATACCAAGTCGCAAACAGAGCAAGTACTTTGTCACCGCTTCGCAGATCGCTTCGGAAAAAGCTTCGGCCTGCAATCGTGACAGGGTATGCGTCTCGCGTGATTTTGTTGTTTGCACCGTCCACATGAACAAATGAGAGCGCAAGCAAGATTGTGAATCGTTCCATGTTCGGATGTTTGAGCGTCGGCGTCTGGAGCACGTCCAATTCAAGCGATTCGGCAGACGCGGTGGCAGAGCTCCGTTTTGCCCTGAACAGGATCTTCTTGTTGGTTTGATTCCCTGCCTTCGCTGGGGTGAGTTTTACGAATTTCCACCCATCCGGCAGCCGATATGTGATCGCAAGACACTCGTTGGTGTAGGCCACATCGTCGCCGTTCGCAGCATCGGGCTTCGGGGAAATAGCATCCTGTCCTGCTGCGTACCCAGCAGAAAGAATTGCTGCGGTGAGAACGGTTGCGCGAATGAAGTGCATGTGCCCCTCAATCGTGCAGTGTAAGGGAGCCGTTGCTGGCTTTCAAGTTCGACGGCGTCCCAACCTTGTCCCTATTAGGTCGTGTCATTTGGCGTAACATCCCCATATCACTCATTGACCCGTGAGCGGTGATGCACTAGGCTTGAGACGTGAGCGAGTTTCTACACTACTTGGTCGTGCTTCCGTCGTTGGTCGTTGCGATCTCGCTATTTCCCAAATGGCTCGATCTCTTCGAGCGGGTTTTCGGTGAGCCGCCTGCGGGGCTTTTCCAATGGCTTAACCGGCGGAATCGGACAACCACCCTCTTCGGAAAGAACGATCAAGACGTGCTCTGATCGTCGAATGAACCTGGATCACGGGCGCTTGAACGCACTGGTAGCTGGTAGCCCTCAACTGTTGAAACATTCCCATTACACTCATCAAACGGGGATAACCCACGAAACACCCGAAATGGGCCCGGACCGTTGGCACCGCTATCTAACGCTCTGCCTTCTCCATCACCTTGGCGTAGGTCGTCAGCGCGAGCAGCGGGAAGTATTCCCGGTAGAGGTGATACTTCAGATAGAACACGCGAGCGAATCCGGTCCCGGTGAAGTACGGCTCATCCCACGATCCATCTTTTTTCTGTGTACGAAGCAGATACGCAATCCCGCGCGCCACCGAATCGCTGCGAATGTCGTTCGCGGCCAGCAATCCCAGAATCGCCCACGCGGTCTGTGATGGCGTGCTCTCACCCACCCCGCGCAAGTTCGGGTCGTCGTACGATCCCACGGTTTCTCCCCAGCCGCCATCGGCGTTCTGCACCATGCGCAGCCACTCCGCCCCCTGCTGAATGCACGGCTCATGCAAATCCATTCCCATGGATTCCAGCCCACGCAGCACCAGTGCTGTGCCATAGATGTAATTCACGCCCCAGCGGCCAAACCAGCTCCCATCCGGCTCCTGCTCTTCCCTGATGAAGGAAATCGCCCGCTTCACCGCCGGATGATTCTTGTCATACCCGTACGTCGCGAGCATCTCCAGAATGCGCCCCGTAATGTCCACGGTCGCGGGATCGAGCATGGCGTTGTGATCGGCAAACGGAATATGTTCAAACACCATCTTGTCGTTGTCTTTGTCGAACGACGCCCACCCGCCGTTCTTGCACTGCATGGAAAAAATCCAGTCAATGGCGCGCTGCACCGACTCGCGTTGGTAGCGTCCGTTGGGATGCTCGACGCGGCTCAAGCCCAGGCAAACCATCGCGCTGTCATCGACATCCGGGTAAAACTCATTGTTAAACTCGAAGTACCAGCCGCCCGGCTGCCCCTGCTTGTTCTTGACCTTCCAGTCACCCGCCTTGCGGACTTGCTTCTGCAAAATCCAGTCCGCGCACTTCACCATCCGCGGATCATTCGCCGGAACTCCCGCCTCGCCCAGCGCAAACATGGCATACGCCGTGTCCCATACCGGCGACATGCAAGGCTGCATGCGGAAGGTGTCTTCCTCTTCGATCCCCAGTTTCTCAAACTCATCCAGCGCGCGAATCACCTGCGGATCGTCGAGTGAATATCCCAGGCAGCGCAGCGCGATGATCGCGTTCATCATCGAGGGATAGATCGCGCCCAGCCCGTCGCTCATTTCAAAACGCGCGAGCATCCATTGTTCTGCGCTTTTCAAAGCAATGGAACGCAGAGGCCGCACATGCACGCGCTCAAACCAATGTGTCATGCGGTCGAGCACCAGAAAGAAGTTGCGCCACGACACCAGCTTTCTGGACCAATGCAGATGCATGCGCGACTTCTGCATCCCGCCCACAAACAACTCCTCCACGCCCATTTCGCGCGGAATCTTCTTGAACGGTTTCTTGGCGTAGCAGATCGACAGAGGCACCAGGATGGCGCGCGACCACGAGGAAATCTCGTATATGTTGAACCAGAACCAGTTGGGAAACAGCACGATCTCCGGCGGAATCGCCGGAACCGCATCGTAATCATACTGCCCGAAGAAACAGAGATAGATCTTGGTGAATGTATTGACTTCGGTGACGCCGCCCAACTCCAGAATTTTCTTGCGGGCGCGCTGCAATGCGGGATGATCTGCTGTGTATCCCGCCAGCTTCAACCCGAAGTAAGCCTTCACCGAAGCGCTGATGTGTGACGGCCCGGCAGCGTAGATGCTCCAACCGCCGTCTTCATTCTGGTGCCGCAGAATCCAGTTCGCCGCCTTTTGGAACCGCTCCTGATTCCCAGTCCCCAATAGCGTGTGCAGCAAGATGTAATCCGACTCGAGCGTAGTGTCGGCTTCAAGCTCTCCGCACCAGTACCCTTCTTCATATTGCTGCGAGAACAGAAACTTCCGCGCCGCCGCAATCGCCGCGCCGACGCGCTGGCCGAGTTCCTCTATTTTGCCGAAGCGAAGCTGTGGGTTCGAACCTATTGATGCGGGGGCTATATGGGAATCGGGGGAGTCAGTGTTCATCGCGATTTACGGCTCCGTTAATCCATCAGTGCGTTAGTCCATCCATCTGTCAATCCGCGGTCGCATTCGCCGGAGCGGCAGCGATCGCCCCGACGATCTCCGGCGGCAGACCGAAGCGCACGTTTTCCGGCATCACTTCCAGTTCCTGCATGTTGTCAAATCCCTTGTCGCGCAGGAAGGCCACGGTTTCCTCGACCAGGCATTCCGGCGCAGAAGCACCTGCAGTCAGCGCAATCGTTTTCACACCCTTCAACCATTCGGTTTCAATGTCGTTGCAACTGTCGATGAGATGCGCATTCGTGCCCAGGTTGCGCGCCACTTCCACCAGACGGTTGGAGTTGGAACTGTTCTCCGACCCCACCACCAGCAACAGATCCGCCTCGGAAGCTACCTGCTTCACCGCGACCTGCCGGTTTTCCGTGGCATAGCAAATATCCTGCGCCGCCGGCCCTTGGATGTTGGGGAACTTCTTCTTCAGCGCAGCGATAATGTCCTTGGTCTCATCCAGGCTGAGAGTCGTCTGCGTCAGATAAGCGACGCGGTTCGGGTCTGGCACGCTGAGAAATTCCACCTGCTGCGGCGATCCCACCACCTGCGTCACCAGCGGAGCCTCACCCAGCGTTCCCACCACTTCATCGTGATCTTTATGACCGATCAGGATCAGCGAGTAACCTTCTTTAGCGAACTTCACGGCTTCCACGTGGACTTTGGTCACCAGCGGACAAGTCGCATCAATCACGCGCAGGCCCCGCCGCGCACTGTGTTCGCGCACTTCTGGAGAAACTCCGTGCGCGCTGTAAATAATGCGCTCGCCGTTGGGCACTTCGTCCTCACTGTCGACAAAAATCGCGCCCTTGCCGCGCAGTTCCTCGACCACAAAGCTGTTGTGGACAATCTCCTTGCGCACATAAATCGGCGGCCCAAACGCCTCCAGAGCAATGCGGACCACATCGATCGCCCGCACCACTCCCGCGCAGAACCCCCGCGGCTTGAGCAACAGTAAAGTCTTTCCGTCAGTCTTCGCTAGAATTCCAGCCATTGAACCCCGCTTCTTCAAATTCCGAATCGCCTCGCCCCGCCCCGCTTGTCATTCCGACCCCTGAGTAACGCGAAGGGGGACGAACCTGCTGTCCGCTTTAGATGCACCGCCTGCAACCACTGCCACAAAACCTGTGCCTTCAGGGTACACGATCCCCATTGTGGCGATACTAATAAACTACCGGAAAGTACCGGGATGGTCAACGTAAGCCACAGAAAGCGCTGGGATTAGCAGCGAATGGGGAATTCCAGCCTGCGAACGGATGCCGCTGCCTGGGTGAGATCCGAGGCCCCCGAAGTCGGGGGAGACAGGGATGCCCGGAGCCAACGTGTGTCGGCCTAGACCCTGAGACACTACGCGGGAACATCGTCAAAGCGTTCGTTCTCCGATATGGCCCCCTCGTGCCCCCTGCCCCCCGCCCCGTGCCATTGTGATCGCACTCCAGTTATCGCAGGATAGTAACGTCATCGCGCAGACTTCCAGGTCAGCGAAATGTTAGAGCGAAAACCAAGACCGACGGTAGGCAACTTGCAAGCCCCAGTAGCCTCCGAGAATCCGCAACGCGGCAGGCTGCTGCTGGCGCTGGTCCTGTTGCTGGCTGCGCTGGCCGGAGTTGTGTTGGGCGACCGGCAGTTCTGGTTCGGTTCTGAGCAATCGCTGCTGGACTCGGACGGAACTGAGCCTGCGGTCGCGTCCAAAACGGTAGCGAAAGCCGCTTCGGCGCCCGCCCGGCAAGCGCCATCCGCGGCGGCTATCAACGCAAAAAAACAGATTCCTACCGTCAAGACTTCTACCGAACCGAAACCAGCCGAGGCTCCGGTCGCGGCCACCAAGCGCACGGTGCTGCCTCCGCTGGACGTTGAAGTAGTGGCGGGTAACAAACACAGCAAGATTCATCCCGGCAGCAACTCTTCAAAGATTGAGATCACGAGCCCGGAAGCGTCCGCTCCCTCTGACTTTGCGGCGGCAACCAATGCAGCCGAGCGCGAGCGGATGTCGACCGAGACCCCACAGGCGTCCTACCCGCTGCTCGCGCAGCACATGAAAGTGCAGGGATCGGTGGTTTTGCAGGCCATCATCGGCGCCGACGGCGTGGTTCAGGATATCCACGTACTGAGCGGGCCCGCCATTCTGGCCTCGGCAGCCCGGCAAGCGGTAAGCGAGTGGCGCTTCAAGCCGGTCCTGCAGAACGGCCGGGCGGTCGAGACCAAGGCCGACATCACAGTGAACTTCACCATCAAGGTCGCCGACGGTTCTGAAAAGATCACCGTGGCCGAGAGTCGCGCCTCAGACAACCTAATCATCACTCGTTAGACATACCCGTTAGACCCACCCGTTAGACCCACCCATCAGCCTTACCCATTCGCCTTAATCATTTGCTCAGCGTGCTTGCGCGAGGTTTCGGTCAGCTTCGCCCCACTCAGCATACGCGCTACCTCTTCCGTGCGCTCCTCGCCGCTAACAGCGCGAATGCCGGTGCGCGACCGTCCCCCCGATTCCTTCTTCTCGATGACGTAATGATGATCGCCAAAGGTCGCAATCTGCGGCAGATGGGTAACGCACAAAACCTGGTTCGACCGCGCCAGCGACTTCAGTTTCTTCCCTACCGCTTCCGCCGCCCGCCCTCCAATACCAGTATCGATCTCATCAAACACCAGAGTCCGCTGGGTGCCCCGCCCTTGTCGCGCCTTTTGCGACAGGGCGGGGGTTTTGACTTTCTCCCGGGCCCCCGCTTCCACACTAGCCTTCAGGGCCAGCATGACCCGCGAAAGTTCCCCGCCCGACGCAATGTGCTCCAGTTGCCGCAGCGGCTCGCCCGGATTGGTCGAGATCATATACACCACCTGGTCGAAGCCCGACCCAGTCCAGTTCCCTTCTTCTTCTGAACTGGTCATCTCAATCCGAAAGGCCGACTTCATCGCCAGGTCGTTGATCTCCGCCTCGACCAGCTTCTCTAGCCGGCGCGCCGCCTCGGCCCGTTTTTTCGATAGCGCACGAGCTGCCCGCAGATACTCGCCCGCCGCTTTCGCCAGCTCGCCCCGCAACTGCCGCAGAATCTCGTCCTTGTTCTCGACTTCCGATAGTTTCCGCGAGACTTCCGCTCCGAACTGAATCACTTCATCCAGTGTCGGCCCATACTTGCGCTTGAGCCGGTCGAGCAGCGCCAGCCGGTCCTCCACCTGCGCCAGATGTTCCGGCGATGCGTGAATTCCCCCCGCATAGTCGCGCACGGTTGCGCCCACATCCTCCACACTAATGCGCGCCGTATCGAGTGCAGCCAGAGCCTCCTGAAACTTGGGCTCGTAACGGACCAGCTCTTCCACCTGCTTCTGGGCCGCGCGTAGCGACGACGCGGTCGAGCCGTTGCCCTCATAGAGCAGATCAAATGCATTCATCGCCGCGTTGTAGATTTTCTCTGCGTTAGCCAGGACGCGCTTTTCCGTCTCCAGTTGCTCGTCCTCTCCACTCTGCAGGCGCCCGTCTTCAATCTCACGCTTCTGGAACATCCAGAGATCCACCAGCCGCAGCCGGTCCTGCTCGCCGCGCTCCAGTTCGTCGATACGCGCGCGAATCTCCTTCCACGCCGCGAACCCCGCCGCTACCGCCTCCAACTGGCTGCCTGCAAACATATCCAGAAGCCCCAACCGCGCCGGCCCGTCAAAAGACAAAATAGATTCGTTCTGTGCGTGAATGGTGGCCAGATGCGGCGCCAGCAGCCGCAATACAGCCACGGTTGCCGGCTGATTATTCACGAAGACGCGCCCCTTGCCTCCGGCCGCAATTTCGCGCCGCAAAATCAGCGACCCATCGTCGGACTGGTCCAATCCATTCGCCTCCAGAATCCCGGCCAGAGGCTTCTCCGCTGCGCCCTCGGCCTCAAACACCGCGGACACCACCGCCCGTTCCGCCCCGGCGCGAATCACATCGCTGGAAGCCTTGTCGCCCAGCAGCAAGGCCAGCGCGTCAACCAGGATCGACTTCCCCGCCCCGGTTTCGCCCGTCAGCAGGTTCAAGCCCTGCCCGAATTCCACTGCCAGGTTGTCGATCACCGCATAGTTCTCGAGCCGCATTTCAATGAGCACAGGTCAGTCCCGGAAAACTGAAGTTTTGCGCAGCATAGCATGAAAGACAGCTGCCAGTGGCCAGCAGCCAGTTGCCAGTATCCCACCGCACCGAAGCCCCGGCGTTACTATTGGGAAACCCACCGCCCTGATTTGAAGCGAACCGACCCCTACATCATCTAAAATAAGGCGATGGCCATAGCCGGACCGTACGCGGTCGAAACTCCTGTGCATGCGATTCCCGCTAGCATGCAGGCCGCAGTCTACCGGGGAGTCAACGACGTCCGCATGGAAACTGTCCCGGTACCCAAGATCGGCCCGGGAGAGATGCTGGTCCGTGTACACTCTTGCGGAGTCTGCGGCACCGACCTCAAGAAGATTTCGACCGGCTCGCATTCCGCCCCCCGCATCTTCGGGCACGAAACCTCCGGCGTAGTCGCCGCCGTTGGCGAAGGCGTTCGCGACTACTGTCCCGGCGACCGGGTCATGGTGTTCCACCACATTCCCTGTCGCCAGTGTTTCTATTGTCAGAGTAAGACTTTCGCCCAGTGTTCCACCTACAAGAAAGTCGGCTGCACCTCGGGATTCGAGGCTTCCGGCGGCGGTTTCGCTGAGTACGTCCGCGTTATGGACTGGATCGTGGAGCACGGCACGGTCCGCATCCCAAATGACGTCTCATTCGAACAGGCCTGCTTCGTCGAACCGGTCAATACCTGCATGAAAGGGATTGCCGCTTTGCGCCTCCAGCGGGGCGAAACTGCGCTGGCCATCGGGCAGGGTCCCATCGGCATCATATTGAGTGTATTGGCCAAACGGGCGGGGGCCACCTTAATTACTTCCGATTTGTATCCCGAGAGGCTTAGAATAGGATCAAGTTTCGGTCTTGAGCTTACAATTGATGCATCGCGGACTAACGTGGTCGAGCGCGTCCGCGAGTTGACTGAGGGGCGTGGCGCCGATGCTGTGATTCTGGCCGTGGGCGGTAACTCCCTGATTCGCACCGCGATGGATGCAGCCCGTCCCGGTGGCCGGGTATTGCTGTTTGCGCAAACGCAGCACGGAGAGGCATTGATCGATCCTGCAGCCATCTGTGTCGATGAGAAAACTCTGGTGGGGTCCTATAGTGCGTCGGTCGACTTGC
>Ga0210399_10000470_pt1 | contig 32547 bp, 29 predicted proteins | sample IncBWC14MmetaG_FD_150865 | JGI IMG/M metagenome (GOLD analysis project Ga0210399, IMG submission 150865) | Forest soil microbial communities from Barre Woods Harvard Forest LTER site, Petersham, Massachusetts, United States - Inc-BW-C-14-M | ecosystem: Environmental > Terrestrial > Soil >... | reverse complement strand
TGTGTAGGGACGGCTTTCTGAAGAGCGTTGTTTGCTCCCCGGATGGTTCTACGGGACCATCCGCTCCGGAAATTCACCGTGAACTCGAACTCACCGGAAGGACCAACCCGCATGCCTGAAGTGCAACTCCGCAAACGCGTCATCATCGTCGAAGAAGTTTTCCATGAAGGCGGCCCGGTCGCAGCGATTCCTTTGCGCCGCGGCGCCGCTCTCGCGATTATCCACAATCCTTACAGCGGAAAATACGTCCCAGAAATCACCGGCTTCATGGAAGACCTGAACCCGCTTGGGCTCGAAATGGCCAAAGCGCTTGTCGCTGCCTTGGGTGGCGATCCGAAAATCGTGGAAGGCTACGGCAAAGGCGCCATCGTCGGCCAGGCCGGAGAATTGGAGCACGGCGCGCTGTGGCACGTCCCCGGCGGCTACGCGATGCGAGAAATTCTTGGCAACGCGAAAGCCATCGTGGCTTCCACAAAAAAGGTTGGCGGCCCCGGCACGCGGCTCGATGTGCCTATCACGCACATTAACGCGTCCTACGTGCGCAGCCATTTCGATTCGATGGAGGTAGGCATCGCCGACGCGCCCAGAGCCAACGAAATCCTGCTCGTGTTGGTGATGACCACCGGCCCACGCATCCACGCCCGCGTCGGCGGCCTGAAAGCCTCGGAAATTAAAGGACAAGACGGCTTGCGATGAGAACCAAAATCCGAAAAATCGTAACCTTCCTCGAAGAAACACGCAGCGAAATGGGAAAACCGGTCAATCCTCCCACACGCCGCGCTGCCGCAGCCGCGGTCGTCGAAAATCCGTTCGCGGGAAATTACGTAGAAGACCTGACGGAGCTAATGGAAATTGGCGAAGAACTCGGCGCCCTGCTCGCCGAACGCGCCATCACGGCGTTGGGCATTCCGGGCGCTTCCGTGGAAAGCTACGGCAAAGCCGCCGCCGTCGGCGAAAATGGCGAGCTCGAACACGCCGCCGCCATCCTTCATCCCAAACTCGGCACGCCAGTCCGCAAGGCCCTCGGCAAAGGCGCCGCGCTGATTCCCTCTTCCAAAAAACGAGGCGGGCCCGGAGTACCTCTCGACATCCCGCTCGGCCATAAAGACGCCGCCTTCGTCCGCAGCCACTTCGATGGCATGGAAATTCGCGTCAACGACGCGCCGCGGGCCAACGAAATCCTCGTAGCCATTGCGGTAACCGACAGCGGCCGTCCACTTCCTCGCGTCGGCGGCCTGACCAAAGATCAAATCAAAGGCGAAGACGGTTTGCGCTAGCAGAACAAGCTAAAGCCTGTTTTTCTTCGTGTGACTTCTCTCGTTCCCTGCTTACTTCACGATCTTTGGCACTCGCGTCGCCGGCGGTGTATTCCTGCTTCGCTCGCTCTTCACTTCTCCATCGATCACCGTCATACCGATCCCTGGCAAATCGCCCAGCCGCACGCTTTCAAGCAGGGTCTTTCCCGCCGAATGCTGCGCCGCATCCATGAATACAAAATCCGCGGCGCGGCCCACTTCGATCAATCCGCATTCGAGACTACGCATTCGCGCAGTGTTTCCAGTCGCAAAACAAAACGCCACTTCAACGGGAATTTCGCCAAGCGACGACAGCGCCGCAATGACGCGGATAATTCCCAACGGCTGCACGCCCGATCCCGCCGGAGCGTCGGTTCCCAAGATCACGCGGTCGAGTTGCTTCAAGTCCTTCGCCGTGCGCAAGGTAAACAGCGCCGCTCGCTCGTTTCCGTTGTGAACAATCTCCAGCGCGCGCGTGGATTCCTCGCACAACGAACGTATCTGCGCATCCGGCAGCGCTGTGTGGCCTCCGTTGATGTGCCCAATCACGTCCGCGTCCGCCGCCAACACCACATCCTTATCAATCAGGCTCGAACCCTGAATCGACGGCCCACCCGTGTGAATCGTGCTCTGCATTCCGTGTTTGCGCGCCCAAGCCACCATCTGGCGCGCCGTCGGCCCGTCCTTCACGCTGCCGAGTCCGACTTCGCCCAGCAAACGAACTCCCGCTTCCGCGAGCGATCGAAAATCCTCCTCCACCATTCCGTGTTCGATCACCGGCGCACCAGCCAAAACTTTCACGCCGCTTGGCCGCAGCGCGGAAAACGCGCGTTGCGCGGTGATCGCCATGGCTTTCACCCCGACGACATCCTTCGGCCGTCCGGGCATATGCACTTCGCCTGCAGAAATCATCGTGGTGACGCCCCCGTGCAGGCAACTGTCAATCCAGCCAATCTGGTTCTGCCGCGGAGTCCAATCGCCCGCGACTGGATGCACATGGCTGTCGATCAAACCCGGCGCCAGCGTGGTGCCGTTCGCGTCAATCAGCCGCGTCGCGCCTTCCGTGTCCACGTCTTTCTCGCGACCGATTGCGGCGATTTTTCCATCTTTCACTACCACGGTGTCCGCATCCAGAATAGGCCGCTGCAAATCTCCGCTCAGCAGCACGCCAATATTCCGGACCACCAATTTCACGCCTGCACCGGGCTTCCCCGTTTCTTCCTGCGCCATTTCCGACACCCCTCCCTGATTTTTCGCAGATACGTTCTGTTCCAGAAGGAAGCTTAGAGCTCGCCTTTTTTCATTTGCGAAACCGCGTACTCGCAGGCCCGCACCGTCAGCGCCATGTAGGTCAGCGATGGATTCACGCACGAAGACGAAGCCATGCATGCGCCGTCCGTAAGAAACAAATTTTTCACGTCGTGCGCCTGATTGTGTTTATTCAGCACGGATTTTTTTGGGTCGGCTCCCATGCGCGCCGTTCCCATCTCGTGAATCGTCAAACCCGGCGGGTTGTTCTGTTTGTACGGCTCGATCTCCACTGCCCCGGCCGCCGTCAACATTTCCGCCGCCTGAATCATCATGTCGTGCAGCAACGCTTTTTCGTTATCCCGCCACTGGCAATGGATCTTCAGAGCCGGAACGCCCCAGGCATCCACGCGCTCTTTATCAATCTCGACAAAGTTCTCCGGGTTCGGCAAACACTCTCCAAAACCATGGAAAGTCATCTTCCACGGCCCCGGCTTACGCAGTGAATTCTTGAAACCCGCGCCAAACCCGCTCTCGTGAATCCCCCGCTCCCAATCTTCGCGTTGTGCCTGGCCCTGATACGCGTAGCCCCGGAGGAAATTTTTCTCCTTGCTGGAAACGTTCTGGAATCGCGGCACATAAATCCCATTCGGCCGGTTTCCGAACTGAACGCGATCCAGAAAACCGGGAATGATTCCCTCAGCGCCCCCGCCCATGATGTGATCCATCAGATTTTTCCCAAGCTCGCCGCTGCTGTTGGCCAGCCCGGCGGAAAATTCAGGTGTGGCAGAGTTGAGAAGAATCCGCGTAGACTCCAGCGCCGAAGCACAAAGAAAAACAACCCGCCCCTGGAACTCCAGGGCCTTGTGCGTTTGCCCGTCAATCACCTTTACTCCGCTCACGCGGCGCGTCTGCGAATCAAATATCAGACTGTGCACCACACTGTACGGCCGGAGGGTCATCCGTCCCGTTTTTTCGGCGACCGGCAGGGTGGCATTCACACTGCTGAAATAGGAGCGCGTGATGCATCCGCGGTGGCACGGGCCGCAATAGTGGCACGCGGCGCGGCCATTGTGCGTCTGCGTCAAAATCGCGGCGCGGCCAATCGTCATCACGCGATCGCGCCCAAACTGCCTGGCCATCGCTTCCTTCACCGCAATTTCCGCGCAATTCATTTCCATCGGCGGCAAGAAGTGGCCGTCGGGCAGCTGCGGCAATCCCTCCGCCTGGCCGGTGACCCCGGCAAACTCCTCCACGTAGTTGTACCAGGGCTCGATATCGGGATAGCGGATCGGCCAGTCGACCCCAGATCCGTCACGGGCGTTAGCTTCAAAGTCCAGATCGCTCCAGCGGTACGATTGCCGCGCCCACATGATGGATTTGCCGCCAACTTGCCGTCCGCGAATCCAGGCAAACGGCTTATCCGGATCTGTCGTGTAGGGATGTTCCGCGTCTTTCACAAAAAACTTGCTGGCCCACTCGTCGCATGCGTAACACGTCCGCTGGATTGGCTGATCCTTCAGTGTTCCCTGGCGGTTGTTCATCCCGCGGAACTTCATCTCGGTGATCGGAACGTGTTCGACGTAGTCGCGATCCGGCTCGATTGGGCGGCCCGCCTCAAGCACCAGCACCTTCAGCCCTTTTTCGGTCAGCTCTTTTGCCGCCCAGCCGCCGGTCATTCCGGAACCGATGATGATCGCGTCGTACGTTTCGGGCTTCTTCACGGCCATCATTGCTTGGCCTCCGGCTCCGCTGGCACGCAACCGTGCAGCGCTCCGGGGATGATTTCCACTTTCAGTTCCTGATCCTGCCCGATGGTCGATGTGTAATAACCAGCGAGGGTGAGCCGCCGCATCTGCGCAAAAAATGGAAGCAGCAGCGTCACTTCCCAGGGCCGCACCTGCTTGGGCAGTTTTTCATTTCGAGAGGTCGCCAGTTCTTCATCGAATACCTGGACAATCGCGGCTTGCTCTTTGGTCGATGCAGCGGCAAAGCCGCGGCCGAATAGCGTATTTGTTTTGCGGTCGGCTTCCGCAAGCCCCTCGAGAAAAATCTTCCGCTCTTCTTCCGTGGCCCACTCGGTCAGAATCAGATCGATAAATTCGTTCACCTTCGCGGCCTTCGCGCCGGGCGTATCGGTGGCGGGAATCATCACGTCGCTCATCGCCACCACGATCTCATTCTGCGCCGCGGAAAGTGTATGCAGCGCGCCCTCACTGTTGGCCGCCAGCTGCGCCTGCAGAGTGGTCGCGAACAGATCCGACGACAACACGGAAAAAACACTCGCTGCTCCCATCAACCGCAGCGCTTCACGACGTTCCATACTCCCTCCCTGGGTTCGGCCCACAATTACTCGTTGAAAGTTACGCCTGTATCCAAGCCGCCGCAACCTGCATTATGCAATTACCGCCCAAGGTAACCACTCTTACTCGGGCTTGAAATACGCAAAGTTTAATTTTGTGCGAATGCAGCAGGAACAAATTTCAAGAAACGCAAGGAAGCAGGAAACGGACTGAACCGAAGTGCAATCATTCTCATCTCCGAACGCAGTTCCAAAAATTTTACATTACTTTTGTAATGCTTAATGCTATATCGATGTTTGTTGCGGCGTGAAATCGCGGATCCCGGCTAAGACCACAACTGCCGATGGCTTGTTTGTTTGGACGCGCGGTGCCCGCACATCGACCATCGGAAACTGTTCGAAAACAGACTCCATCGCCGACCGAAATCCATCAGCGTCAAATTTCGACACGTCATCGCGCTCTGGATTCGAAATGCAGTAGAGTGCCCGCAGCCGGGAGTCCGCAACATACTGTTTCTTCTCGCATTCGACCAACTTCGAAACCGGATACTTCGCCAGCAAGCGCTCTAACAGTGCCTAGGGCTCCTTGGGCAGCGGGCCATCGGCGAGGGATGCCATTTCCCAGGGCACATTCGCCAAAACTGCCGCCACCTCCGCGTCAGCGCTCAACTCAATACTTACCGTTTCCCCGTGCGCGTTCAACGCCGACGGCTTGCTGAAGCTGTCTCCGTAGCCCAGGAAGTTGCGAAGCGTCGGGGCCATCCACTCCACGTCGTGCACTGCCAGACTCCCCTCCACGAACCGGGAGAGTACCCCCTTCATCTGATCAACCGCTTCCTTGTTATTCCCGTCCCAGCTGGCGACCGTAGTTTTCTGGCCACGCCTGACACTATAGGAACAAGAGAGAAAGCCATGCACACTGGGATCGGGATAGGCGGGGCTTGCCGTTCGACGGAAATGAAGGCGCAGGCGCGGCATGGATAGGATGTCGCCTCTCGACGCGGCTGGATTATAGCACCTTCATTGTCGCTCACGGCAGATTACTCGAAAGGAATTACGACGATTTTTTGAGGACGGATTTCTTGACGTGTGGGGTAATGGCGAGAAATTCAGTTGACTAGAACTAAAGAATGCGATAAGACGCGTCTACATTCCATGTTGCGCCCGAACGGCCTTGCCTTGTTCGGCGAGAAGCCAGGATCAATCTCTGGTTCGATCCGGAGAGAAACAATACACATGCCAGACGGTCCACATACCTCGGTTACCAACATCACGGTCGAGTCTGCTCCCGTTCAAGAGCAAAACGTCGAGGAGCCTTTCGGCGGCGATCCTCCCGACCCCCAAGCCACGACAGACGACGGCCGGGAAAAATTACCCAGACCACCAAAGCTGGAGGCGCTCTCGACGGAGGTCTGGCGGCTGCCGGATACGTCGTCATTGCTGGACATTGGGGTCGCCTCGTTTGGAGAGCCAAAGACCATCACCGAGACCGTCCACGGCCCGGACGACCGGATTCAGATTACACAGACGACAAAGTACGCCTGGCGTGCCAATGCCTCCTTGCTCATCACCGCACGAGACGGTTCCCAATGGATTGGTACGGGATGGTTCATAGGTCCTCGAACTCTCGCCACCGCTGGTCATTGCGTCTGCATCAAGGGAAGCGGTATCCCCGGCCGCGAAGGATGGGTAAAGAACATCCAGGTCATACCGGCCCGAAACCAACAATCCGCGCCTCTCGGCGCCGCTACCAGCACAGTTTTCTGGAGCGTCAAGGGATGGGTCGACGCAGGCGATGAAAACTATGACTATGCCGCCGTGATCATCCCAACCCCCTTGGGGAAGCAGACCGGGTGGTTCGGTTTCGCTGTACTCGACGACACAACTCTCGCGGCAGCTATGGCAAACATAGCGGGCTACCCGGGGGACAAACCGAGCGGAACCCTCTGGTGGGATGCCCATCAGATTGCCGCGGTGAACCCTACGAAAGTCTTTTACGACATCGACAGCTTCGGCGGGCAGAGCGGAGCAGCAGTATATGTTATCCGTGATCAGAAACGCATCGGCGTCGCCATTCACGCCTACGGCGGCCCAGTTACGAATTCAGGGACGCGGATTTCCCCGCCAGTTTTCCAGAATTTGAAGAGCTGGAAGATGCTCTGACGTCAGTGATTTTCGAGTAGCTATGCCAGTGTTGAGCGGCAGGGTTCTTGGAATAGATGGACGGCCTGTTGCAGGAGCTACCGTGTCGTTCTCGTTTGCACCCATTTCGTTTCCCGAAATAGCGGCTCGAACGGGCAGCGACGGCAGGTTTGATTTGAATGCTCCGGTACCCGGAACGTATCGCCTTGGTGCAAGAAGCGACGAACACGGTGCCGGTGAGTTGGAAGTCACGACTGGACCGGATGGTCTAGACGAACTCGCAATTCGCTTACGCTGAAAGGAGCACTAAATGTCACCCGCTTCGGCCATAGCAAAACAGTTCGTTGGGAAAGTTGTCGTTGAGGGTGGAAGGACCTTCTTAGAATCCGGTGGCATTCGCGTCGAACTCGTTACGGATGATCCCGCTTCCATTCGCGAACTTGAGCGTCTGCGCGGAGTGCCTGTCCGCATCACAGGCCAACAAGAGGGGGCACGCATCCTGCGTGCCCGTATGGTCCCGCTTCCCGAATCGGCAGCGGAAATCGGACCAGACCCGGATCTCGTTGAACTTCTCCCCTTGGCTCAAAACCCTCCGGCTCCACTCAAGGAAGCTTTGGCTTCCGTCAGGGAACACATCGTAGGAATCCGACCCGGCTATCGACTATCAGGAGCGACAGCAGAGCCGGCCCTTGTGGTTTTGACACGCGGTCTGTTCACTGCCGACCAGCTGCACATTCCCCGAACAATCGGCGAAACACGCATTGACGTGCAACCTGCGGATCCCCAAGAACAGCTGCAGGGGCCCGCCTTGCTCTCGTATTGGACCCAACTACTCACAGGAGCTGGGGAAGAGGCGGCAGAAGTAGCCCCGGCGATCAAGTACCAACCCCCCAAAGATTTTCACCTAGACGAGTGCAAGGTACATAACATCCTCTGCCATGTGGGACCCGATGCTGGGTGGAAAACTCTCGAGCCGTTTCTTGACGCGACCGCGGAGCGCTTAACTGTTGCAATGTACGATTTCGATGCCCCGCAGATTGTGGAAGCGATGGTCGCCCTCGGAAGGAAAAACGACTGCCAATTTCAACTGATCCTTCAGGAAGACAAGACCGAAGAGACCGAAGCGGTTGCCGATCTGAAGAAAGCTTGGCGCGCCCGCTTTGCCTATACGCCCGCGCTTGTCCATGGCCCAGACCGAATCTTTAACAACTCCTTTCACACAAAGGTGGCCGTGCGTGATGGCAATGCCTTTTGGCTATCGAGTGGAAACTGGAGCCCGCACAGTCAACCCATCGTGCCCGAAGGTCCGCAACCCACGATTTATCGTCTGGGAAACCGCGAATGGCATGTCGTCATTCGCGACCAACAACTTGCTGCCATCTTCGAAGGCTTCATTCGGTTCGACTTCGATACCGCCAAAGCTGCTGAAGCTGGGGGAGAGGAGGCAGCGGAAGCGCCGATGCCGGATCTGTTGGTTCCGGAATCATTCTTCGCCGAAGAAGAAGCAGCCGTGGTCCAGCCTGCCCCATTTGAGCCGCAAGAGTTCGCAACCTCGGGTGAAGCCGTTCGCGTACAGCCTCTCATGACTCCAGACAACTACCCGGATGCGATTCTCGAACTCATTGAAGGGGCCGAAGAATCACTGTGGATGCAATATGCCTATATTCGAGGGCCAAAACTCAGCGACAAGTACATGAGTCTGGTCAAAGCCGTGGCAAAACAGATGCAGTCGAAGAACAAGGATGTTCGCGTTATCATCGATCGCCGCAACGAGAAACCTGCGGATATTCAGGCACTGATTGCGCTTGGTTGGGAGCCGGAGAAGATTCGGCTCCAGCGAACCGCTGTCCACAATAAGGGGATATTGATCGACTCTCAGATTGCCGTCGTCGGAAGTCAGAACTGGTCGCCAGACGGCACACAGTACAACCGGGACGCTAGCCTCATTTTGCGTTCTCCGCAAATCGCAAAATATTTTGCAAAGGTCTTCGAATTCGACTGGAACAATCTGGCGGCTCCCGTCTCGTCCGTTCCGGAAATCACTCCGGTGATTGCTACTGAGGGCGTCCCCACTCCTCGCGGTATGGTTCGCATTCCCTGGAATAGCTGGTATCAGGAGTCATGAGATTTCTCCATGAATGAAGACCAGATTCAATACGCGCGCAGAGTGCTCGGCAATCGCTCACTCTCCTCTTTAGGTTTCGGCGCTTTGACCGAATCGTTCGGTCCCAGTCAATCCCGCCATATTGAGGAGGCTGCCGATGCCCTAGCCGCTCTAAAGACGGGAACGAAACTCAAACCTGCTCATCTTTACCAATTAGAGTCCATTATCGTGCGAAGCGGTCGCCCGGTGTTCGATGTCCGCGATGATTCCTTCCTCGACCCAGGACCGGCTTGGCCTGAACTCGAGACGGCTCGGGCTTTAGTGGAAGCCGGGATACGCGCCGTGGGACGCGTGAATCTTGGCGGTCTTCCTTCCATGCCCTATGCGGGAACTGCATTTCTAGTTGCAACGGATGTTCTGATGACCAATCGGCATGTCGCCGAGTTTTTCGCGACAGGTCCTGGCTACGGCCGACTCGACTTCATCACCGGTCGATCCGCTACCCTGGATTTCAAACAAGAAGTGGGTTCGGAAGATTCCATTCCGTTGCGTGTTGTCGAGGTTCTGCTGATCCACCCGCACTGGGATTGCGCGTTGCTACGCGTCCAGGGAATGGACCCACCTAGTACGCCGCTTACGTTGGCCGCTTCCACACCCGGGGACCTGGCCGGACGCAATGTGGTCACGATCGGATATCCGGCATTCAACCCAAACCCCTCGGAAAACCCCGCTCTGCAGATCGATATCTTTCACGGCGTCTTTCAGAAGAAGCGTCTGCAACCCGGAAAACTGATCGCTGACGCTGTGCCTGTAACCTCATTCGGCCATTCGGTCGAGAGCCTCACGCACGATTGCTCGACGCTGGGAGGCAATTCTGGATCGGCGGTCCTCGATCTCGGCACAGGCCAAGTGGTGGGGCTTCATTTTATGGGAGAATATCTCGTTCAAAACTTTTCGGTGCCCACGTGGCAGCTAGCGCTCGACCCCCGCGTCGTTGATTTCGGCGTGAATTTTTCGGCCCGCCCCTCAACACCCGCGCGCCCGACATGGCTGGAGGCATGGCAACCGTACCTTGCCAGCAGCCCAGGTTCGCAAAGCGCATCCACCGAAACTGCGACAAGATCCGCGGCCCCTCATCTGAGCTGAAAGAGAGGCAGAAGCAATTGCTCACTCCCGACGAACAGAGCTACGTCATAGAGCGCATCTCCACCGTTGTTCTCGCCACGCAAGCCGTGTTCCGACCCATCCTGGTAGCTCCACTGGACCCGCTGCTCGCCGTATCCATTCCTGAACTCCCTGTGCTTGCCACCCTGGCCACGGCTCAGGTCCTGCAAGCCTGCATGAACGATGGCTGGACCAGGCGGCCGCCCTCCATTCTTCGATTCCTGTCACTCTTGCCGATGGATGAGTTTGTCGACAGAATTCGGCTGAAGTTGCAAACGCCACCGGCCCCTTCCACGGATGATCCTGATCTCGCGCCGATCCTCTCGACCAATTCTCCTTTCTTGGATCGGACCAAGTTGCGAGCAAAACTCAAGACGCTCGCAAATGTGGGTGCCGCAAAGCCGATCCTGATTGTGACCGGCGATTCCCGCTCGGGAAAAAGCTACTCCGCCGACTACGTGGATGATTTTTGCTTGCGGCGATCCCACATCTCCGTTTGTAGGCAGCAGCTCTTTCCTGGCACCGGTTGGCCTACTTGCGGCGATGTCGCACGCGACATCGTAGCTTGCATGGGACGCCTCTCCACAAATATGCCGATGCAGAACACCAACGCCGATCGCTGGCCCCTTGAGCTGGCCAACTGGGTGCTGGTCGAAGCGGCGCAAACGCCATTCAACTGGTGGTTCGTATTCGACGGGTTTGATAGTCCCAATGTGACGAAGGATTCGCGGGCATTCATTAACTTCCTCGCAGACCGCATAACCACCGGTATTTTTAGCCGCAAGTATCGCGTCATCTTGCTCGGCTACGAACGAGGATCTCTTACGGTTCAGCCTGGAAAAATCGACATCGATCAAATCGACCTGATTCAGGACGACGAAATTAAGAATTGCGTGGAACACATTCTGAAGGGTGCCGGCGTCACAGCCCCACCGGAACAATTCCTGGGTCCGATTCTCGCCGGCTTGCCCCGCGACCAGCAGCGTCATGAGGAGATTAATCGGCGACTATGCGACCTCATGGAAACGGTACAACGGTGAACGACCTCACGCGAGATCCGGAAACCCTTCTGAGAGCCTTCAACGAGAGGCTCAAGCGGCCACGCGGCCACGCAGCAATCTCCGAAGCCCGCTGGTCCTATCGCTGTGCCGCATCAGTACTTCACTGTTTTCGACCCGCCGATCTCAAGCCCGACAATCCCTCGCTCGCGGTCGAAAATCCTTACCTTCTGCTTTCCCGCGACATCGTGCCCGCTACCGGCGGCCGAGCCGACAATCTGCAGTCGCTTAGGCCGGACGTGCGCAAAGACAGTCTGAATCGGCTACAAACGGTCGAGCGAATGCGGATGGCCTTAGCCTGTAATCCGGGTCGCGTTCATACGGACTTGCAGAATATGTTGGAGGCCTGGCTCATGGGTTCTGCTACAGCGCTCGCGGAACAGTCCTACGCTGAACTTCGCCTCAGTTATCAGGTCGCTGAATGGCTCGACAGCATGGTGCCTGGCGTCCCACCGCTCACGGAGATACAGCCGATCATGGCCCGCCGCAGTGTGCTTGCGTCTGTCGAGCATCTCGTGCTCAGCGACTTCGTTGGGCGAGAGGAAGAGCTCCAACAACTCACGGACTACGTGGGCGTCCTCTCACCCACAATCTCGGAGACGCTCCGCCGGGGTGTTCGCTGGATCTTCAACATCAAGGAACGGCCACCTCTGGTGATTACGGGTCCGGGCGGTATCGGAAAGTCGGCTCTGATCGGACGGTTCTTGTATGAACACGCTACCGTATCCGACGACCGGCGCTTCCCTTTTGCGTACCTCCCGTTCGACAATCCGTCTCTGAAGATCGACGACCCATTTACCCTGCTCGTGGAGGCGGTTTCACAATTCGAGCTCCAATATCCAGATAAGACGCCGATCTTCCAGGCTTTTCGCGACCAAGTAAAGTCCTACCGGGACATTCGCGGCCAGATCGGGGATCGCAGTGTAGTCTTTTCCACGGTGCGAAAACGCCTCGGAGCAGTCCAGACCGCAAATCAGGATTTATATCAGGCTTTCGCCACCCTCGTCCACAGCCTCGCCGAAGAGACTGACCATCCTCCACCCGCGCTGCTGGTCATGGATACCTTCGAGGAGGTCGAATATCGCAGCCCCCAAGAGCTGATCGGGTTGTGGCAAATGCTGGGCGCCGTCCAGCAAGGCTATCCATGGCTTCGGGTAATCATTTCTGGCCGACGCGTGTCAAACGTGGTCGTCAACAGGAGTTCCGCGACTCAGCTCGACCTGCCTCCGTTGAACCGCGAGGCCAGCGAACAACTGCTGCACAAACTGGGTGTAAACGATCCGAAGATCGCTGCAGCCGTAGCAAACCAAGTGGGTGGCAATCCCCTTACGCTCCGACTGGCAGCACGCGTCCTAGAAAGCGAGCAAGCGACAGCAGCCGGAATCTCGCAGTTAAACACCCGCACTTGGTATCTGGCAACGCTCTCCGAGGAGCTGATTCGCGGCCAGCTGTATCGGCGCATTTTGAATCATATTCATAATGATGATGTCAGAAAGCTAGCGCACCCAGGAATGGTATTGCGGCGTCTTACGCCCGAAATCATTCGCCAATTGCTCGCGCCAATCTGCGAGGTCAATGCGCCCGACCCGAAAGCGGCCCAGGCCCTGTTTGACCAGGTAAAAAAAGAGCACACGCTTGTCTGGCTCGAGGAAGATGGGTCCCTTCACTATCGGCAGGAAATCCGCGGTCCGATGTTGAAGTTGCTCACCCAAGATAAGCCGCAGCAAGCGCGAGAAATCCACGAGGCGGCGGTTTCCTACTATGAGCGCATCGAGACAAGCGAAGCAAGGGCGGAAGAGCTCTATCACCGGCTCCTCCTGAACCAGGATTCCCCTCTGCTGCAGGCCCGATGGATGGAATCTGCCGGAAGTTCGATCGCAGCCTCCCTCGATGATCTACCGCCGCGCGCGGCGGCTTGGCTCGCTTCGCGCATGAGCCTCAATATAAGCAAGGAGATTCGACAGTCGGCTGCAACTGAAGAGTGGGAGCGCCAAGCCGCTAGGAGTGTGCGGGACGCCACACGGTATCTCGACTGGAAAGGTGCGCTCAAGATACTCAGCGAACGAAAGGATCGCTCTCCCGGAAGCCCGCTCTTCGCCCTGGAGGCCCGCGCGTACCTGTTAGCCGAAGACTACCAAGCTGCTGCCCGCACTCTCGATGCGGGGATTTCCTCGATGCCGCTCAATCCCACTCGATGCGGGGATTTCCTCGATGCCGCTCAATCCCAATCGGGGCCGCTTTGTCGAGCTGCTTTGGATGCGAGCTGCACTCGCTTCTCAATTGGGTCAGATCGTCGAATGTGACGGTTACCTTGAGCAGGCACAGCGAACCGCAGAATCGATCAGCAACCCGCTCTGCCGTCTGCAGATCCTAACCGAGCGCTTGGTTACCCGCGAACGCTGGCCGCAAATCCTGTTGGGCGATTCCGCGCCCATCCGGGTTAAACTCTTGGACTCGCTATCGGGAATGGATAATGCCCTTGTCGATCAGCAGCGCGGCCTGATGCGCAACGCCATAGCCTTCCTCGGCAGCGCTTACCCCGTAACCTTTCGGAGGCTTCTCGTTGCCGTCGGCTTAGGTGAAATTACGAACGAGCAATTGCGCCTCGAGCAATTGCGCCTGCTCGTGGACTCGCTCGCGCACACTGTCCCGACGTTGCCACCCTTTCATCCCTCGGCATCACCCGATGCCACTGCCTTGAGCCTGATCGACAAAACCAACATGGATCCGCAAGTGATCGACGGGATTGCCTCCCTGTTGCGCCAGAAGATGGGCACCGGCTCGACGGCGATTGTTGGCATCGAGGAGTACCGCGAGCCCTGGGAACTGGAAACCGCAGCGGATGTGACCTAATGGAATACTTCTCACAGGAACTCGTTATCGAACTCATTGACGCCTTGATCGAGGCGCATATCAGCTACGCCCTATCGCGACCTGCGCTTCTCGCCCACATCAATCCGCATTGGCTCGCCGGAATCATGGGTGTGGCTCCGGGGATCCCCGACACTGCGCAACTCGGCATCGATCTCGGCAGGCTCAATCAAACCGAGCGACTCTCCGATGGAACGATCCCCTTACAAATCTGGCTGCGTAATGCGGTGCTTCTCACACGCGGAACCGAACAAAACACGATTTTCTTGCGCGCCCTCGACGACCTGACGCACCGTGTCACCGGCTCGCCGCGGATCGATGCGAGCAAGCTTCCCGAACACAAAGAGGTAATCGTTTTCGAAGACGATATGCTTCCGTTCGGCTTCCTTGAACGGGGATTCATTGCCGGTGCATCCGTCGCGCGGTTGGCCATTTCCCGCTTTGACAACGGCGTTAAGAAGATGCTTGGAGCGAACCCAGTCATCCATCTCGGCACTGGCTGGGTCATTGCGCGCGACATGATAATCACTAATCATCATGTTGTTAACGCGCGAAACGAAGGGGAGCCGGCCGCCGGTACGGATGATTTAAAGCGCCAGGCCGCCACAGCCGTCGTCAGGTTCGGATTTGACACCGACGCTTTACAGGGTGAGGAAAAGCACGCCGAGTCGCTGGTGGCCTGGGACCAGGCGCTCGACTACGCGATTGTCCGGGTCGCTGGGCTTGAGAAAACTCCATTAGAAATGGTTCTTGCGGCGCTCCGCAAACCCGACAACGGCGGCTACATCGCGGTTAATATCATCCAGCATCCCGAGGGTACCGCGAAGAAAGTTGCGATCCGGAACAATCTCGTTACCGCTTCCACCGATACGGAATTGCGTTACTTCACGGACACCAAGCAAGGCTCGTCCGGCTCGCCCGTCTTGGACGACCAATGGCGCGTTGCGGCACTTCATCGCGGATCAACTGTAGCCGAGAACGTTCAATTTCAGGGCCGCACTGTGGCTTGGGTAAACCTCGGCACCCAAATCACTGCCATCCTCGAACATCTGAAGCGAGCGTTTCCATCCGTTGCGAACGAAATCGCAGCGTAGCCACCAGGAGAAGACACCATGCCATCCGACACCCGTCCAGACTACACCTTTCGCGATCCGACGCTCTCCCTGTGGCAATCGGCAGCCGCCGTCACCGCCTGGACCCACGCTCGACAAAACACGTAAGAAAAATAGCGGGCGAGCCTGTAAGCCGGAATCTTCGAGCGCATTTGTGTTTTCAATAAGTTGCGTAGAATCAACAAACACTCATCGTCAATGAAGTCAGTTTTGGCAGCAAAAGCAGGTTTCGTGTCACAGTTATGGCACAGTCGTCCTTCGTCTTGCGCCCCTGCACACTCACACGAAACGCGCGTTTTTCGTCCAACTGCCAGTACTGATACCTAAATCTCCGATTGGCCATGTCGGTTCAAACGGTCGATGCAATACCATCTGGTATAAAGCTGTTTTCAAAGGTGGTGTTTATCAGATCCGGAAGACGGTTTGAGCTTTCCGGGGAGCAGAAGTTCGGCGTGTGGCGACAGGGAATGCCCCCTGACGCTGCTCACGGTGTTGATGGCTTGGGAACTGAACCAGTATTTCCTCGGCAAGGACGCTTCCGAAGAGGACAAAGCGTTCAGATGTTGCAGCTTGATGGCGGTGGCGAAACCGCTGACTGATCACGGCACGGTTGAGGTTGACTACAAGCGGTGGCGGAAGAAACCCGAGAGCGAGGAGCTTGAATGAAAAAGACCGGAGACGAGGCAGTGGATTCGATGTTCGATGAGATCGTGGAGACGCGTATCCTGCCAGACGGCTCGGCGGACGTGAGGCTGGTGAATGACCCGCGCAAGAAATGGAAGAAGCGGTCGCCGAGTTCGTGCAGTGCGCGAAGGAGTTCTTCGACTCGCGCGCAGAGCACGCGCACGCAGTCAGCCGCGCAGGTGTGCTTTTATGGAGACGTCTTAATTGGCTCTCGCTTGCCGACGAGAAATTGAAGAACTGCTTTTGCGGTCGTGATCGCAGCCCGGAGTCCATTTCTCTATATCACAAGTACCGGATGCAGCTCTTCGGAGGGCAGAAGCTCCGTCACGACGCCTAGTCCTCGCCAACTCCCGCTGAGCCGGAACTGTAGAGGTTTCGGGTGAGGTTGAGACCATGCCGCGATCTCTCCGCTGCGCAGCCCGACACGCACGAGGAGCGCGCGTGAAGAAAAAGCGTCGCGCTCCTCCGGTCGCGATGACCGGTTTCTTTGACGGGAGTGTGCCGTGGCGCACTGAAATTGGTTTACGGATGGGGTATTCAACGGCCGGACTCGGGCAAGTTTTGAAGACACTATGATTCCGAAGTTGATGCACCGGACCATCCTGGTCGTCGAAGACGTCCAAGAGACGCGCGATTCCATTAAAGCGTTGTTGACGCGCGACGGCTATCACGTGGACTCCTCGCGAGACGAGGAGGAAGCCCTGGAAAAAATAGTCCGTCAACGGCCGGACCTGATCCTGATTTCGCTCGGCGGAACGCTCGAGCAGATCGTGTCCATCTCGCAAAGAATCCGCTTGCGCGGCGGGTTGGGGAAAGAAACGCCTGTTGTTATTTTTTCCCTGGCGAGCACGCAGGAGGGCGCCGAAGACGAGCTGGGCGGAAATATTTACGTGACGGCGCCGGACAACTTCAATCAACTTCGAGCGTTACTTACGCGAGTGGTAAGCGGAACCCTGCGCGCACAATGATAGGTTCATGGAGCTCAGAGGTAAGCAGGGGCTGCACTCTGCTCGGACGGCGCGATAGCAGGCGCAACAGGCCTCTTCGAGGCGTTTGCGGTCCAAGATCCGCAAGTGGCCGCGCGTGTAGTGGATCAGGGCCTCTTCGAGGCGTTTGCGGTCCAAGATCCGCAAGCGGCCGCGCGTGTAGTGGATCAGGCCGGCATCCTGGAGCCGTCCAGCAGCAACGGTGACAGTCTCGCGGCGCCCGCCCAGCATGTTGGCAATGAATTCCTGGGTCATGATGAGCTCATCGGATTCGACGCGATCCCGCAGCAGCAACAGCCAGCGACAGAGCCGTTTCTCGAGTGTATGCTTGCGATTGCAAGCGGCAGTCAAGGAAATCTGCGTGATCAAGCTGCTGGTGTAGCGAAGAAGCATGCGCTGGAAAGCGCCGCCCCGCAAAAACTGGTCTCTCAAGAAGCGCGCTTCCATGCGCAACCCCGCAAAAACTGGTCTCTCAAGAAGCGCGCTTCCATGCGCAACGCAAAACCGGTGATGCCGACAATCGCCCGGTTGGTGGTGGGATTCCCGCCCAAGAACAGAGAAATGCCGACGACGCCATCATTTCCCGCGAGGGCGACTTCCGCGGTGGTGCCCTCTTCCATGTCGCAGATCAGCGAGACCACCGAAGTGGTGGGGAAATAGGCAAAGCCACAGTCTGCAGTTCCCTGGTTGATGACATCTCCCAGGCTGAGCTTCACAGTCTGCAGGTGAGGAACGAGCCGCGCATGGTCCTCGATGGAAAGACTGGAGAGAAGTTGATTTTGCAAATGATCGCCGCTGGAAACAACGTGGGACATAAAACACCGTTCGTGCAGGTCACTTTTGATTCAGATTTCGATTCGCGTCTGTGCGATGCCGCACAGACTGTCCGCTGTTGGACTGGCATTGTGCGTTTGCTGGCGCAGTGAAACATCAGGTCGCGCGTTTCACTTGCAGTTCAGGAATTCTCCGAGCGCGGCTGCGGAAGCGCAGAAGTCCGGAGGTTCTTGAGCAGTGCGCGCACGCGACCAACACCGGGCGGAGAAGCTATGCCAGTCTACTCCCAATTACTTAAAATCTTCAACAGTACTTGAGGGCGCGCCCAGAGGATTGCAAAGAGAAGGTGACTTATGCCGCACGCGGGCACGAACGGAAATTACGCAGAGTCCGAAACCCAGGTCCAAGAGGCGTTTGCGGAGACGCCGTTCGCCGATCCATCCGCGCACGAACAATCGGAGGCCTATCAAGAGGCTTCTCTCGGCGAGTCGTTCGGTGCAAATTGGGAATTCTCAACACCATTTCTGCCCGGAGAATCTTCGGAGACGGGAGAATCCGAAGCGGCTTCTCCCGAAGTAGCCGCGTTCAGCGAAGTGACCGCAGAGTTGAAGGACTCACTTTTTCGAGAGGCGCTGGAACAGCTAGCCGACGAGGCCATGGAAGTTCATGGTTCGCAACTGGCGGGTGAGTATGGTGACCGTGAAACGCGAGATGCCACCGCAGAACGATTGTTGAACGATCACTTTGCTCCACTCACTATGGAAATGGAGTCGTTGCTCGATCGATTCTTCAACCGGCTGGAAGGATACGAGGCCGAATCCCTGACCGACACGGAGATCGAACGCATCGCCAGCGAAGTTATGCCGACGGTGCAAGTTTCTCCCGCGTCGGAACAATTTCTCGGCGGGCTGATTCGAAAGGCGAGCAAACTCGTTTCCGGGGCGGTGAACCTGGCGAAACGCGGTGTGGCAGGCGCGGTGTCGCTGGCGGGCAAAGGATTGGCGGCGATCGGAAAACTGGCGCTGGGGCCGCTGCTGGCGCCGCTGAAAGCGCTCGGCAAATTCCTGCTGCAGCACGTGGTGAAATTCGCGCTGGGGCAACTGCCTCCCAGTTTGCGGCCGCTGGGCCAGAAGCTTTCCGAAAAACTGTTTCACGCCATCGGCGAGACACACGAAGGCGAAATCGAGACACACGAGCAGATGGAAGCCGAGGCGCTGGCGGCGTCTGCCGATGTGGCCCACATGGAAGCCGAGTTCGATGTTCACGCGGCGCAACTGCTGTTCACCTCCGACGAAATGGAAGTCGATCACCTGGTTTCCAGCTACGGGGAAAGCGAGAACTATTCTTCGGCGCTGAGCGAGCTGGACAGCGCGCGCACACAACTAGTCGGGTCGCTCTCCCGGATGCAGTCCGGAGAAAATCCTGCACCGGTGATGGAGCAATTTGTGCCCGCGGCGCTGTGGCCTGCGGCGAAAGCGGCTATCACGATCATGGGGCGGCCGAAGTTGATCGGTTTCCTCGGCAATCTGCTGGGCGGCCTGATCAAGCCGTTGATCGGTGCGCAGGCTTCGGGGCTTTTGGCGCCGGCGATCGCCGATGCAGGCCTCAAGATTTTTGGACTGGAAGCGACCAGCGCGGACGCTCGCGCGGTTACGTCGGAAGCTCTGGCGGCGACGGTGGAAGAGACGCTTACTACTGTCGAGGGGCTGCCACCACATGTTCTGGAAAATGAAACGCTTCTGACCGATGCGGTGAAGGAAGCGTTCGAAAATGCCGCGTCGTCCTACTTTCCAAACTCTATGATCAAGCCGGGACTACGGGAAAGCACGGAGCGGCACGGGATGTGGATGCGCATGCCGGCAACATCCAATCGCAAGCGCTACTCGAAATACAGCGACTCGGTTCCGGTGGAGATTTCTCCGCGCACGGCCGGCGCCGTGAATACGTTCCGCGGCGCGACATTGCACGACCATTTGCGCGACCACCACGGCTTGCCTCGACCACCACGGCTTGCCTCATGGGCACCACTACAAGGGCAAGGTGACCTTGTACCAGGCGTTGCCGGGCACGCGAGCCAGCGCCATTGCACGCGCGGAAGGTTTCCCGGCGTCGCAATTACATCCGTTGACGCCCTCGGCCGCGGGTGCGTTATTGGGGCAGAATTCGGGTCTTGGGCGCCACACGCCGGCCGCGTACCTCGACAGCCCGCACCGATTGCACGTAAATCAGCGCCTTTATAGGATTGAACCGACGGAAAGGCGCCACCATCATCACCACCGCCCACGCTCGATCCGTTCCGAGATGTCGATCAACCTGCAGCGCGGGGAAATTCGCCTGTGGCTCTATCTCAGCGAGCCATTGTGCCAGCGGATTGCCGCCGACCTCGGGAAAGGCGCCAATGCCGCCGCAGCCTTCGCGCATATCAAGCACATGGTGCACCGTTTGGTGGAGAGCCTGAAGGCGACCGGAGTACATCATCGGCTTTCGCGGCGGATCCACATTATCGAGGACAAACCGCGGCTCAGCGAAACAGCGCCACACTGGCTACGGCACGTGGGGCATCACCTGGCGGCGAAAATCACCGAGTGGACGCAGGTGCAGCTCGCCCAGTATTTCCGGAACAGCGCCGAGGAATTCAAGCGTGCATGTGCGTCGCACCACGACGGTGTGACCCTGCGCATCACCATGACGCGCGTTCCGGGTATGGACCTATTGCGCTCGGCATCGCAAGGCAAGACGGCGAATGGGCTGCTCCACGCGTGGCCCAAGGGTTCGCCGGCGTTCCAGGTTACGCAACATCCGGGCCACGAAATCCACAAACTCAGGAACTAGCTAGAAATGGGCGCTCCAATCACGGAAATTCCCGATCGCGTCAGCGCTGGGCTGAAATCTCAGTTGCTGCGGCAGATCAATCATTGGGAAGGCGCGGCGGAGCGACTGGACGACTTCGAGGCTTCCGCCTCCTCTGAAACGTGGGCAAGCCTGGAGCGATACGTGGGAGTGGCGCTGCGGGGCGGACTGAAGGAAGCGCGCGAGCAACTGAAGCGCGAAGCCATCGCGGTACGAGCCGCATTTAATGCCGTGCGTACCCGTATCGATCTCGACCGCATCGCGGACCAGGTGGCGGTTTTGCGCAAGCGGTATCTGCAGACGGAACTGCTGGTGGATTTCTACGTGTCGGCGGTGCGTGCGCGGTCGAACCCCGAGGTCAGTCGGCAACTGCGAGCCTGCGACGTGATGGCCGACCGCACGATGCGCGGAGTGCTTGAGCCGTTGGGCCGGAAGATCCCGCCGATCATGGTGTATTTCACCACCGGCGTCGGAGCTTCGATTCTACGCATCAATACCAAGCTTTGGGATGGATCGCTGAGCCCGATCGCCGCCATACGGCTGACGTATCACAACCGATTCCGCACTACTTCCCTTTTCCACGAATGCGGCCACCAGGTGGCGGGCTTGACCGGCTGGAATGAAGCATTCGCACAAGTGTTGCGCGAGCGGCTGGGCGCGGTGAACTCAGTGACGGAAACGGTGGCGAGCTGGTCCAGCGAGATGGCCGCGGACGCTTTCGCCTTCGCGTACAGCGGATACGCGGCGGTGGTGGCGCTGTCCGACGTAGTCGCCGGCCGGGGCCCTGAGGTCTTTCGGTTCCTAATTGGAGATCCGCATCCCATCAGTTACCTGCGCGTGTTGCTTGGCGTGGAGATGTGCCGGCGGTTTTACGGTATGGGTCCGTGGGACGAACTGGCGACCTCCTGGGAGCAATTCTATAACCCACGAATCGCGCCGGAGTTCAGCCGAGGAGTGATCACCGCTGTGATGCCGCTTCTGCCGCGCATCGTTGATGCCGCACTTTTGACGCCGATGACGTGCTTTCAGAACAAGAGCCTGACGGATATCGTCGATCCACAACGCGCCTCCCCAGGAGCGCTACGCGAGATGGAACGGACCGCCGGGGGCGCCGCCTTCGCTTCCAGCCACTGGATTTGGACCGAGTGCGTTCGTTTGACGGCGTTGACCGGGCTGCGCTACGCCACACAGCCCGAGAAAGGGCGCGAAATCCTCAAACAACAAGAGGATTGGATGGTTAAGCTCGGAAACATGACGGCTGCAGCAGCCTAGGAAGAAAAATCGTGAGCAAGAAAAGGAAACATACCATGAGAGAACACCGAGGACCCAACAACAACCCCGAAGAGGAGATTGTCGAATCTTTACAACAGCTCGATGCTACGCAAGCCGCACTTTTAGACACGGTGGGGGGAACACTCAGCCAGGACCAGAAAGACACGCTTGCGGACCTGCTGCGGCTAGACGCGAGCCTGGATGGTCCCGACGACACACTGGACCAGGAACTGTATAGCCGGCCGTTCCCGCCAGCACCGCCTTCGTCGACTCCTCAGTCCAAAAGAATCCGACGTCATGAAACGGAATGAAAGGATAACAACCCATGTTTCGCCAACTTGTCACCGGTGACCCCGCAATTGCTCCACGAGACGCGATCAATAGCCTGTTCCTTTACCATCCGTTGCAGCTTACGGCGGTCGCTGAGACCGTGTGGCTGAATCGTAACAATGCGGCGGGTTCCAGCGCGATCTCGCCATTCGCTTCGTGGCCGCCGCAGTTGACGTTTCCAATTCTCGACGCGATCGATTTTTTCCCGGGGTACGCGTGGTCGGGCGGAACGCCAAGCCAACTGGCGACGCCGCTGCCCGCGGGCATGACGCCGGCCAATTTCATAAAACCGTCGCAATTGCCGGGGCTGCAAAACACGTGGAGCGGCTCGGGCCCGTTGCCGACGAATCTGAAGCCGACGTTCTGGGACCACTTGATCTACGCCTATGTGATCGAGAATACGCGCATCTTCGAGATCTTCAGCAAAGTGCTAGAGACCTACATGTACAGCGAACAATTGGAAACACCGAGCCCTCCGAGCCAGATTTTCTGGCGCAATCTCGAATATCTGATTTACGGCGACGCGATGCCGTCGATGCTGTGGACGACATCGGGACGAGCGCGGCGCGACGAAGTGGCCAATCGCCTTACACTTTACTACTGGATGTTCGGCATCGACCTTTCTCATGCACAGGACATCGCCCGGCAGCATCCGTACGTGAAACCCGACCACGCCAACCGCGACTTCATCATCACCCTGGAAGGACTGCTGAGCGAGGTCTGGCGCGGCACGATGAACGCAAAGAACCTGATCGGGCCGAACGAGACGGATTCGACCGCGATCGCCACACTGGCCCGGCGAATCTACGACATGATGGCAACGCGTCGCCTCAACGGCAACTTGTCGCGCGAGGAGTTCCGTGCGGTAGCCGTGATGTCTTACCTCCATGTCGCAGTACTCTTCGACTCGCCCGTGGTGGTCGACCTGAAGGCGACCGCGTCGAGCCCGGAGATGCGACTGCAGAAGATTGCGGAGCGTGTCGGCATGTCAGCACATCCGAAGTCCAAACCGTTCTTCGATCTGGCCAGCCCGCTCTCCAAGCTGATGCAAGAAATCGAGAGCGGCGCATTCAACAAGCCGCCGCAGGCGCAGGCGCTGTACTTCCCTGCCAGCAAGATTTCCCAGAACGCCGAGGTGGTCATCGATCAGTACTCGCTGGCGACGGGCCGCGACATCAAGGCGCAGTCGGTGTCCGCCGCGCAGCGTGCGAAGACAACGACTGTGCCCATGAAGCACGCGCCAGCCGCGAAACCCGCCCCGCAACTAACGGCGAAGCGGACGAACGGACACGCCACGTCCACGCACTAGCCAAGAAGGAAGTCACGCGTGCTTTGCGGGCACGCGTGACTTCTACACAGCCAAGTTGGAACACGACCGCCCGGGCTGAATGGATGGGTGTCCGTGCAAATGAAATCGTGAGGCTGAGAGTATGGACAAACACCAGGAGCAGTGGGAGCAATACGAGAGCCATTTGCTCGATGACAGCGTATTCGCACGGCCAGTTGCCGCGAGCGGCGGACACAGCGAGTATCACCACTCCTCGGACGTGGTAGCGGGTGCAGGCGAAAGCCCCTTTCACATGGAAGGTGAAGGAACCTGGTCGGAGGCTGAAAGCGAGTTCGCGTATCCGGAAGTTGGAGACGCGCATGAGTTCGAAAGCGGGAGTAGTTCGGAGGTTGCTGCGCCGCACGAGTGCGCGTCGTGCAAAAGCGCCCATGGGCAGGAACAGCCGGCCTACGGCGGCGCCATCGATCCTTATGCAACGATTCGCCCGGCGCTGGCGCCCGAACATGCGAATCTGGAGTCGCAAGAACTGACTTCCATCCTTGGGCACATGCCGGCGACGCTTGTGCTGCACCAGATGGTGCATTCTCCGCAGATGCGGCAGGCGACGCTGGCGGGCTTCCTGGGCAACGCAGGGCGGCGGTCCGTACGACACAACGGGGTGGAAATTTCCATTCCTGCCTATTTGCGCATCATTTCGCGTCTCAGCCGCGAAGTGGCGGAGCAAAGCGAGAGCACTGGCGAAAACGAAATGGAAATGGAAGCCGGCAAACCGCCGGTCTGCGACTTCCCGCCCGCGGTCATCATCGACGGCTACTCCGAATACGCGGATAAATTAAATCCCGAGCAGCAAAAACAGATTACCCGGCTGGCGCAACAAATTGTCGATAGCCATGCGGGGAGCAAACCGATCGTGGCCGTCCGGGTAGTGGGCCATGCGGATACCGCGCTCCGAAAACCCGTCAGTGAACGCGCCAAATTCGAAATGGAAGTGAGCGTGCACCGCGCGCAAGCCGCGACGCGGGACTTGCGCGACGAGATCGCGCGGCTGAGCCAAGGTAAGAATCCGGAGCCCATCAAATTTATGGGATTTCTACCACCGGTCGGAATGGGCTCCACCAAGAAGATACGGTCGAACCCCGTAAACGAAGCGCAGATGAAGCAAAACCGGCGCGTGGAAATATTCTTTAGCGAATGCGTTGTGCCCACCGAGTGGACGTGGATCGACGCCGCGCAGCGGGGCGTGGCGATCGTTCCGCCGACCTCTGAGGCGCACAAGAGAGTTCTTTGCATGCTACGGCTGGTCCTGCAGCTCCGGGAAAAGGCCGACGACGGTTTTCTCGATTATCAAAACTGGAAGGGGTTGTTCTTCCCGCCGGGATTCACCGAACAACAAAAAGAGAAACTCCTGCGCGGCGCGATCACACACCTGGAGAAGGTGCTGGGAGTTAGGGCTAATTTCGGGCCGGCGACGGAGATTCCCGATCGCGATTTCATCAGTGGGCTGGAGAACATCGATGAAGTCATAACGCGATCGATGCGCGACTTTAAGTTGAACGCCGAAGCAGGAGGAGCGGGAGCCAGTGTGATCATCGTACGCGGGTGGAAGCTCATTCAGATCAACCGTCTGAATCCGAACAGCATTTATAGCTGCTACGCCTCGTATCACTGGTAGAAGCTCGCGCGCGGCTTGCCGCTCTTCGCTTCCTGGGGCCGAAATTTAGGAACGACTTCGAGAACCCGGGCCGGTTTTCACTCGGATCTTCGACCCCAGCGACCCATTTTGCCTGAGAGCCGGAGAAACCTATGCCGCCGACCAGCACAAAGCCAACCAATCGCGGAGACCTCGCGCAAGTCGATCCCTACGCACCTCTCCGCACCGCTATGGGACCGGAATATGAGGGGCTGTCGTCCGAGGAAATCGCGGAGCGCCTGGGCTTTCTGCCGTCTGCTGTCGCGCTGCATCAGCAGCTTGGTTCATCCGCGCTGCGCCAGGCGACGTTGGCCGCCATTCTCGGCCGTCACGCGCGCCAATCGGTCCACGCGGATGGCGTGGAGATTTCTGTCCCCAGCTATCTCCGGTTGATCGGACGCCTGAGTTCGGAGGCGGCCAGCCTGAGCGAAACGCAGGCGGAGGAGATGCCTGCTTTTCAAGGCGAAGCTCTTTCAGCATTCGAAGCGCCGCTTGCGGAACAGGAATTCGCGATAAACCGTCTGCCGGCGGCAGTGCAAGAAAAATTTGCAAAAACCGGTCCCGCAGCTTGGCTGGAAGCGCTGGATGCAGCTATCCAGGCGGGCATCCGCAACCCGGGCGACTTGGCTGATTTGATCTTTTTCATGCAGCACCGCGATCGAGTAACCGGCGGCGTGGGCACACCACTCAAGGCAGGCGATCTTGCATTTCTTTTTCTCCGCGCGGAGTGGGCGCTGTTCCAGACCATCGCCACGCGGCGACTGAACCCAGCGGCGGTCTGCCCGTTATTCCTGCCTGGGAAGGCCAGCAGCGACTACGAGCAATATGTTGCAAAACCGACAACCGGCCTGATCACGTTGATGGTAAATGGCCGGACCAACCTGAAAGGAACGCGAAACGTTCAGATCGAAGCGTTCCAGAGCATGCAACAAACGGTGGAATCACTGGGCAAAGGCGACTCCTTGTTCATTGCAAACTGGCAGTTCCGGCCCGAATCGGCCGGCCTTTCCGGCTCACTCTCCGGGCATAGTTGGTCGGACTTGCTGGCTCAGAAAGCGAAAGACGGAGTCAGGATCCGCATTATCATTTCCGATCTCACCGCTGCCGCCGGCGGCCTGCAGACCGACTTGACTCCACTGAAAGCGGCAATCAACGCCCTGGCGAAAGGCGTTCGCGACAACTGGAAATTCATTTTCAGCCAGCATCCCGGCCTTGGCGCGACACACCACCAGAAAATCCTGATCGCCAACAAAGGCGGGTCGGTCAGCGCTTATTGCGGGGGCCTGGACATCTCCTCCGCCCGCATTCCCTCACGCGACGGCGTGTTCGTTTGGCATGACGTTCACGCCAAACTCGAAGGCCTGATTGCGCGCGATGTCGAGCGCGAATTCGTGCTTCGCTGGAATCGCGAGAAAGACAAAACACACGGCGGCGTCATCGACGGCTGGAGTGCTTTCGAGACGCTGAAGCCGGCGCCTGTAGACCGCAGCGACGCCAGCCCCGCACGCAACACGCACAAGTTACAGATGCTCCGAACGGTTTCCGTTGGCCCGGGAGCAGACAGCTCTCGCCGCGATGATATCTGGCAGGCCTATTTTCAACTCATCGGCTGCGCCACGCGCTTCATCTTTCTCGAGAACCAATATTTCCACGTTCCCCTGATGGCAGATGCGATCGTGAAGCAAGCGCAGGCACACCCGGATCTTATGGTGATTGTTGTCGCTTCTACCGTGACCGACGACAAAGACACGCCCCTGAAAGAGAACATGCAGGCTCTTCGCCACGAGTTCCTTACGCGGCTCAAGGACAATATTCCAGCCAGCCGGCTGGGGCTTTTCACCATGACGCTGTCGCTGGCGCACTCGAAGCTCATTCTCGTGGACGACCATATGCTGTCCATGGGCTCGGCGAACGCCAATCCGCGCGACTTCTTCACGGACACACAAATCAACGTACTGCTGGACGACGCGCAGGCGGTGAAAAACTTCCGCGTGCACCTGTGGGCTCACGATCTTGGCCTTGAGGAGTCCACCATCGCCGGCTGGAACGTCGCGGACTTCGTGGCGCGCTGGAATGAAGTTGCCGACGCGAACGCGAAATTGCGAATGACGCCTTTGGAGATGGCCGGCGAGGCCATCGTGCGTTTCGACACCACTGTTGACGTGGGTACAAGGCACGAATGGCTCGACCTGCTGAGCGAGGCCGGCGGAGAGACTCCTTTGGCGTCCGAAGGCGAATCGAGCGTCACTTCGGAGTTCGAAGCAGAGGTTTTCGATCCGCTCAATCCGCCAGAGAACGTGGCAAGCGTCCTACGGGCGAAAGATTGGACGGGCGCTCTGAACCTGGCGATCCAACTGGGCATGCGCGACGAGAACTCGCTGACAAACCTGATTTTCTTCGGCAAGCACCAGGAGTTGCCGCACGGCCCGCTTGATCCGAAAGATCCCAAGTTCAAGCAACTGAGCACGGAGTGGGCGCAGATCCTTTACGGCGACGTTTGGAGCGCCATCAAGGCGGCGTCAGGCAACGATTCTCTTGTGGTTGGCGGCGAAGAAGTGGCGGACCACGACCGGTTTTATTGGGGCAGCAACGGCAAGAAACTCAAGAAACTTGTGGAAGACGCGGCAAACGATGCTGGGCTGAATCCCGGCTTGCTCGGAACCGTGATCATGGCGGAAACGCGAAGTCCGGGGACTTTTCTTTCGAGCGAGAAAGTGAGTTCCTACTTCATCGGCACAGATGACTTTTGGGAAGCGCAGGGCGCCATGGCGAAACTTGTCCCGGCGTTCCGCAAAGTCAAATTCGACAAGTATCAGACGCCTCGCGTTCATTTGAACGACGCAAAGGCGAACCCGCGCCAGGTGAAGAGCATTCTGTTTGACTCCGGACCCGACGCGCTGCTGGCCACAGCGGTGTACCTGAAGATGCGGGAAGTGCGGCTGGAACCCGCGCCAGGTGAAGAGCATTCTGTTTGACTCCGGACCCGACGCGCTGCTGGCCACAGCGGTGTACCTGAAGATGCGGGAAGTGCGGCTGCGCGAAATCGCCAAGGACATGAAGGCTGACTTTGAAGCGCTACCGATCGAGACGCGGTTGGCACTGACGCGCATGGCCATGGCCGCCGGGACCAAGGGAGTTACTCCGCTGCTGAAAGATGCGCTTGCCGGGAGGGACATTCTCATCCGCAAGCCGATTCCTGTCGAAGCGTACCAGACGCAGCGCAACGGCACCGTGCGTACCGCGCAGGCCATGCACTTATCGGAGTGGATTTTCGGAATCAAGGTGCTGCCGAGCGCTTCGACGCCGCCCGGCCTGGGCGGGCCGTCCGACGCCATGCAAAAGCACGAATCAGCGACACGGAGTGAGAGCAGCGAATTCGAGAACACTCTCTTCGTCACCATTCCGCGAGAAACGGGAAGCGAGTACGAAGATCAAGTGGGCCAACTTGGGCTTGGCACACGCAAACAGGTGACAGATACAAAGCTAATTCCTTTCCGGTGGATCTGCAGCATCTGGACCAGTCGCCGCATCACCACGGCGAGTCACAGCGAAAACCGTGGATTGTCGCCGGCTGGCACCGGCCTGCTGATTTCGCCGTGCCACGTGCTCACCGCCGCCCATCTGTTGAAAGACTACGATACGTCCAGCTCTTCGCCAGCGATGGTGGAAGCCGAAACCGCGGAGGTGAGTCCTGGGCGTGATGTCGAGAAGACACCGCTCGGCAAATACAAGGCCAAGTCCTGGGTATTGCACCCTCGTTGGGATCCAAAGAAGAGCGATCCGAGGACGGACTATGCGGTAATTACCCTGGAGACATGCGCTGGGGACCAGAAAATTCCAAGCCTGGGCAACCAGCCGCTGGGCTTCTGGCCACTGGGATTGCTGCCCGCTGCGGCGAAAGCGGGGTTGATTGGGGGAGACATTCTCACCGCGGGTTATCCGGAGTCACAGCACGAGGAAATGTGGTGCTTCAGCGGCAAAGGCTCGACAGGTTCGGCGGCGCAAGACGACGCGCTGGCTCACTCGCAGCAAGGCGTCGAACCGTGGGTGCGCGTGCACGATTCCTTCTTTGTGACCGCTGACGCGGACCACGGCCAGAGCGGATCGCCCGTGTGGGCCATCAGCAATGGCAAGCGCTACGTGGTCGGAATGTTGGTGGATGCAGGAACCACCCTCAATACCGCGTTGCTGCTAAATGACGATGTAATTCAGCAGATTCAGGCATGGATTAATCCGAAACGCCCCTCGCACGAAGTCGCGAGCGAGGCCTACGAATCTCCACAAACCTTCGGGGAGCAAACCGGGCCTTCCGAATTCGAGCAAATTTACGTTCGAGAGCTCGGGGCACCCTACATCGGCCACACCGAAATTCAAGAAAGCCTGGAGGAACGCGAGGACCCGCCGCCGCGTGGATTGATCCTGTTCGACCACAAGCACATACCAAAGACTCTCGATTCCAGCGCGCCCGGAGGTTTCCGGACCGCTGCCAGCGCCGCGATCCTGAAGCCGTCCGATATGAATCCGGGGTTCATCAACTCCAGCGACGAACTGGTGACCAACGACGGGCCTTCGGGCCTGCAGACCTGCCTCAAACAGATGGTCACCAGCAAGTTGTCCAAGTTCCTGGCAAGCAAAACCGCCACCGCGGCATCCGGCAACGACCGCCTGCACATCGGAGTCGTCGACCTGACCGGAGCGAAGCTTGCGAAACCGGAGTTTGCAGGTTGGGGCTCGACCGTGGCGATGTACGGAGCTAGTTCTCCCAAAATGCTCACGGTGTATGCGGCGTTTCAGCTTCGCAGGGATCTTCGGGAGATGGCCGAGGACCAGGCCATTCCCACTGGCAAGGAGTTATTGGATTTCGCCCTCGCCACCTGGAAAGGGAAAAAGGTTGGCAGCGGGCTTCCGGATTTGAAGTTCCTCTTCGATATTCTGCATTGGACTTCGGGACAGCCGAACGATATTAACTTCGCGGCCGCCGCCAAAACCGCTCTGAACAGCGTATCCGACAATGATTCCGCCTCGCTCATCATCAGCGGCGTAGGGTTTCCGTACATCGCATCGGTGGCCTGGCAATCGGGTCTGCGCCATTCAACCAGAGGCGGCTTGTGGCTGTCGCAGTCGTACGACGGCACCACTTGGGCGGACAGCCCTGCAATGAAGGCGCCGGCTTTCGTGCACAATCTCACTGCCCTTTCGGCGGCGACGTTCCTCACGTTGCTGGCACAAGGACGGCTGGTGGACGATTCTTCGTCTTCGGAAATCGCCACCGTCCTCAGCGTCGGAGGATGCAAGAGCTGCCTTTTTCCGGGGGAGATCAATCTCGACGTTGCCAAGTGCGGCATACTCAAGCCCCACATGCACGATTGCGTGCTTGCCCGTCGTGCGGGCCTCCGCTATGCCGCCGCCATTCTTACAGAGCTTGACGCGACCTGGCCCGCGAAGGGCTGCGTAACCGGGACCGAGGCGACCGATTACACCAATATGTGGGAAGAGCTCGACAAGCTGGTCGTTGCGAACAGCGCAGCTACGAGACCGGTTTGTGCGTGACCGAGAGTTTCGGCCTTCGCCACCAACGCGGTCTTGACGCAAGAAGGAAAACGAAATGAGAGAACCGGAAACGCAAGAACGTGAGGAGCACGAGTGGGAAGAGTATGACGCGCGGATTCTGGACGACCCGCCAGTCCCTGGAAGAGCGGCGCGGCGCGAGCATTTCGAAGGCGAATCGCTCGAGCCCTCGATGGAGACGTTCGAAGAATCAGGCTCTCCGTTTCTTTTTCGGCATGAGGGCGAGCTGGAAAGCGTCGGCGAAAGTTACGGAATGACAGAAACGGAGACCGAAATTCCACAAAGTGAAATGGGATCGGAGACTTCGGAGCTCGAATCGTGGATGGAAGCCGAGGCGTCGGGCTCGACGCCGGATTACAGATCCGGCCACCGACGTTCCTTTGATGAAGCAGCTTCGGAAGCGTCGAGCGAGACCGAGACGGAATTCCTGCTCGACCCTTATGCTTTCATGCGCCCGGCGATGGCTCCGGAACATGCCAATCTTTCCGCCAACGAGTTGACTTTGGTTCTCGGAGGCAAGCCGGCGGCGCTGGTCCTGCACCAGTTGCTGCACTCACCTCAGATGCGGGCCGCGACGCTGGCCAGCATTCTGGGCCGCGGCGCCCGGCGCTCCGTGCCGTTCCAGGGGCGAAGTGTTTCCATACCCGCGTACCTGCGCCTGATTTCGCGCCTTTGTCAGGAAGCGGCCGAGTATGCGGAGACGGGATCGGCCACGGGAACGCTGGCACGCGAAGGTCTGGAATATTCCGAATATGAGGACGCGGCGGGAATGTTGAGCGCTTCGGTTGGGCGCGGAGGAGTCAACCGGCCGGAAGATGTCAAATTGGTGCAGCGCCTGATCAATGCACATTTGCCGATTCCGCTTGCGCTACTCGAGGAAGACGGCGCTGTGGGACCGAGGACAATTTTTGCGATTGAGACCTACCAGAGCCGGACTTTGGGGATGAATCCGCCCGACGGACGAGTTGATCCCGGAGGCGCGACGTTTCGCTCGTTGACCGGCGGAGCCATTGTGCCGCCCTCGCCTCGTCCGGCGCCTGCTCCCAAGCCGCCGTCGCGCGTCGGCGTTTTTCCGCCGGATGTCGTTGCGGCGGCGCAAGCTTCGCATGGCAAGTGGAACATACCGGCGTCGGTCACGCTCGCGCAGTGGGCCGTGGAAAGCTATTGGGGCACAGCGATGCCCAAGGACAGCAACAATCCCTTCGGGATTAAGGCTGTCGGCGACCAGCCTTACGTCGAAGCGCACACACACGAGGAGATCAACGGCAAGAATGTCACCATCGTGGCGCGCTTTCGCCGGTTTGACTCGATAGCCGACGCTTTCGACCAGCACGGCAAATTGCTGGCAACGGCTAAGCCGTACGCGCGCGCACGCACCTTCGCGAACAATCCGGACGCGTTTGCGGACGCCCTGACGGGAGTTTATGCGACGGACCACAGGTATGGGTCCATCCGAGTTTATGCGACGGACCACAGGTATGGGTCCATCCTTAAATCGCGCATGAAGCAGTACAACCTGTATCAATACGACTAGGACTGTTCTTTGGGCTTGTGGTCGTCAGAGCGCACGATCCGTATCTGCGACCGTACGCTTCTTATCCCCAGAGGTCTCGGGGATCGACGCGACACCGATGCTCGCCGTCACGCCAACATCAGGGTTAATTCAGAGCGGCAACGGACTACGAGAAATTCGAGGAGAGCTTTGCGCAACAGGCGAATGAGTCCGGGTTTCAATTCAAGAATAGGAGCATCGTACCCACAGCAAATACCTCCACTTATTTTGTGGAATTTGGCCGCCAGGTCAAGGAG
>Ga0210399_10000467_pt1 | contig 32664 bp, 28 predicted proteins | sample IncBWC14MmetaG_FD_150865 | JGI IMG/M metagenome (GOLD analysis project Ga0210399, IMG submission 150865) | Forest soil microbial communities from Barre Woods Harvard Forest LTER site, Petersham, Massachusetts, United States - Inc-BW-C-14-M | ecosystem: Environmental > Terrestrial > Soil >... | reverse complement strand
TCGCGGTTCGCACACGAATTCTCGGGCGGCCGGCGGCTTGCTTTGCCAGTCTTGTTTTAGATTACGCGTAAAACGTAGGAAGGAAACTGGAGGCGGGGAATCTCAGATCAAAGACTGCACCAGAGGGACCGCACAACACAACCGAGGTATTAAGCGCAAACGAAGTATACCACATCTTCGTTCCTTGTGCGGAGATTCGAGCGTAGTGACCCGCTTTTTTCTTCCGTATTGCAGCCAACGTTGGGAAATCAGTCTTGTCCGCAAGTCTTTCATTTGCCTGCGATTAGCTCAAAAGAGGTTGCTGCGAAGATGGTCTTGGAAACCGATTGCAAGATTCTTACCCGCCCCCGTCTAGCATCACAACAAAGAATCAAGCACTCCAAGGACGCCCCATCGCCCATGGTTGAGCTGATTATGGTCCTCTTCTTGATCTTGGTAATCGCCACACCTCTGATGACGCTCGCTCTCGCCACACAAAAGGCTCTCCGCGTCGAATACGAAGTTCCCAACGGGGAATACGTGAAATAAGGGAACAGCGGGGAAGTGTTAGTCAGCTAAAACAATCCGGGGATTTTCATCCCGGCCATTCCGGGAATGCCGCCGGCGAGATTTTTCATCTGGTTGGCAAGTTCTTCATCGACGCGTCGCGACGCTTCATTCACGGCCGCGCGAACTAAATCCTGCAGCATCTCCTGGTCTTTGCCCGCGAAAACGTCCGGCTCGATGCGGATGTCCACAATCTGTTTCTGGCCGTTCATCTTCACCGTGACCATGCCGCCGCCGGCAGAAGCTTCCACCGTCACGGAGTTCACCTGCCTCTGCAGGTCTTCCTGCAGTTGCCGGAATCGCGAGAGCATCTGTTGGAGAGCGCTGACTTCCATCAGGATTCCTCTTGGCTTCGTTTCACTTCAGAAATCTTTCCTCCGAAGCGTTGCAGCATGGACCGTACCATCGGATCGCGCTCAAACTGCGCGCGCAACTCTTGCGTACCGGACGCGCCGCGCGACGCCGACGCAGCTGCCGCCGCAACTGCTTCCAGTTTAGCACAGACGCGCACCGCCCGGCCGAGCACCTTGCTCGAAATGGTACGGATCTTTTCGAGCGACTCGCGCCCTTCGATCAATTCGCCAAACGTCCGGTTTTTCTGCGAAAAGTAAATTCGCAGTTCCGCGCCTTCGAGCTCCCAACGGCTGCTTTGTTCCACCAACTCGCCTAAAAATTTCTGTTGCGCCTGGATTTCCGCTTTGATCTCCGCAACATGCTCTTGCGAAATTCCGATCACTTGCGTAACAGCGCCATTGGTTTTGGGAGAGGCGATCTTCTCTTCCATCTCAACCCGCTCTTCGGCCGCTGGCGGAGCCGCAGTCGGCACGGCAGTTGGCGCCGCAGAGGCAACGGCCGTCGCCGCAAACGGAGAAGGAGTTTGCGTCCGTGCTTCAACGTTGGGCCGCTGAGAGATCGGCGAAGCATAACTTGATGCGGCGCCCTTTGGAGCCGGTGCAAGAGCTGTTGCGGCTGTGGCGCCGCGCGATGACACCGGGCTTGCAGCCGCGCTTGGCGCGCCGCTCTTCAATTCCGCGAGCAATTCCTCGAGCGGGGCTAGTCGCGCCGCGTTAATCAGCCGCAACAATCCCATTTCCAAATGTACGCGCGGATCAGGCTTGCGCCGCAGATCATCATCCGTCTCGAGGAGAATCTGGAAAAATCGCGTCAAGTCTTCTTCGCTGAACAACGCTGCGGCCTTCGCCAGCGCCGGACGCTGATCCGGCGTTGCTGCAATCAATTCCGAATCTGCGCCGCACGTTCGCGCGATCAGCAGATTGCGCATGTGTCGGACCGCTTCCCGGCAGAAGTGCTGTAGGTTGCGTCCTTCCTTCTGGAACGCGTGCACCAGCCCCAGCGCGCGGTCCGCCGACCCCTCCGAAATCGCGCCGACCAGTTCCTCTAGCGCATCATCCGGCACCACGCCCAGCAGTTCGCGCACTTCTTTGTCGGGAATGGTATCGCCGCAATACGCCCGCGCCTGCTCAAGCAGCGACAGGGCATCGCGCAAACTACCTTCCGCCATCCGCGCAATCACTGCCATCGCACCTGGCTCGATCTTCAAATTTTCTTTTTGCGCGATCTCTTCCAATCGTCCGGCAATCTCTCCAAAGGTAAGCGCTCGAAAATGAAAATGCTGCGACCGCGAACGAATCGTATCCACCAGGTCTTCCGGCTGCGTAGTGGCCATCACGAAGATCACGCGGTCCGGCGGTTCTTCGAGCGTTTTCAACAATGCGTTGGACGCTTCGCCGGTGAGCATGTGCGCTTCGTCGAGGATCACCACTTTGCTTCTCGAAGCCGCCGGCGCGTACCTCACCATCTCGCGCAGCTCGCGGATTTGGTCGATGCCGCGGTTCGATGCCGCGTCGATCTCAATCACATCCAGCGAAGTCCCGGCTGCAATCTCCTTGCAGGAGTCGCACTCCCCGCAAGGCGTGGCAGTCGGTCCTTTCACGCAATTCAGCGCTTTGGCGAGGATTCTCGCTGCCGTCGTTTTCCCCACGCCCCGCGCCCCCGAAAAAATATACGCGTGCGCCACGCGGTCATTCTTGATGGCATTTTTCAATGTCTCGGTTACGTGTTGCTGGCCGACGAGATCGTCGAACGTTTGCGGGCGCCATTTGCGGGCTATGACCTGGTAGCTCATTCGTGGGTGCTTATGGTTAGTTATAAGTTTTTAGTGAAACAGGAAACCACACCATTTTCGAAGCTTTCGGTTTTTGTTTCCTGGCCGATAGCCTCTTGTCCCTCGTAAGACCCAAAAAACCATATTCCTTCTTCAATTTCTTAGTTTTTTACTTATGACTAAAAACTAAGAACGGACAACTTGAAACTCTCCGATGAGAGGAACTCCGGGTGATCTGCGGCACCCGAGGTGATCCCGGTACCGTTGCTCCCTTCCGGGCCTGGCGGGGTTCGCGGGACCTCGTTGCACAGAGCCCGAAGTTCCACGCTCCGGCACTCGCGCACAATTCCCGCGAGTGCAGAGAAAAGTCTAGCACACTCAGTTGCTGAAGAAATGCCGGGCGAGCTCCTCTTCTGAAATTTACCGCAGCGCTTGCCTGTAGATTCCGAGCGCCGTGCCGCGATCTAATTCACGATGATTTGGAATCGTCAGGGTCAGTCTGGCGCCGTCGTGAGAACTCGTCTTAGCTTAATATGGCTTCCTCGTCGCGACGCAACGCTGAATCCAAAGACGCGAGAATCCTCACGACATCCGCGCCGGACAAAACCTCTCGGCTTTGCCAGTTAGGATTTCGGCTTTGCTGGCGCGGCCGCGGGAGCATCGGGCGGCTGCACTTCCGACGGATTCACCCAGTTGACTTTGAACGGGCCGGCGCCGTGAACTTGTACGATGGTCTCGCCTTTGCACATCCCGAAATGCCGCATTTCCTTTGGCATGGTCACAAAATTTCCGACGTTCATGGCTGTCAGTTTAGTCTCGTCGAAAGTCTCGCCCATGCCGGCTAGAAAAGTCCCTTTCAGCACGGTTACGTTTTCATCCGTCGGATGCCAATGCGCCGGAATCTTGGCTCCGTCAACGCATCGGAGGCGTACCACGTACGGGGTTCCTTCGGCGTTTGGGTCGCCAGCTACCGCGGCGAGATCGCATCCCTTGATGATCGGCGTCCATTTCAAATCTCCAAAGTGCATAATTTTAGGCGGAGCGGCGCTGTCGTTCTTGTCCTGGCCGTAGAGTCCCGCTGCAACTGCCGCGAGCCCGAGCAGGGCCGCACAAACACCCCTCACTAAATTCTTTTTCATAAGCATCTCCTCCCTCGGAATGGGCCATAACCTTGGCAGAAGATACTCCTCTCGCCGCCCATGGGCAATACGCAAGCAATTCTCTCCCGCGCCCGGAGAAAATTATGCTGGCTTTCGACTCGTGACAGACAGGAAACATCCTCAAAAACCAGCATTCCTCATTCCACGATTCGAGTACTCTACTCTCGGATGGAGATCCTCCCCATCCGCCCCGCGTCCCGGCTTGGCTGGGATACCGGGTCCGCCGCGCCAGCGGTACGCACCGAGGCATCGCTTCGGTGTCGCCTCACGATACGGGGCCAGCCCGCACCACACGTGCGCGCAGGGGGAATCCATGAAAATCGCTTCATCATTTCTTTTGACGGCGGCTCTCGTTTGCATCGCCGCACCATCGTCCCACGCCGAGCCGCGCCAGGTCATTCAGGGGACGCAGGTTCATCTCACGCTCCTGAGCGGCATCAGCAGCGCCGTGGCAAGGGACGGTGACCCGTTTGTCGCCGTTGTTGCAGAGCCGGTTTATCTCGGCACCCAGATGCTGCTACCCGCCGGTACCCGTGTGAACGGCATCATCGGCACTGTGGAAAAGGCCCGTCACTTTTCCATGTTTCGGGGCCAGGCTTACATGAACCTCTCGTTTCGCTCCATTGAAGTGGATAGCCGGCTCATCCCCGTGCAAATGAGCATCATCGCGATCGAGCAACCGCGCGGGCCGGCCGAAGGCAAGCGCCGCAGAGATGTAAGAGTTGAAGAAGGCCAAGTTGTTCATGAAAAGCACGACGTCAAGGGCGACATCGTCGGCGCGACCATCGGCACCGGTGGCGGCACTCTCGTCGGCGCGGTCTTCAGTCACGTCGCACGCGGGTTCGGCTTTGGCCTGGCCGGCAGCGCCGTTTACATCGTTGCTCGCAAGGGCAAGGATCTCGATCTTCCCGCACAAACCGGAATGCTCATCCGCATGGACAACACCATCACCGTGCCGGTGACCAGCGTGAGCAACGCCTCGCTCGCCGGCAGCATCCGCTGACGCCCGCCAAAAATAGGAAGCGCCGCGGAGGGGCATCTCAACGTGCCCCCGCGCGGCGCCTGCTTTCTCTGTGAATTCTATTTCTTCTGCGGACTCGGCGTTAAGTCTTTTTCCGTTACTTCTTCGGGAAATTCGGATCCGCTTTCACCTCATTGATCTGTTTCGTATGGCGTTCGCTGTGAGCCGCAATGAGCAAAACAAACTCGTACCCATCGAGCTTTCCCATCGGGCTGTCGGCCACGTGATCGCGCAGGCCGGTCGTGGTTTTCAGGAAGTCTTCGGTGGTCGCCCGGCTCTCCACAAAATGCTTGATCGAAGCTTCCGGAGACCCGAAACGGTTTGTCGGCACCAGCGGTTCCGGCGCTTGAATTTTGTTCGTGCGGTCGGGAACCATGGCCAGCACGCCTTCGTCCGTCTTCTTCACGTCGCGGCCGGGCTCGCCGGCCGGCGCCATCATGATCTTTTCCTTCACCATCCCGCGGATAAAGTCTTCTGCCGCGGCGATGTGCTCCATCACTTGCGCAACCGACCAGCGGTCCGGCGCTGCCTTGAAGTTCCATTGCGCTTCTGACAGCCCCTTGGTTGCCTCCAGAACACCCTTCTTGGTCGTTTCCAGATACTGGAGCGCCTTGTCCTTCTCCGCCTGCGTCACTTCTTGCGCCGATGCAGCGGCGGCTCCGGCCATCATCAGCAGCGCGATCAACACTCCTGCCAGGGACGTGGTTCTCATCTTTCGGTTCTCCTTTATCTTCGATTGGTTGGGGATAGGGAAACCTCACGATAGCAGAACTCCATCCCTTTGTCCTGCTGACCCGGAGCGATCTCAGTTGCCACTGGCGGCCAGTTCCATGGCCGACGGGACATGCTGTTTGCGTCCGCGTGTCACCCAGCCGCACACGGCTGCAGCGGCGGCCGCGGCCAACAACAAGATCACTGGATCGATGGGGTGCCGGTAGCGCAGGTTGGCATGCGTCACGTAGTACAGCCAGGGAAACACCAGTGGATAGCTTGCTGCTGGAAACGCGTAGGGACTACGTTTTCCAATCAGGGCCACAATTCCCAGCAGCGCGCCCACCGCAGCCAGCGTGTTGCACACGATCAGGACCCGGATGAGCAGGGAATCAGTGGTTTTGAATACCTGCACGGGTTCCGCAACGCCCATCCAGAACACCACGAACTTTTCCCCCATCAGTTTCACCGCGATCCCAGGGTGCGAGCGGATGAATTCCATGGCTTTCCGCTGTTCTTCTTCCATGAATGCGCTCTCGCCCATTCGAAAGTACCGGAGAAGCTCTCTCTCTTTGGTGATCTTGGGTGGCCACACGAACTGGCGCGTCGCATAGTTGTTGTTGTTCCCTATATAAAGTTCCAACGGAAAATTCGAGCGCAGCGGAACAAATTTGCTGAACACCAGGTAATTTCTCACCGTCCACGGCACGCAAGAGAGAATCGCCAGCGCCGTGGCCAACGCCGGTTTCCAAACAGCGAGCTTTGCCGCGCGCCTGCCGCGGTAAGCTGCCCATCCCAGCAGAAAGGGCAGTAGCAGACCTAGCGACGGGTTGGTCATCAACGTGAATCCCCACAGCGATCCGTAACCGCACCAACCTCCGGCGCGGTGGGGCGAGTCCGCCAGCTTCAAGGTTGCCCACAGCACCACTGTTCCCAGCAGCGCCGTCAGACAGGTGTCCCACACCCATTCGAACGGCATCATTACCGCAGGGGGATAGAGCGCCCATAGCCAGGCCGCCCCGCTGGCAACCCCCAATCCGCTGATTCTTTTGCCCGCAAAGAAAATAGGAATGCACGCCAGCGAGGAAAAAAGTGAGTTGAGAAATACTACGGCAAAAAAAGACCTGGCGGTGAAAATCCCGAAAACGCGAAATACTCCCGCTACCAGCAAGGGGTACACCGGAGTCAACCACGCCGTCGGCCCCGTTTCCCTTCTAAACGGCGAACTAAATCCCTTTCCCGTTGCCAGTGAAAACGCGATATTCCCTGTTTCCTGCTCGAACGAAGCCGCGCCGATCACTTCTCGCGGAATCTTGCGCTCCTGATTCCAGGCAAATCCCAGCCGTGCGCCTAACGCCGCCAGCACGATCAGCAGAAGGGACGTCACCGCGTTCTTCGATACTCTCTTCACCTTGTCCATAGCGGAATCAACGGCGCCACAGAGTAATATAGCTTCAAATCGAGGGATCCCCAGGCAAACTTTCCGCTGCTCCTGGTGCTTCGCTTTTCTAAGGGAAGCGACGTTCAGGCAAGCCTACTGCTCGCTTCTGATGGCAGGCAATGTTTCAAAATGACCGCCTCGCAAGAGGTAAAAGTAGGTTACTTGAGTCGGAGATGGTGCTAACAGCGGAAGCACTGCCACGAACATTAAAACTGCAAGTAGCTTTTTCACTACGGTTTTTTCTGTCAGGTTTGTTGCCCGAAATTCAACACGGAATTATTCCGGCGACTACGCCGAATTTCAGGCCGCGGCGCTGCCGGACTTGCCTTTTCGAGTGTCCACGCCGTCGCGTTTCAGGTAGCGATACAAGCTGGTTCGCCCGATTCCCAGGAATTGCGCCGCCCTCAGGCGGTTGCCCTGGCACATCTCCAGCACCCGCTGGATATGCACCTTGCGCACTTCTTCGAGCGACAAGGGTTTCCATTCGTCACCCTTCAGCGAATGCGCCTCCCCGTGTTGCAGTTGCTCCGGCAAATCCGCGAGATCGATGAAATCTCCGGTCGCCGTAATGCAAGCGCTGGAGATGACGTTCTCCAGCTCGCGCACATTTCCCGGCCAGGCGTGCCTCAGCAGCACCGTCTGCGCTCGCCGCGTCAGTCCAAAGATATTTTTTTCGTAAGCACTGTTGTATTTCTTCAGGAAAAATTGCACCAGCAACGGTATATCTTCCAGCCGCTCCGTCAGCGAAGGAATGCGAATCTGGATCGAACTCAGCCGGTAAAAGAGATCTTCGCGAAAATGCCCGGCCAGAACCTCCGCGCGCAGGTCCCGGTTCGTCGCCGCGATCAGCCTCACGTCGATATGCCGCACTTCGGGCGAACCCACCCGCTGGATCTCGCGGTTTTGGATCACCCGCAGAAGTTTTGCCTGCATTGGCAGCGAAGTTTCTCCCACTTCGTCGAGGAACACCGTTCCGCCGTTGGCGTATTCGAACAATCCCGGCCGCGTGTCCGTGGCCCCGGTAAACGAGCCGCGCATGTGCCCAAAAAGCTGGCTCTCCAGCAGCGTGTCCACCATTGCCGAACAGTTACAGACCGCCAGCTTCTGCTGGCTCACCGGACTGATCTGGTGGATCGCCCGGGCGACCAGTTCTTTTCCCGTTCCCGTAGGCCCCACCAGCAAAACGTTGGTGTAGTGCCGCGCTACCTTCCTCGCAAAATCAAACACCTCCAGCATCGCTGGGCCCTTCCCTACGATGCCGTGAAATTCTAGATCCTTTAACAGTTGCTCCTCGAGGGCTCTTACCCGCCGCCTTTGGTCGTACAGTGTCGCGACGTCGTCCAACGACCTCTTCAGCCGCGTGCGGTCGATGGGCTTCGGCAAAAAGTCCGACGCTCCCCGGCGAATCGCTTCCAGCGCGGAATCCAGCGTGTAATCTCCGGTCATCAGAATGGTATGCACGCCGGGGTCGCTCCGGGTTGCGCGATCCAGAAACTCGTATCCGTCCATTCCCGGCATATGCACGTCCACCAGGACCAGCCGGCACTGGCCATTCTTCACCAGCCGCAAAGCCTCCTCCGGATCCGACGTACGGATGGCCTCATATCCCATGTCCGCGATCACCGCCGACAACATTTCCAGTTGCGCAGGATCGTCATCCAGGATGCACGGCGTCAACGCGGACTTTGGCGTGACGATTTCAACCGTCTTTGTCGAAGCCATTCCCACAATACCCAAACACTTGGCAACCCACCTGCCATTCCCCAACCTCTCCTCACAACCTCTTCTTAGAACTTCCCAACCATCGCCTCGAACTCGCAAGTACTTGGAAACAATTGCGGTTATTGCATCAGACGGGACAAAACTCGCTTCTGGCCCAGGAATTATCGGCAGACCCAGGTAGATGCTGATTTCCATTTTTATTCAAACCGCATCGGCTGCCCCACTTCGGTCCAGCAATCTTCCCCGACTTCCCATTCCGGCACAGTACCACCGGAGCCCCTGCAAAGAACGAGCACACTCTTACCCCTGAAAAACTACGCCCGTTTCGAACGTTCGCGTCCACTACGTGCCCTGATTTTGCGGTTCATTCGGATTTGTTTCTCGAGCCGGGTTTTGGTTGAATCTGGTTCAGCCGAAATTGTTGCTGCCCTTCGGGCGTGACCCCTATCGGCTCAGCGTGGTAAGCCACGGGCAAGGAACGATCCGGCGAGATGGGTTGCAGAAGTCGCAGAAAGATCATGGAGCCAGGGCATAGCGAACGACTCAGAGTGAGCTGCTTGCCAGATACCTCATTCCATTCCAGCTCGGACTTCTCCACGAAGAAGGTTTGGGCGCTATCCCAACCAGAGGCCTCGACCGGATAAGAATCTGTAATCGGGCGTTGAGCGGTTAAGAGCATGAGCGACCTCTGGAGAAGGGAACTGCAGATTCTTGGCCAGGTGAGTCTGCGCCAAGTAATTGAAAGTAAAATGTTTAGCGCTGGGTGAAGTTTCCGAATCTGTGCGCGAAAGGGACAATTCGTAGTCGCGTGTTCACAAATGGAGCAGCAAACTCAGTGCGGGAAAATGGTTCGAAATAGAGGATACAGCAGGTCCCTCGGGAGCAACATATCCATGGCAAGGCCCTCGATAGGGCCAAAAATGTACCGGAAACCGACGATTCCGAGCAGCAGGCCTACCATCGCGTAGCTGTTCCCCCGTAGCCAGTCCAGGTAGCGCTGCGCGCGCGTTTCCCCCATGAAAATCATAATGCCCGTGCTGCCGTCGAGTGGCGGAACTGGCAGCAGATTAAACGTTCCGAGCAGCAGATTGAGGAAGAAGAAGACGCCCAGGACACTCGTGGCAAAATCCGCGCGACCAGTAGTTTCATCGACGCGAAGCCAGTGGAACGTCCAGCCAAGGCGCAAGGTCAGCGCCGCGATCAACATTAGCGTGTAGTTTGTGGCCGGACCCGCGAGCGCCATCCACGCCGCTCGTCGCGGATGCTGCCGCTCCCACCGTGGATCGTACGGCGCGCTGGCCCAGCCAAAAAGGCTGTGGGTCAGGATCAGCGAGAGGATGGGAAAAACTACCATACCCCACGGTTCGCGCTGGATGTGCGGAACCGGATTCAGCGAGACCTGTCCGCCCACGAACGCGGTATCGTCCCCGCCGATTTTGGCGGCCAGCGCGTGCGCCGCTTCATGGCAGGTGGTGGAGAACAGAAACGCGACATACCAGATAAATCCCTGTGCAATCAGTTCCGGTTGCAGATCGGCCATGAAGTGACTCTTGGTTTCCTCCGGCCCAGTAGCGTAGTTGCCCTCGCCCCGCTTTGCAAGCCACGCGACGCGAATCTCCTTAGTTTCCAATTCCTTCGGCCCAGGATGCTGCCGTTTCCGCTAATTCCCGCAAGACTTCCTCGTCACTTCTTCCCGAACTCTTTAATACATGAAACGAATGATCCGCCTTTCCAATGACGTGCAACGTCGCCGGCGGCCCTAGCTTCGCGCAGAGCGGACGCAACAACTGGAGGTCGGCAAGAGCATCCCGCGTTCCCTCTAGGAACAGCATGGGCACGGAAACTTTTGCCAGGTGGTCCGCTCGTTCGGTTCCCGGGCGATTGGGCGGGTGTAGCGGGAAGCCGAAGAAAACCAATCCGCGCACCCCATCCAGTGGATGCTGTGCCGCCGCCTGCGAAGTCATTCGTCCTCCCATGGACTTGCCACCCGCCAACAACGGCAAGCCAGGACCTGCCTCGGCAGCCACACCCACAGCAGCCACGACGGTGGCCGTCAGCACCGCAGGCGAGTCAGGAACCCGTCGCCGCTGCTCCATATACGGAAACTGGTAGCGAAACGTCGCCACGCCCACGCCTGCCAATTCGCCGGCCAGCTTCACCATAAATGGGTGATTCATCCCCGCGCCAGCTCCGTGCGCCAGGACCAGAAGCTGCCGCGCCTTCGTAGGCCGACAGAGCAACGCCGATACTTCGCCTCCGCCCTTTACCGCAAAGCGTAACTGTTCAACGGTTGCCATTTCGCCCGAGATTCTAGCAGAACCCACTGCCGCTATTCCCCCCGAGACAACCATGGCGCTGTTGAAAGAGGGGTGAGTGGAATCGACCGCCCACTAAACGAGCGCCGGCTAGGGGGCGGTTTGGGTCGGGATGGCTTTGGGGCCGGAGGGGGTGAAATGGAAGCGGATGAGCCATTCACTGGGTACACTATGGCCTCCGGCTTCGGGTGAATTGAATTGCCAGCGGCGGGCGGCTTTCAAGGCGAGATCGGCGAAGTAGGAACTGGGGCCCGGAGAATCGAGAGTGGCTTCGGCGACGTTGCCGGTGGGATCGACCCTTACGCGAACGCTGACGCGGACTACGCCGTGAATGGTGGCGAGGGCTTTCTGGGAGGCCTCCGGCATAATTTGATCGAGGACTTCACCGCGGGTGGAAGTCGACAGAGAAGATGATGCCGAAGACGTGGAGGGAGTGCTCGGGGCGTTTGCTGATGGAAACGTATCGGTACGCACAGAAGCAGGCGTGGGCGTAGTGATGGGCGAACGGTTCGGTTGCGCGACAGTCTTTTTTTCGACCGTTGTTTTCGGAGAGTTTTTCGCCGAAGGAGGTGCGGACGGCTTGGGAGCCGGCGGGATTTCGCGACGCGAGGGCTGCTCGGCCGGTTCTGACGGAGCGGCGGCTGGAACGGAAGACGTTGAAGCGGACGACGAAGAGTCAGGACCACGGCTCAGGATTTTCGGCAGCGCGAAGATCGCGACGAGAATCAGAATCACCGCGCCAGCAGGAACGACATAGTTCGGGAGCACCAGAGTTTGCTTGGGTGCGTTTGCCATTTGCGGCCGTGGCGGATGTGGTTGCGCTTGCGGTCTTGGCGGCGGAGTATCGAGTTTTGGGACCGGCAGCTTTGCGGCAGGGACCGCCGGAACGGGAGAGAGTGGAACGTTTAACGGGGAAAAGGATTGTCCGGCAGCAGCGGCGGCGGTGACGGGATTGAGGCGCGCGGCAATTTCGGGAATGGTCCAGCGGCGACGCGGATCGCGCCGCAACGCGTGGCGCGCGACGTCGAGAAAAGGCTGGGGAAGGGTGTCGGAGACGACCGGGTCAGCCTGGCTTCCGGATGGCAAGGCGGGTGCATGTTGCGTGAGTGCCTCGACCAGAGTCATGCCAAGAGACCACACGTCGGCGGCGGGAGAGAGCGGAGACGCAAGAGTTTCGGGAGCGTCGTGAACATCGAATTTGCTCAATGATTTGCGGGATTCCCCGATGGGGAACAGCGTGTCGCTGGAGAGCTTCAGTTGATCCGCGGAGGCGAGAATGTTGGAAGGCTTGATGCGCGAATGAACGAGGCCATGGCCGTGGACATATACAAGAGCATCCAGCGCGGGTTCGAGCACAGCGCGAGCTTCGGCGGGCGTGAGGGCGCGCTGGGGAAGAATCTGGGAGAGGTCTTCTTCGGCATACTCCATCACGGCATACAGTCGGTCCCGGTTCTCGATGCGGCAACGGCCAACGTCGAACATGCGAAGCAAATTGGGATGAGCGAGCTGCATAACGCGAAGCCACAGAGATATCTGCAGATCCGCGGTAGGTCCGGCGGTGATGAATTTGATGGCCGCTTTCTGAGATTGCGGAGCGGCGAGCTGCGTGAGGAAAACCGCGGAATCCTCCGTACCGCCTAAATGGCGCCGCAGCCGGAATTTATTGTCGATGACCTGACCTTCGCACTGTTTCCAGAAATCGCTCATATTGCACCTCCCACCGCGAGATCTTGCTAACCGGCTGACGGGGACACTCCCGCTAGCGTGGCATGTGACCGCCAATAGAGAACCGCGGCGTCTAAGGCAGGCTGGAATGTCTCAACTTGCGATTCACAGGCGCCAGGGGGCCGGGCGCTCGTCGCCCACATTCTGTCATGAAACGGGTTCAAACGGGGAGCACCGTTCCTAACGGTTAGGGAGAGCCTAGCGACGGACCTGCAGAAGGCGGTTCAATGAGCGGTTCTAGCGGCCGCGGACTGGATCAGGGCCTCACAAGCGGAGATGCAGGCATGGCGGAAATCATGGGAGATTTTTTGATGGATGTTCACGGAATGAAGGAGCGTAGCCGTGCCATGCAAAAGGGCGACCAGCGCCAGAGCCATGGGCATATGGTGGTCAGCTTTGCCACCAAGTTGCGAGGCCAGACTCCGCTTCAGGAATTCGAACGAAGGCATGTCTTCTTTGCGGGCGAAGGCAAGGGCCCAATCTTCGGTGATGAGGCGGTAGTCATTGGGGTGGGCCACAAAGAAGTCGAGAACCCGGCGGCAAGCTTGCGCGGGAGTGCGCGAAGACTTGATGACCGAGAAAAGATTCAAGCGAGCGCGGCGGCGAAGCAAGGAGAGCAGGTCTTCTTTGTTGGAGAAACGCTCGTACAGGGTCGGGGTGGTGGTACCCGAGGCGCGGGCGACGGCACGCATGGTGAGGGCATGTTCGCCGCGGCTGCTCCACAAGCGATAGGCGGCATCCAGGATGCGGCCTTCGAGACGTGCATCGGCTTTACGGGGCATGCAGCAGCCTCCCACTCTTTATTGAGCGAAATTATATCCTTTACAGCGTTAAAGATACAATGTATAAATAATGGTCCCCAAGGATCCCCGCGTGGGAGTCCTTAACAAATACAAAGACTGGAGCGTAAGACAGCAAGTCATGTTTCGATTTCAATATTCTGTGATGACCAAGGCCAGCCGGAAAATCGCCTGGGAAGTTTTCGCGAATTGGCGGCGCTGGAATGAATTTGCCAATATTTATGGCCAGCTGGAATGGCGCGAAGGAAGGCCCTGGGAAGCGGGCAGCCGGCTGGAAATCGAGGTGCTCGATCCGGTGAAGACGGTAGTGAGCCATGTGATCACAAATTGCCAGCCAGGCCAAAGAGTGGGATGGATCGATCACTCGCTCGGGGTAGTGCTGGCGCAGTGGGTGAGCTTCGAAGAGCATGCCAGAAAAGGCACGCGCGTACATACCTGGGGAGATATCGTGCATTCCGGCGTGAAGATCGCCGGGCGGACCGCGGAACAGGTCATCACCAGCTTCACGGAGACGTGGTACGAAAATTTTCGATCCGCCTGCGACCAGCTCGCGGAAACAAGCGGCGGCGGAGCCGGAAAGTAGTTCCAGGCTAGTTCAGGTCAAACTGATCCTTCCCTGAGTCTCTGACCAAGCCGAACATGCTGATCGAGCGTTCTCGGAAGAAGCGGAGCGGTTCTGTTCCAATCTGGCACTCCAATTGGACAATTGTCAAAACCGAACTTCCCCAAACGGTTCCAAAACAATAAAACGCTGATTGCAAAAGAGATGCCGAACCCGAGCGCCCCGACACTGGCGAGTTGCGTGCACGTGCCTTTAGGGGAGAGTGTCTGCAATGGGCGGAAAGCGATGGAAGCGAGCGCGAGGAACTCGCCTGGCGAGATTGTCGGCCATGCTCTTCTTGTTAGGGTGTGGAGTGACCTGGGGGCAAGCTCCGTCGCCACAGAAAGCTCCACAATCCCCACCCGGCGACCTGACGCAGGTAAGTATCGAAAACTTGATGAACATGGAAGTGACTTCGGTCTCGAGAAAGGAACAGAAGTTATCCCAAGTAGCGGCAGCGATTTTCATCATCTCGCCGGAAGATATTCGCCGTTCGGGGGCCACCAATATCCCGGAGTTGCTGCGCATGGTACCGGGGCTGGATGTAGCGCAAATCAATGCGAACACCTGGGCGATCTCCGCGCGAGGTTTCAATCTTCAGTTCGCCAGCAAATTATTGGTGCTGATAGACGGCCGGGCCGTGTACACGCCGCTTTTCGGAGGTGTGAATTGGGACACCCAGGGGGTGCCACTCGAGGACATTGAACGAATTGAAGTGATCCGCGGACCGGGCGGGGCAGTGTGGGGCGCCAATGCCGTAAATGGCGTCATCAACATCATCACTAAAAAGGCTGGCGAGACGCAGGGCATTCTGGCCACTGGCGGCGGAGGAACGCAAGCGCTGGAATTCGGCACGCTGCGATACGGCGGGAAAATCGCTGCCAGCACGAGCTATCGGATCTTTACGACCTACCAGAACAATAACCATTCCCCCGATCTGACCGGGCAAGACGGAGAAGACGGCTGGCATCTGTTGCACGGCGGTTTTCGAGCAGACACGAGGCTGTCCCAGAAAGATTCTCTGACGACGCAAGGAGACGTGTACACCGGAAGCGAGGGAGCTATCATCACGCATGCCGTCCTCTCCCCCCCCGACAATGTGGACGTGGAGAGGCTCGTCACACTATCCGGCGGGAACATCTTAGGCCGATGGAATCACGTTTTTTCAAGCCGCTCCGACACGACACTGCAGTTCTATTTCGACGAATACCGCAGAGGCGGTCCGTCGGATATCGACGTTCGCGATACGATTGATTTTGATTTTCAGAACCATGTGGTACTGGGCACCCGTCAAGATCTCATTTGGGGTGTGGGTTATCGCCACACCGTGGATGATACCGAAGGTACTGTGGATGAAGCACTTGTTCCACCTGACTCTTCAAAGCAGCTCTTCAACCTTTTCGTGCAGGATCAAATCACGCTGAAACCCAATCGCCTGAACTTGTATGTGGGGACAAAACTCGAAGACAGCTATTTCACCGGCTTCGACCTCCTGCCGAGCGTTCACTTATCATGGACTCCGAACGCTCACCGTACTTTCTGGGCTGGCATTTCGCGCGCCAGCCGCACGCCTACCCGACGTGATGTGGGGCTGGTTGCAAATCTCGCAGCTTTGCCCGGGCCCGCCGAAGTCGTTTTGTTCGGCAACCCGCACATACAGTCGGAACATGTGATCGCTTATGAGTTGGGCTATCGGGCGCAACCCACGGAGCGGTTTTCTATCGATGTGGCGGCGTTCGCCAGCGCCTATCATAATTTGGAGAGCACGGAACCGCAGCCTCCCTTCATCCAGCCCGGCTCTGTCCCACCGCTTCTGGTTTTCCCCAAGTTGCTCGGCAACAAAATGCATGGCACCACCGACGGTGTCGAGGCTTTTATCAAATGGAAAGTAGTGAACCACTGGACCATCAGCCCCGGCTATTCCTTCCTGCAAATGCTTCTGCATACCGACGCCAACAGCCTCGACACGACAAGCGTGGTGCAGGTGGAAGGCGCGAACCCAAGACACCAGGCACAACTCCGTTCGCACCTTGAACTTTGGCGAGGTTTTGCCTGGGATGCCAACGCGTATTTTGTCGGACGCCTACCCGCGCAGAGTATGCCTTCCTACACGCGACTGGACTCTCAACTGACATGGCGGCTTAGGGAATCGCTGAGCTTGAGTGTAGTGGGACAGAATCTGATGCAGGACCACCACGTGGAGTTCAACGACCCATTCCAGAGAGTAAATTCCGCGCAGGTCAAGCGCCGCGCCTACGCCAAATTCACGTGGCAATTTTAAGAGCGAAGCCAGTGAACTTGGATTACACAAGCACGGCGGTGCCAGCAAAGTGGAAACGGAGATGTTCAGCGCATACCCCGAGGCCGAGCGGCGCCCCGCGGAGGCCAGCAAGGACGATTCTTGCGGTCCTCGCAGCGCTGACATTGGCTTGTTTCTCCGTGGCGCAGACTCCAGCCACGGCCGAGTATGAATTGAAGGCCGCCTTTCTCTTTCATTTTGCGCAGTTCGTGGACTGGCCTCCGGAGGTATTCAAGGATGCCAACAGCCCGCTTACGTATTGCACGATCGGAGATGATCCTTTTCACGGGGCGCTGGAGGTGAGTCTGAGTGGAAAAACGATCGGAGCGCGGTCGTTTCGAGCGCTGCATTTCAAACAGCCGCAGGAAATCCAGGGTTGTCAGGTTCTATTCATTGGAGCTGAGGAGAAAAAGCTCCTTCCCGCAATCCTGGCAGGCGTCAAAGGAACTTCCGTCCTGACGGTGGGAGAGTCGGAACATTTTGTTGGGGGTGGCGGAATGATCGGGTTCTTACTGGAAGAAAACAAGATTCGTTTTGAGATCAATTTGGAAGCGGCGAACAAAGCCAAATTGAAAATCAGCTCCAAGTTGCTGGTCCTCGCCAAGACGGTCATTGGCAGTCAGGGAGGAACTTGAAATGCCGTCATTTCGAAATTTGTCGATTCAGCGCAAGCTGACCATCGTTGTCCTGTTCACGAGTCTTTTCGGGCTGAGCATCACCGGCCTGGCATTCGAAATTTACGAAAGAGCGAGCTTTCGCACCTCGCTGATCAGCGATCTGACGGCTCAAGCCGACACCCTCACATTGAACACGGCAGCCGCGCTGGCCTTCGACGACCGGAAGTCAGCGCAGGATTTGCTGGAGTCACTCCGGGTGGAGCGCCATATCGTCGCGGCCTGCCTGTACGACAAGCGCGGAAACGGCTTCGCCGAATACCGGCGTGACACGGCCACTCTGGGGTGCGAAACGAACGCCCCGCGCCAAGAAGGAGCGCGATTCGGCAAAGAGTTTGTCACCTTTTCCCGGAAGACCTCTCTGGGCGGGGAAAACACCGGGGCCATTGCCATCATTTCGGATTTTTCCCAATTGGAAGCCAAGATGAAGCGATTCCGGGAAGTTTCCATACTGGTCCTGCTGGGCTCTATTTTCGCAACCGCATTCGCTTCCTACCGCTTGGTGCGGCTGATTACCGAACCTATCCTGCAGCTTTCCGCGATAGCTGAAAGAATCTCGAAGAAAGAAGATTTCACGTTGCGCGCGGTCGCCGGAGGCGAGGATGAAGTAGGCGTTTTGGTTGGATCATTCAACCAGATGCTGGAGCGAATTCAGGATCGCGACGTAGCCCTGCAAAGCGCGAAAGATCAACTGGAGGTTCGCGTACAAGAACGAACTGAAGATCTTCAGCGGGAAGTCATTGAGCGCAAGCGGGCCGAGCAACTGCAGAGGATTGCCTATGCGGCCACACGCGCCTTGGCTGAGTCTGTGACTCTGGAAGGGGCCATTGAGGAAACCCTGCATATTATTTGCGAAGGATTGGGATATGAAGTGGCCGCCACCTGGAAATGGGATCCGCGGGCCGACCTGTTGCGGTGCACTCATGTATACCAGCGGCCGGGAGCACGGGTGGACGCATTCGTGGAAGCAACGCGAAACGCGCAACTGCCTATCGGGGTTGGCTTGGCAGGGCGCGTCTGGCTCAGCCGCACCTCCCAATGGATTGAAGATATAGCGAAGGACACCAACTTTCCGCGCGCGCAAACAGCGATCGCGTCCGGCTTGCTGTCAGGAATCGGTTTCCCCATCTTTCACACTGGAGAAATTGACGGTTTTTTTGAGCTATACCAGCGCGAGATTTACAAGCCCGACAAGGATTTACTTGACCTGGGCTCCGCGCTCGGCACCCAGATCGGGCAATTCATCACCCGCAAGAAAGCCGAAATAGAGATGGTCGCGGCCAAGGAAGTGGCCGAAGCGGCCAGCCGGGCAAAAAGCGAATTCTTGGCCAACATGAGCCACGAAATCCGCACTCCTCTGAACGGCGTGATGGGAATGACGGATCTGGCCCTCGACACGCATCTTACTGCGGTGCAGCGCGAATACCTGGAAACCGTGAAAATGTCAGCGGATTCCCTGCTCACGGTTATCAACGACATTCTCGACTTCTCAAAGATTGAGGCCGGAAAGGTCGATCTGGAAGCGGTCGATTTCAACCTGCGCGATTGCCTGGAAACGAGTCTGAAAACGCTGGCGGTGAGAGCCGATGAAAAGGGTCTGGAGCTGCTGTGCGAGGTCGCCCCCGAGGTGCCGGAAGTTGTGCGCGGAGATGCCGGCAGATTGCGGCAGGTCATCATCAACCTGGCCGGGAACGCCATCAAGTTTACAGACAAGGGCGAAGTAGCGCTGAAGGTTCAAGTGGAAGCGGCCACTGAACACGATCGCACCTTGTGGCTTACCGTGGCGGACTCCGGGATTGGGATTCCCCAGGAAAAACTGGAATTGATCTTCGATCCATTTTGCCAGGCGGATAGCTCCACGACGAGAAAATACGGGGGAACGGGCCTGGGTCTGACCATTTCAAGCAGGCTGGTGGGGATGATGGGAGGGAGAATCTGGGCGGAAAGCGAAGTGGGAAAAGGAAGCCAATTCCACTTTACGGCACGGGTTGGCATCGCGGATACGAAGGTAATCGAGATCGGTGCCATCGCCCCGCCGGAGATATTGCGGGCCGTAAGAGTTCTCGTGGTCGACGACAACCGAACAAACCGGCGAATCCTGGAGGGCATGCTGGGGCGCTGGGAAATGAAGTCGAGTTCGGTAGCAGACGGAAAAGAGGCGCTGACGAAATTGTCCGACGCACAGGAAGCGGGCGAGCCCTTCGCACTGATCTTAATGGACATGCACATGCCCGGGATGGACGGATTCGAACTGATCGAAAGAATCCGGCATGGTCCGCACGCGTCAACAGCCACGATCATGATGCTGACTTCGGCCGGCCATCGCGGAGATGCGGCGCGCTGCCAGGAACTGGGAGTGGCGGCGTATCTCCTGAAGCCGATACGGCAATCTGAATTGCGCGAAGCGATTGCCCGTTTGCTGGGTGCTCGGGAAAAGAAAGGCGCAATCCCGCTGATCACGCGGTACTCGCTGCAGGATGCCCGAGAGCCCGGGACTTCGCTGCGTATTCTGTTGGCGGAAGACAATCCAGTGAATCAACGCTTGGCGAGCCATCTGCTGGAGAAGAGAGGTCACTCCGTCGTGGTAGCGGCCAATGGGCGCGAGGCTTTGGAGGCGCTCAAAAAGGGCCGTTTTGATCTGATGTTCATGGATGTGCAGATGCCGGTGATGGATGGATTCGAAGCGACCCGGGCAATCCGAAAGTTGGAGGTTGGCAGCGGCATCCGCTTGCCGATTGTGGCGCTAACGGCGCACGCCATGAAAGGCGACCGCGAGAAATGTATGGCCGCAGGAATGGACGGATATCTCACAAAGCCAATCCGGCCGCAGGAGCTGGACGAAGTTTTGCGGGGTTATCTCACGCGACAGGCGGAAACCATGCAACCGCAGGAGAGCACTCTGAGCAAGAAATAGGCGGCGAAGCGGGTGCTCGGCCAGTGAATGGTAAGGAATTGGCTGGATGGTGCGCGAGCGCGATTCTTAGTCAGATCACCTGGCTGCGAAAGACGTTTTTTTGCCGCTGGCTGCCGGCACTAGCAGGCGCTTGGGGCCGCTGACGAAGGAATTACCACGCTCGTAGAAGCGCAGGAGCTTCTCGGCGGCGCGAGTGATACCGATGCGCACGCTTTTTCCGATTTGGCCAACAGCATGGGAAGTTTCGCCTAGCCAGAGCTTGCCGGGGGCGCAGAGGTCGAGGCCGTCGTGGCGGCGGTCGATTTTAAAAGCGGCCGCGAGGCGTCCGGGGCCGCGGGTGAGATCGAGAAGTCGCGTCGTTTTGCGATGGCGCTGCATGAGTTCGATGCCCTCCAGCGGTTCGACAGCGCGGATGAGGATCGCGGCGGCGATGCCGGCGCGTTCGCTGACGACATTGAGCATGAAGTGCGCCCCATAGTTGAAAAAGACATAAGCATGGCCGGGGGCGAGATACATCGAACGTATGCGCGGAGTTGGGCCACGAAAGTGATGTCCGGCGGGATCACCGGGCGGATACGCTTCCGTTTCCACGATGCGGCCGCTGAGCCGGCCTTCGACGAGATCGTGGACGACGATTTTTCCGATGAGAAAGCGCGCTAGCCTGACTGTGTCCGTCGGAAGTTCCGAGTGCCGGAGACGGTGAATAGCGAGTCGCTCTCGGGAGGATTTTACAGCATCGCGAGTTGGGGACATGGGAAGTTGATTCGGCGGGACAACAGCTTCTCGAGGTCATCGGAAGAAACCAGGTCCTGATACTCAGGATGCTTGCGAACGAAACTGGAGACGTAGGGACATAGCGGAACGACCCGCAGATGATTGATCCGAGCGTAATCCAGGACAAAGCGGACAAGTTTTGCCGCCAATCCCTGGCCTTCGAACGGCTTTGGTACTTCGGTGTGATCAAGAATGATCCGGCCGGGAAAGCGGCGATAGGTGAGCAGCGCGCTCAGGCCATCGACCTGTATTTCGAATCGCTTGGCCTCTTCATTGTGGGCGACGTTTATGTTGTTGAGATCCACCTCCACGGATCACCCGGCGGCCTTGCTGGTTTTTTCGGATTCGTTCATGAGGACCTCCAGATGGCCAGGAAAGTCTATCAGGGAATTTCGCAAAACTAAGGCGTAGCTGAGTCCGGAGGCTCGTTGTTGAACAGACGGGCAAGCTCGGCGTGATCGATGACTACAGCGGGGTCTCGCTGAATGGCGTCGAAGTATTTTTTCTGGAAGGCGTCGCCGGATTCCGTGGGAACAAACATTTTGCGCGCGAGGGCGATGGCGCCGCTGGTGTATTCGGGAGTGACCGGCTCCTTGGCGGCCAGAGTCTCATCGATGCGGACGACAAACTCGGAAATGTTGTGCAGCCAGGCGAACTGCGCGTGGTCGATGACGAGTTGGAAGAGCTCGCCGGTGTTGACGTGCCCATGCTCGCGCTCGTACTCCCGGCGTTCCATGTTGAGAAGAGTTTTGTGGAGGCGGAGAAGAGCGACTCGGAGGGAGAGAAGCTTCTCGCGGGCGGGGGAATCGTTGTTCGCGGGATACAGATTTGAGCTTGGAGAATTCATTTTCGAATGACACCTCTATTGTCCGATACTCGGCGGCGAATTTCAAAATGAATGCGACAAGAAAAAGCTCTGAACGCAGAAGTTACCCAGAGCACGCAGAGAGAGAGACTGTCAGTTGTGGTAGCGCTGCTCGCCGACGGGAAGCGGGACGGGAAGGCGGTTGCCGGGAGGCGGGAGAGGGCAGGTCGCGTAAGGAGTGTAGGCACAAGGTGGGTTTTCCAGGTGATTGAAATCGAGCTCGAGCTCGCCGGGTTTATCGAGGCCGTTGGTCGGGAACGCGGTGTAGAGAAAGCGGCTGGCGCCGTAAGTGGTCGAGGCACTGGTCGTGTCGCGAAGAATGAAAAAGAGTTTTTCGACGGTGGGATCTTCAAGGACCGGCTCAAGCCGAAATGTTTTTCCAGCGAGAGTAAATTCCGCCCCGCCGGGGACCGGCTGGTCGTAGTTGGTGCCGACGAGCGTGGCGAGCGTGATGGTCTTCTGAGGGGAGTAGGGAATCCACTTGGCAATAATGCGATAGCCGGGGTCTGGCGCGTACCAGTTGAGCCCATGGAAGCCGACGATGGCGGGAGAACGGGAATCCTTGACACGAAGAGCGAAGCGCGCCTCGCGGCGGATCACGTACAAGTTGAGAGTCCCGGTGGTGAGACGGGGAGAAACTTTGTCCTTGTTAGCTTCGACTCGCAGGGCCTGCGATTTTGGCGCAGCGCCGGCCACCAGGAAGTCAGCCGGGAATCCTCCCGCGGGAGGGTTCAACGTGACGGTTTCGCCTTCGAGGTGCAGCATGGCGACATGCGCGGGTCCTGAGGGCAGATGAATTTTGTTGTCTGCAGCAGAGCCGACGGAATTGTCGCCGAGCTGCAGCCATTCAAGGCCAACCAGAGAGAGCCAGCCGTCTGGTTTCAGGAGGTCTGCGACGTAACGTGTGCGCCATGCGGCGAGTTCTTTTTGCCAGGCAGTCTCTTGCGAGGCTGCGGGCGCGGGTGCCAGCGCGAACAGCAGCGCGATGAAAGTCAGGCAGGCCAAACGGCCCCTAAAGCGCATGACGAAGTATAACTTGGAAGATAAAACGCTGAAAGTGAGGGGCCGTGAAAAGGAACACACGCGTGCGACCCATTGTTGGGGGACGAGGTTTTAGGAAACTGGAGATGGAGCGGCGAGCCGCAGAAAGATCTCCTCCTCCGCCGCACCACTATTTACCAGAGTACACCACAAGGAGCCGGAGGGTGCCCCAGCTGGCTAAATCGATTTGTCAATGCATTTATGCAATTCTTTTGTTGCTGGAGATGTAACCTAGAGGCGCGTTTCCCTATCACATGAAAGTAGTCAAAATCATGCTTTCCCCGTGGAAAGGAAACACCTTGCTTGGCTTCCGTGGGGCGAGGACAAAAGGAAGAGAGACTCTCATGAGCAAAATGAACTCAAGCGCAGGCCTTCTGGCATTTTCTCTGCTGTTCGCAACCAGTGCCATAGCCGGCAATTCCAACAAGGGTACGCTGAAGGTCGCCGAGACCGTTACTGTCGGCGGCAAGCAGCTCCCGGCCGGTAAGTACCGGGTGGAATGGACTGGTAGCGGGCCGAGCGTTGAACTCAGCATTTCCGACGGCAGGGAGACGGTAGTCAAAGTGCCGGCACAGATTCTTCCGCTAAAGAAAGCCGGGTCCGCGGATGGATATTCCACCAGCGCCGACCAGGCTGGTACGAAGGCGCTGACGGAAATTCTCTTCGGTGGGAAGAAATACGAGCTGTCCATCGGCGAGGCCTCCGCGGCCACACCCACGCCTTCCGATAAGACGCAAGGGAGCAACTAACTTCGGCTTTTTTTCGCGGCCGTTGGCAGCTGCAATCGGGGGGGCCGTGAAGCGGTCCCCCTTTTTGTCCTCTATGTGCCGATGGTCGCACGGATGCTGAAGCACAGCCATCTTCCAATCAGTGAGTTTCCCGGGCATCGGGCGGTGCTACCCGATCTGACAAAACCGGCCCCTATAAGTGTATGATTTGGAGTGTTGGAGCCGGCGGAGGGTTGGCCCTTCTTGAAATGCATTGAGTTTATTTCCCCGGAGGATCGTAGTCCCCAACAACAATTCCGGTTTTTAGCAGCGGAGGAAGCTTCATGATTGTAGGTGTGCCCCGAGAGAGCTTTCCCGGAGAGCGCCGCGTTGCTTTGGTGCCCGCGGTCATTCCGAATCTCACCAAAGCGGGCCTGCAAGTCGTGGTGGAGGCTGGAGCTGGTGCCGCAGCAGGCTATCCGGACACGGACTACGCTACCAAGGGCGCTGAGATTGTCTCCGATCGCGCAGAAGTGTTTCGCGCCGCGGACATCGTGGTGCAAATCCTATGTTATGGCTCCAACGACAAGACCGGCATAGCCGACGTTCCCCTTTTTCGCAGCGGCCAGGTACTCATTGGCTTCTTAAGGCCGCTGGGCTCCATTGAAACCATCCGGGAAATCGCCTCTAAAGGCGTGACTTCGTTTTCCGTGGAATTGATGCCGCGAACGACGCGCGCGCAGAGTATGGACGTGCTTTCCTCCATGGCTACGATTTGCGGCTACAAGGCCGTTGTGCTCGCCGCGGATACCTCGCCGCGCATTTTTCCAATGCTGACGACGGCGGCGGGAACGATTACTCCGGGCCGCGTTTTTGTGATTGGCGCGGGCGTGGCGGGGTTGCAGGCGATTGCCACGGCGCGCCGGCTCGGCGCGGTGGCTTCGGCGTATGACCTGCGTCCCGCCGCCAAGGAGCAAGTGCACAGCCTCGGTGGCCGGTTCGTCGAGCTGCCGATCGAAGCCAAAGACGCCGAGGATGCGCGCGGCTACGCGCGCGCGCAGGATGAAACTTTCTACAACCGCCAGCGGGAATTGCTTGGAAAGGTCGTATCGGAAAGCGATGTGGTGATCAGCGCCGCGGTCATTCCCGGAAAGAAGCCACCGATTCTGGTGACTAAAGAAATGGTTGCGAGCATGGCCCCCGGTTCGGTGATTGTCGATCTAGCCGGCGAGCGCGGCGGCAATTGCGAACTCACTCGTCCGGGAGAAATCGTAGTCGAGCAAGGAGTGACGATCATCGGCTGGTTCAATTTGGCCAGCACCGTCCCGTATCACGCCAGCCAGATGTACGCGCGAAACGTGAGCGCCTTCCTGCTATACCTTGTGAAAGACGGCAAGCTGCAGCTGAACATGGAGGATGAAATCGTCCGCGAGACGATGCTGACGCACAGCGGGGAAGTGGTCAATGCACGCGTCAGGGAATTTTTTTCGCTCCCGGCCCTGCCGGCTGAATCCAAGGAGGTGGCAAAGTCATGAAACTGGATCTGCTCACCAGCCTCTACGTTTTCATGCTGGCCGCGTTCATCGGATTTGAAGTCATACGCCGCGTTTCCCCGCTTTTGCATACGCCCTTGATGTCCTTGACGAACGCTCTCGATGCCATCGCCGTGGTCGGCGCCATCATCCTTGCCGGCGAATACCACGCGCACGGCGCCATGCTTGCCAAGATTCTGGGAACCATCGCCATCGTGGCGGCGACCAGCAACATCGTCGGCGGCTTCCTGATTACCGACCGCATGCTGAAAATGTTCAAAGCCAGCGGGCCGAAGAAACCATGACCAACCTGCCCGGCTTGGACACCATCATCGAAATCACCTACCTAATTGCAACAGCACTTTTTATTCTCGCGCTGAAGTGGCTAAGCTCTCCGACGACCGCGCGCCGCGGAGTCTTTGCCGGCGAACTAGGCATGTTACTGGCGATCGCCGGTACATTACTCCACCGCGGCATCGTTGAATACAAATGGATCGTGATCGCTCTGGTGCTGGGCACGATTATCGGCGTGCCGCTCGGCGAAGTGGCCATGACCGCGGTGCCGCAGCGGACGGCTCTGAGCCACGCGTTTGGGGCTTTGTGCGTGACGCTGGTCGGTACAGCCGAATTCTATTTGCGCACGCCGGATGTGCCTCGCTTCATGATGGGCGTTCTCTCGCTGGAGGTAATCCTAGGATCGCTCACGTTTACCGGTAGCTTAATGGCTGCGGGAAAATTGCAGGAAGTCCTCCCGCAGCGCCCCATCACCTATCGAGGGCAGAACCTCGTCAACCTCGGGCTTCTGGGTGTGGCCATCGTTGTCGCGGGCATATTAGTTGCGCATCCGGAGAAAACACAGCTTTTCCCGCTCATTGTCGGCATTCCACTGCTGTTCGGCGTAATGATGATCATCCCCATCGGCGGCGCCGATATGCCCACAGTGATTTCCCTTTTGAATTCTTACGCCGGGCTCTCTGCCGCAGCCATGGGCTTCGTACTCGACAGCAAACTCCTGATCATTGCCGGCGCGCTCGACGGAGCATCCGGCCTTATTCTTTCTATCAACATGTCGAAAGCCATGAACCGCTCGTTTGCCAACGTGCTCTTCGGAGCCTTTGGCCAGGAGCAGACGGCGGCTGCGGGTAAGGAGGAGGGAAGGCCGGTGCGCAGCGCGACGCCGGAGGAAGCCGCGGCGATCCTAGCGGCAGCAAACAAAGTGGTCATCGTGCCGGGCTACGGTATGGCCGTAGCGCAAGCACAACACAAAGTGCGGGAACTATACGACGCGCTGAGCAAACGAGGTGTGGACGTAAAGTTCGGAATTCATCCCGTCGCCGGCCGCATGCCAGGGCACATGAACGTCCTGCTCGCCGAAGCAGACATTCCTTACGACAAATTGTTGGACATGGACGAGATCAATGGAGATTTCCCGCAGACCGACGTAGCGCTGGTGATTGGAGCGAACGATGTCACGAATCCTGCGGCGCGAACGGATGCCGCAAGCCCGATTTTCGGCATGCCGATTCTCGACGTTGACAAAGCGCGCACCGTGATGGTCATCAAGCGCAGCATGGGCGCAGGTTTTGCAGGCATCGAAAATCCTCTCTACTACCTCGACAAAACCCTCATGCTCTTCGGCGACGCCAGATCCTTCGTCGGTTCCATCGTGCGCGAACTCGGCGGCGGTCACGAGTAGCCGCCGCGGATTCCGCAGTGCTTGCTGATGAAATTTGATTTCAATTGACAAGGGAAAATCGAACCGCGCCTGCCATCATTCGTATCGCAGGGCGACGATGGGATCGACGCGCATGGCCCGGCGAGCGGGGATGCAGCATGCCGCCAGTGCGACGACCAGCAAGAGAAGAGTCACGCTGACGAACGTGAGCCAGTCGCTCGGGGAGACTCCGTAAAGCGAGCTACTGAGCAGCCGGGTGAGCGCCAGCCCGGCGACGACCCCGATGCCCAGGCCCGCGAGCGTGGCCCGGATTCCTTGGCGAAGAACGATTCTCAGGATGTCGCGACGTTGCGCGCCCAGAGCCACGCGGATGCCGATCTCCCGAGTGCGCTGCAGCACCATGTGTGCGATCAAGCCGTATAGGCCCACGACGGCGAGAATCAACGCCAGCGCGGCAAAGCTTCCAATCAGGTAGGAAGGATACCGCCGCAGGAAAACCGAGGGAGACTGGTTGGCCACTTCTTCCAGGGATTGCGGCTGAATCATCGGAAGCTGCGGATCCACTCCCTGCAAAGCAGCGCGCGCGGCCCCCACGAACGCGACTGGCTCGCCGGCTGTGCGCACCATGTAACTCAGGAATGTATTCGGACCTTGATCGTTCGGAGTGTAGATGATGGGCGGTAGCGGCGCCGCTAGATCGATGGACGCCGTGTCCGCGGCCACTCCGACAATTTGGAGAAAAGGGTTCTTCGCGTCGTACGTGAAACGAACGCGTTTGCCGATGGGGTTCTCTCCCGGCGTGTAGGCTTTGACGAAGGCGCGGTTTACGACAACCGTGCCGGGAGCATCCTTGGAATCGTTTGCCGTAAAGAACCGGCCGTCAACAAGAGGGATTTTCAACGAAGAAAAATAATCCGTGTTGACGGTCATGATTTGGCATTCGTCTTCCTGTCCAAGCGCCGTGGTGCGGCCTTCGACAACAAAGCGGATCGTGCCGCTCCCGCCGCTGACGGGAATAGCGGAGGTTTGGCCAACGCTGGCCACTCCGGGCAAGCTGCGGAGGCGCTCTGTGAATTCGTGATCGAAGCGGACCGCAGCCGCGCTGTAATAGGGAGGCGTCTTATCGCCCGGATAGGAAGAGGCCGGCAAGTTTACAGAGAAAGTCAAAACGTTGTGCAAGTTGAAGCCGGGGTCTTGTCCCAGAAGTGCATGGAGGCTCTTGAGCAGGAGGCCCGCGCCAACCAGCAACACAACAGAAATTGATATTTCCGCAATGACCAGCGTGTTGCGCAGGCGCGCGTGCCCCGCGCTGGTGCCGCCGCGTGATTCATCTTTCAAAACATCATTCAGCGAAGTCCGCGCAGCTTCTAAACCGGGCGCCAGCCCGAAGAGAATTCCCGTGAGTACTGTGACCCCGCAGAGAAACATCAGAACGGGAAGGTTAATCCCCGCGTTGCGCAGATAGGGCATGGCTTGCAACTGAGTTTCCGGGATCGCCGCGACAAACAAATTTACGCCCCATTGAGCCACGAGAAGTCCAGTGCCAGCCCCGATAAACGAGAGCAATAAGCTTTCCGACAGCAACTGGGAGAGCAGGCTGGCGCGGCTCGCGCCGAGCGCCGAACGCACGGCAAATTCCTTGCGCCGTCCGATCGAGCGCGTCATCACCAGGTTGGCCACGTTAGCGCAGGTGATCAGCAGCACGAACCCCACAGCCCCCAGAAGTATCAGCAGGATGGGCCGGATCTTGCCCACGATTTGTTGATTGAGAGGTTCCATAACGAAAAACATCGAGGCGTTTTCTTTCGGATATTCCTGAGTGAGCTGCGCGTTTACGCCCTGCATTTCCGCGCGAGCCTGCGCGGGCGAAAAGCCCGGAGCGAGCCGCCCCAGCACCATGAGCCAGTGGAGGCTGCGGCGGGTGATGAGATCGCCGGTCTGGTGAATGGGCACCCAGAGCGGCGCGGAATTAGCGGGCGCAAACTCGAAGTCGCGCGGAAGCACGCCCACGATGGTCGCTGGTTTGCCGTCCAACCGGATCACGCGCCCGATGATGTTCGCATCTCCGCCAAATTCAGTGTGCCACAAGGCATTGGTCAGAATCGCGACAGGCGGGCCATCAGGCTGCATTTCGCCTTCGAGGAAATCTCGCCCGAGCGCCGGTTTCACGCCCAGGGTCGCTAAGAAATTGGGAGTCACTTGCTCGGCGAAGATGTTTTTCGGCTCGCCGTTTCCAGCCAGCGTAAAGGCGTCGCCGCTGTAAGCGGCAAAGGACTGAACGCTCTTCGCCGTTCTCTTCCAATCGAGATAATCCGGGTAGGAAACTTGCGCGCCGCTGGTGCTGCTGTCACCCTGCGTACGGGCCTCGCCGAGGTGGAAGAGCTTCCCGGGTTCTCGGTAAGGCAGCGGGCGTAGCAGCGCCGAGTAGACGACGGAGAATATCGCGGTATTTGCGCCGATGCCGAGAGCCAGTGTCAGGACGACCACCAGCGCGAAGCCGGGATTATTCGCGAGCGTACGGATGGCATAGCGCAGATTCTGTGTGAGCGTGCCCATCGTCAAGCCTCCAAATCCAAGTAGATTCGATGGGCAAGCCGTTGCCCATCCGACAATCCGGTACGTTGCTGCAGGAGAACAACTTAGGCGACTACGCGCTGCCAGAATAGACCTGCCGTTGCTCGTTATTGGGAATAAGAGTGCGGATTCGGACGGTAAGAATACTGCAAACTGCCACGCACTTCACTTTGCGTCGTGGAAGATGATCCCCAGCGTGTACCGCGTGCCGCTGTCGACGCTGCTGACTCCATGACGCAAATTCACGCGGTAATAGCCGCGCGAACCTTTCACCGGCCGGTAGCGCGTCGTAAAAATGATCGCTTGCCCGCAATCCGCGATCACCACTTGCGGCCTGGACTGCGCCCGCGGCTGCTGCTCGACAAGGATGAATTCTCCTCCTTCCCAATCGCGGCCTTGCTGCCCGAGCAGCAATACCATTTGCAAAGGGAAACTCACCTCGCCGTAAAGATCCTGATGAAGACAGTTGTAGCCGCCGGCTTCGTAATGAAGCATGAGCGGTGTAGGTTTCGTCTGTCCCGCCTGGTGGCAAATTCCTAAGAACGCCGCATGCTCGCGAGGATATCGTGGAGTTTTTTCACCAAGCATCTCCACCCAGTGATTGGCCACTTCCGTGAGATGCGGATAAGCGCTGCTTCTAAGCTCTGCGACCAACTCGGGAAGCGGGTTGGCGAAATACTTGTAGTCGCCGATGCCAAACCGGTAGCGCTCCATAATAATGTGACTCCGAAAACGGCTGGCGTCGTTGAAAAGCGCCACCAGCGAGTTGCATTCCGCGGGCGAGAGAATGGGTTCTGTAGCCGCGTAGCCGCGCTCAGAAAGCGATTTCTCTGCGCTGCTCCAATCCAGTGAGTCGATTCGCTGCGCGATGCTAAGTGGAGCGGCAGTTCTTCTAACTGCTTGCGTCATGCGCCCTCCCAAGTTTCACGGTGCCCGGCAGAAAACCAGAGTTTAGAGCGTCCGATGTGCGGGATTCTATCCGATCCTGGCCATCAAAGTTTTCGTTGCTCACCATGCAAGATTTCAGGGCGCGGACCGATTTGCGCCTGACGCAACTTCTGCTTAAATCCTCCCTGGATTCGGTGTTATAGTGAGGTCGAGGCCGGAGCATCCATCCGGGTGCTCTTGTTGCCGGAGTAAGGCAGCAGGACCTTCCACAAATTTTTTTTGCGCGTTTGATGGGGTGCCACATGAACAGCAACGAGAAAGTTTTTGGTGGTTCGCGGAGGACGTTTCTCCAGTTGTCGGCTGCGGCCACCGCCGCGATGGCTTTCCGCATCGCCACCGAAGCGACCCTCGCCGCGGATGAGCGCCATGTTTTTCATCCCGGAGCGGTGGTCATCGACGCCAATGAAAACCCTCTCGGCCCTTGCGACGCCGCGCGAAAGGCCATCGTGGATATGGCGCCGCAGGGCGGCCGCTATTCCTACTGGCTTCACGATGAATTCGTTAAGACCTTCACGGATATGGAAGGACTGAAGCCGGAATATGTCCGCGTATTCCCTGGCTCGAGCGAACCGCTGCATTTCTCCGTACTTTCTTTCACCTCGCCAACCAAGAGCTACGTCACTGCCGATCCCGGTTACGAAGCCGGCATGAAGGCGACAGCATTTTCTGGGGCTCGCATCGTCAAGACTGCATTGACCAAAACGCATGCGCACGATGTCAAAGCCATGCTCGCGGCCGCGCCGGATGCCGGACTCTTCTATGTCTGTACCCCCAACAATCCGACCGGCACCATGACCTCCCACTCCGACATTGAACAACTCCTCGCTGCGAAACCAAAAGGTTCCATCGTGCTGGTCGACGAAGCCTACATTCATTTTTCCGACGGCACGAGCGCTCTCGATCTGGTGAAGGCCGATCAAGACGTCATCGTGCTGCGAACTTTCTCGAAGATTTACGGCATGGCCGGAATTCGCTGCGGCGCGGCTATTGCTCGTCCCGAACTTCTGGCAAAGCTTGGGAATTTCAGCGGTTGGAGCGCAATGCCCATCACCGCGCTGGCCGCCGCCACCGCCAGCCTCAAGCACGAGCATCTCATTCCCGAGCGCAAACAGTTGAACGCCGCCATCCGCCAAAAGACTTTTGACTGGCTCTCCAGCCAGGGTTATTCCTACACCCCCTCACAGTCCAACTGTTTCATGCTGGATACCAAGCGTCCCTCCAAGGAAATCATCGACGCCATGGCCAAGCGCAACGTCTATATCGGTCGTCCCTGGCCCGTCTGGCCCACCCACGTGCGTATCACCGTCGGCACTCAGCCAGAGATGGATGCCTTCCACGAAGCCTTCCAAGCCGTGATGAAGAATTCCACCGCCACGGGCTACGCGCCTTCGCCGTCTCTCGAGAAGCGCCGCTCCTATTCCGACGGCCAGAACTGGCCTGCTATCACTTCCTAACGCCGCCGCCGCCGCGCATGTACTCGAATTCTTTTCTAGGGGCGCAGCACCGCTACGCCCGAGCTTAGGCAACTTCGCAGACAATCGAGCTGTTTTGCGACCCGCCTGGGTTACCACTAAGCCCCTCGGGAGAAATACGGATAATCGATGTCTTTTATTGAGACTCCTTACCTTTCTGATTTCCTCCGTTTGCCGAATCCAAGGCCATAGCTCGTCGCGTCATGCCGGATTGAATTCCTCGCGCAGAATCATCTCTTCGCTGATATTGCGCGCCTCTCGAAGCGTCGCCGCCGCTTGGGCGTCATTCTCCCTGGTGTTCTCGCGCAGCAACCGGCCTAACTCTTCATCAAAAAGTTCATGAATCAGTTCGGGGGTATGTCGAATCGGCAAGCCTGCCTCGCCGATAATCTCCACTCTGTCCGAATGCTTCATTCGTTGCGCGATCATCAGCCGGTAGATGCGATCCGTAGCGAGATCCTCCATGTAGCCATCGAGCAGGCTCGCTCCCTTGCCGTTCAAGACTCCGTTACGGTAGCGAATGATGGTGCGGACCGCGGCGCGTGTTCCTGCCAACGTAGGTTTGCCGACTGCCGTGGGAGGCGGCCGCAGGTCGGGATGCGTGCTGGCGTTAACGGGCCGCGCCTGAAGCTGATTCGGAGCCGGAAACTGGCTGACGGCAATTTCGTTTTGATCGGGATGTCCCGTCCAGGCCCCGTCCATCAAACAGTTGGACTCATTCTTTTTGTCCTCCGCGAGAACTTTCAACGCCCGCGCGTTCAGCTCCGCATCTTCGCGGCTGGGATAAAGCGCCGTCATCCCGCCGATCGCCAATATCCCGTGTTTGTGGCAAACGTCCGGCAGAAGGTTGCGTAAATTTTGGAAAAAAGCCACGTTGTGCGGGATCGTATTGCGGTCGGGCAAAACCCACTCCGGATTTTCAAGATTGAAATGGATTAAGCTAGCCATGTAGTCCCAACGCCCAAGATTCAGGCCCACAATATGGTCGCGAAGATTCCAGGCGAACTCTTCCATCAGAAATG
>Ga0210399_10000466_pt1 | contig 32698 bp, 27 predicted proteins | sample IncBWC14MmetaG_FD_150865 | JGI IMG/M metagenome (GOLD analysis project Ga0210399, IMG submission 150865) | Forest soil microbial communities from Barre Woods Harvard Forest LTER site, Petersham, Massachusetts, United States - Inc-BW-C-14-M | ecosystem: Environmental > Terrestrial > Soil >... | reverse complement strand
CGTGCTCAAGCTCGCGCCCCGGGCGAGGAAGACGCCCGGAAGCCAGCCCCCCCCCACGCTGCCCACGGAGGAGAGGACGTAGATCGCGGCCAGGGGCAGCCCGCGCGCCCTCAAGTCGAGGCCGTAGGTTCGCTGCAGGAAGTCGGGGACCCAGAACAGGTAGAACCACCAGAAGGGGTCGGTCATGAACTTGCCCAGGGCGAAGGCCCATGTCTGGCGGTAGGTCAGGAGCCGCCCCCAGGAGACGCTCCGCGCCGGAGGGTCGGGGGGATCGCTCCGGATAAAAGCCATCTCCGCCGGCGAGAGCCGCGGGTTCTCGTCCGGCCGGCGGTAGAGCGTGTGCCAGACCACGACCCAGAGGAAGCCCAGGGCGCCGGTGAGGATGAATGCCGCCCGCCAGCCCCAGGCCAGGACGATCCAGGGGACGAGCACGGGAGTGACGATGGCGCCCACGTTGGTGCCCGAGTTGAAGAGGCCGGTGGCCAGGGCGCGCTCACGCTTGGGGAACCATTCCGCGACGGTCTTGATGGAGGCCGGGAAGTTCCCCCCCTCCCCCAGCCCGAGGGCGAAGCGGGCCAGGCCGAAGCCGAAGGCGGAGCTGGCGAGGGCGTGGGCCATGGCCGCGAAGCTCCACCAGACGACGGAGAGGGAGTAGCCGAGGCGGGTCCCGATGCGGTCGATCAGCCTCCCCACCAGGAGGAGGCTGATGGCGTAGGCGACGGTAAAGGCCACGACGATGTTCGAGTACTCGATCTCGTCCCAGCCGAGGTCCCGTTGCAGCTCCGGCTTCAGGATCCCGATGATCTGGCGGTCGACGTAGTTGATGGTGGTGGCGAAGAAGAGGAGGGCACAGATCACCCAGCGCACGCCCCCGACGCCGGTGCTCGAGGGGGGCGCGCCTCCGCCCCCGTTGCCTTCCATGCTCTACCTCGCGTCCGCCGCCCTCTAAGCCACCCGCCAGACCTTCCCGGTGGGGAATTCATAGGCGTCGACCGACTCCGGCCTCATGGTGATGCTGTAGCCGGGCCGGGTCGGCGCCATATAGCGGGCATTCCGGATCGTGCAGGGGTCGACGAAGTGCTCGTGCAGGTGGTCGACGTACTCGCACAGGCGGTTCTCGAGGGAGCCGCTCACCGCCACGTAGTCGTAGATCGCCAGGTGTTGCACGTATTCGCAGAGCCCGACTCCCCCCGCGTGCGGGCACACCGGAACCCCGAACTTCTCGGCCAGGAGCAGCACGGCCAGCACCTCGTTCACGCCGCCCATGCGGCAGGAGTCGACCTGCAGGAAGCCGATCGCGTTGGCCTGCAGCAGCTGCTTGAAAATGACCCGGTTCTGGCACATTTCGCCCGTGGCTACGCCGATGGGCGCGATGGCCTTCGCGATGGCCGCGTGCCCGAGCACGTCGTCGGGGCTGGTCGGCTCCTCGATCCACCAGGGGTCGAAGCGGGCGAGCCTCTTCATCTGGCCCACGGCCTCCCCCACATCCCAGCACTGGTTGGCGTCCATCATGAGCTTGCGGGAGGGTCCGATCTCCTCCCGCATCAAGGCCGCCCGGCGCTCGTTGTCGGCGAGGCTCTGGCCCACCTTCATCTTGAAGGCCGTCCAGCCCTGGCCCACCGCCTCCCGGCAGAGCCTCCGCACCTTCTCGTCGGGGTAGCCGAGCCAGCCCGTGGAGGTCGTGTAAGCGGGATAGCCGTCGCGCCTCATCTCGGCTTCCCGGGCCGGCTTGCCGGCCGCCTTCCGCTGGAGGATCTCCAGGGCCTGCTCGGGCGTTAGGGCGTCCGTGATGTACGAGAAGTCGATGGCGGCCACGATCTGCTCGGGAGTCAGGTCGACGAGCAGCTTCCAGAGCGGCTTTTGGGCGCGCTTGGCCCAGAGATCCCACACCGCGTTGATCACCGCCCCCGTCGACATGTGCAGGATTCCCTTCTCGGGACCGAGCCAGCGGAGCTGCGGGTCGACGACGAGATCTCGGTAGAAGCGGCGGGGGTCGGCGGTGATGGCCTCCAGCTCGCGGCCCACGACGTGGTGCTTCAGGGCCTGCACCGCGGCCACGCAGATCTCGTTGCCGCGCCCGTTGGTGAAGGTCAGGCCGTTTCCTTCCAGCCCCTGGTCGGTCTCCAGGATGACGTAGGTGGCGGAGTAATCGCCCAGGTTGAGGGCGTCCGACCCGTCCTTCTCGCGGGAGGTGGGGAACCGCACGTCGCGTACGCGGAGGTCCTTGATCCTCACTGGTTGACCGCGCTGGCCAGGAGCCCTCCGTCCACGCACAAGACCTCGCCGTTCACGAAGCTGGCCGCCTCCGAGGCCAGGAGGACGCAGGCCCCCTGCAGCTCCTCCACCCGCCCGAACCTCCGCAGGGGCGTCCGGAGCAGGAACTCCCGCCCCCGATCGGTTCCCTCGAGGAGGCCCGCGTTGAGGGGGGTGGGGAAGACGCCGGGCGCGATGGCGTTCACGTTCACGCCCCGCGGCCCCCACTCCAGGGCCAGCGATTTGGTGAGGGCGGCCACCGCCGCCTTGCTTGCGGTATAGGCCGCGACCTCGAGGAGGGCGGCGAAGGAGGCGAGGGAGGCGATGTTGACGATCCGCCCGTAGCCTCGGTCCAGCATGTGGCGGCCGAAGACCTGGCAGGCGCGCAGGGTGCCGGTGAGGTTGGTGTCGAGGATGGCGGTCCACTCCTCCTCCGGAAGGTCGAGGGTGGGCGTGCGCTTGGTCCGACCCGCGCTGTTGACCAGAATGTCGACCTTGCCCAGGCCGGCTAGGATTCGCTCCCGAGCCGCCTCCAGCGAGGCGCGGTCGGTCACGTCCGTGGTCAAGCGCAGGGTTCGCCGGCCAAGGCCTTCGATCTCCGCCGCCGCCGCTTCCACTTGCTCGCGCCGGCGCGAGCTCGGGACCACGTCGGCCCCGGCCTCGGCCAGCCCCCGGGCCAGGGCCAGCCCGATGCCGGAGGTCCCCCCCAGCACCACCGCCACGCGGCCCGTCAGGTCGAGGGCCCGGAGCGTCATGGGCGCGCGTTCCCCCTCTGCTTTCGAAGTGATGGTCGCATCGGATTATTTGAGACGACTAGCTATCATCCCTCCCGGGGTTGGTCAAGCAAGCTCGCGGCCACCCCGCTCAGGGCAGGCTCACCACCTCCCCCCGGGCCGCACGGTAGAGCGCCTCCACCACGGCCAGGCTCCGCCGCCCCTCGCGCCCGCTGCACCGGGGCTCGCCCCCCTCGCGTATCGCGCGGAGAAAGTCCTCGAGGGCGGCCCGGTGGCCGCGCACGTCTCCCACCAAGGGTGAGCTCGCGCTCTCGTCCCTGCTCCTTTCGCCGCTGCTCAGAAGCCCCGGCCAGGGCCTCCGCAGGTCGACCCGGAGCAGCCGGTCCTGCTCGATCACCACCGTCCCTTCCGACCCCGTCAGCTCGAGCGCGCGGGGGTAGCCCGGGAAGGCGGCGGTGGTGGCCTCGAGGGTGGCCAGGGCTCCGCCCTCGAATTCCAGGGTGGCGACGAGGGTGTCCTCCACCTCGATGCGATGCAGGGCCGTGGCCGCCCGCGCCCACACCCGGCTCACGTCCCCCAGCAGCCAGAGGAGCAGATCAAGGGTGTGGATGCCTTGGCTCAAGAGGGCCCCTCCACCCTCCAGGGCGAGAAGGCCGCGCCAGCGCGAGTGAGAGTAGTACTCGGGCGGCCTCCACCACTTGACCCGCGCCGAGGCCAGGAAGGGTCGCCCCAGGGCGCCGTCGTCGACCGCTCGCTTGAGGCGCTCGAGATCCGGCGCGAAACGACCCTGGAAGAAGACCCCGAGCTTGACGCCCGCGTCCTCGCAAGCGGCGATGAGCTCGTCCGCCCGGTGGAGGGTCACGTCGATGGGCTTCTCGACCAGCACGTGCAGCCCCTGCCGGGCGGCGGCGATCCCCTGCTCGGCGTGCCGGCCGGGTGGGCTCCCGATGAGGACCAGGTCCAAGGGACGATGTCGGAGCAGCTCCGCGGTCCCCTCATAGGCGGCCGCGTGGTAGCGGTCGGCCAGCTCCTGGACCTTGGCCGGGTTCTCCCCCGCCACGGCGGCGATCTCGACCCCCTCGATCTCGTGGGCGGCGCGAGCGTGCGCCTCGCTGATGCCGCCCCCGCCCAGGATGCCGACGCAGATGGGCATGGTGAACCCTAGAGGCTCCCGGAGGGAGCCAGAGACGCCCCTATCATCGCCTTTCCTCCGTGGCATTGAGGCGCGCCGCTGGGCGCAGCGCGGCCTCTTCCGCGAGCAGCCCCCGAACGATGGGGAGCAGCGGCCCGCGCTGGTCGTCGCGGAGCGCGGACACGAAGGGCGGTATCGGCCCCGTCCTCGCCACCCCCGCCAGCTCCAGGGCGGCGTGGAGGACGCGGGCCGGACCCCAGGCGTCGCGCCGGTCCTCCAGGGGCAGGAAGGCGGCCCGGATCTTCTCCGCCCGCGCGAAATCGCCCAGGGCGCAGGCATGGAAGAGCTCGCCGCTCAAGCCGGGCGCGAGGCAACCGGAGCCGGTGGTGAAACCGGGGAGGCCGAAGGTCCGCATGTGCGTCGGGGCCGGACGCTCACCGATGCCGCTGATCACGAGGCGCTTGTCCACGCGCGCGAGCAACCGCTCGAGATAGGAGTCCTGCCCCGGGGAAGGACGCACGATCGCGTACTTGATGGCCACGCAGATCTTTGCCTCCACCAGGCGGGCCACGGCGTCCAGGCCGGCCTCGAGGTCGCTCCCAAAGTTGGCCTCCTCTTTAAGGTAGAGGATGAGGGGGAGGCCGGCGGCCTCCGCCACCTCCCGCAGCCCCGCCTCCAGGCCGAGGGCGTCGCGGGGATCGCCGCAGGGCAGGGCCAAGGCACAGGGAAAGCGGTGGCGGCCCAGGAGAGCCGCCTGGTCCCGGGCCCGCCCGTAGGAGGGGCCCAGGCTGGGGATCGCCCAGCAGCCATCGGGAAAGGCGGCCAGCCAGTCCAAGAGCTCCTCGTACTCGGCAAGGCTCAGGTGGTAGAGGAAGGCGTTGCCCCCGTACAGGAACCGGGTGATCCCGCCCGCGATCATGTGGTGCAGAAGCCGGTCGTTCTCGGGGAAATCGAGCGGGCGCGAGGGGGCTTGCTTGCGGGCGAGGGGGGGCACCGCCATCACGCCCTTTAGGTCCTCTGCGGCAACAGCCGTCGTCTTCATCGCGACCCCCTTAGAGCACCGGCTGCCACTTCCGGAGCAGGGCCGCAACCTCCGCCTGGTCCTCGGGGGTCAGGGCGGGAAGGGGGGGGCGCACCGGACCCGCCGCCAGGCCCAGCCCGTTCATCATCTCCTTCATGACCGAGACCTCGTACCCCCGCCGCCGGCTTCGAAGGGCATAGAGGGGCACCACGTAGAGCTCCATGAGGCGGCTCAGGGTCGCGGCGTCACCCCCGGAGGCGGCCTCGTGGAGCTGGAGGGAGAGGCGGGGCGCGACGTTGGTGATACTCGAGGTGTAGGTTCGGATGCCGATGCTGTAGTAGCCGGGCACGCAGTCGTCGCCCGCGCCCCCGATCCAGTGGAGCCGGTCGCCTAGGCGGGCCATGATCTGCTGGCAGCGCCGGATGTCGCCCTGCCCCTCCTTCCAGGCGGCGAGGGTGGGAACGCGGGCGGCCAGCCGCTCCACCCATTCCGGCCCCGGGTTGACCCAGTCGCGGCTGTAGACGAGGAGCGGGTGGGGGGTGGCTCGGCCGATGGCCTCGTAGTACTTGAGGAGCCCCTGCTCGTCCGCGTTCGGGTAGTAGGGGGGCAGGGCCAGGATGGCCTCCGCCCCCGCGCGCGCGGACGCCTCCGCCATCTCCACCGCGAGGGCGTGGCCGAATCCCACCCCCGCGATGACGGGCACCCTCCCGCGGGTCTCCTCCACCATGGCCGCCACCACCTGGGAGTGCTCGACGGGAGTGAGCGAATAGAGCTCGCCCGTGCCCCCCGCCGCCACCACCGCGCGCACGGGGTGCTCCACGAGGGCCCGGAGGTTGCGGCGCAGGCCGGCAAGGTCGAGCGAGAGGTCCTCGCGGAAGGGCGTGACCGGGAAGGCGATCACCCCCACGAGCTTCGACCGGAACGGGCCGGGGTCCGGGGCGCTTAGCTCCTTCAATGGATCTCCGGCTCGGGCACGGGCGCCGTCCCCTCGAGGAAGTCGAAGTCACATCCCCGGTTCGCTTGGGTGACGTGGCGGGCGTACAGGGCGCCGAAGCCTCGGGGGTAGGGGAAATCGCGGGGCCTCCACTCCGCCCGCCGACGGGCGAGCTCCTCCTCCGGCACCTTCAGGGTGAGCTGCCGGGCGGGAACGTCGAGCTCGATGACGTCTCCCTCCCGGACCAGGGCCAGGGGGCCTCCCACGAAGGACTCCGGGGCCACGTGGAGGACGCAGGCACCGTAGCTGGTTCCGCTCATCCGCGCGTCGGAGATCCGGACCATGTCGCGCACGCCCTGCTCCAAGAGCTTCTTGGGGAGGGGCAGCATCCCCCACTCTGGCATCCCCGGCCCTCCCAGGGGGCCGGCGTTCTGCAGGACGAGAACCGAGTCCGCGGTGACGGCAAGGCCGGGGTCGTCGATGCGGGCCACGAGGTCGTTGTAGTCGCGGAAGACAACCGCCTTCCCCGCGTGCCGGAGGAGGCGCCTCTCCATGGCGGTGTGCTTGATCACCGCCCCGTCGGGGGCGAGGTTACCCCTGAGGACGGCGAGTCCACCTTCGGGCCCCAGGGGCTGCTCCCGGGGGGCGATCACGTTCTGGTTGAAGACCTGCGCTCCTTCCAGGTTCTCGCCCAAGGTGCGGGAGTTGGCGGTCATGGCCCCGAGGTCGAGGAGATCCCCCATCGAGGCCATGAGGCCGCGCAGGCCCCCCGCGTAGTAGAAGTCCTCCATCAAGTACTCGCCCGAGGGCCGGATGTTGGCGAGGAAGGGCGTGCGCCGCGAGAGGGCGTCGAAGCGGTCGAGGCCGAGCCCCACCCCCGCCCGACCCGCCATCGCGACCAGGTGAACGATGGCGTTGGTCGACCCCCCGAGGGCCATCACCACTCTGATGGCGTTGTCGAAGGCGGGCGGGGTGAGGATGTCCCGGGGCTTCAGGTCCGCGAACACCATCTCCACGATCCTCCGTCCGCTGGCGGAGGCCAGCCGGGGGTGGCCGGAGTCGGCGGCGGGGATCGAAGAAGCGCCGGGCAGGGTCATGCCCAGGGCCTCCGCCGCCGCCGCCATGGTGGAGGCCGTCCCCATGGTCATGCAGGTCCCGAAGGAGCGGGCGATCCCTTCCTCCATCTCCCGCCAGGCGCACTCGTCGAGGTTGCCGGCGCGCTTCTCCGTCCAGTACTTCCAGAGGTCGGTCCCGCTTCCGAGGACGCCGCCGCGCCAGTTCCCGCGCAGCATGGGCCCGGCGGGAAGAAAGAGGGCGGGCAGGTTCATGCTGGTGGCGCCCATGAGCAGGCCGGGGACGGTCTTGTCGCAGCCGCCCAGGAGCACGACCCCGTCGACGGGGTTCGCGCGGAGCACCTCCTCCGCCTCCATGGCCAGGAGGTTCCGGTAGAGCATGGGGGAGGGCTTCATGAAGGTCTCTCCCACGGAGAGCACCGGCATCTCCAGGGGGAAGCCGCCCGCCTGCCAGACGCCGCGCTTCACCTCCTCCGCCCGCATGCGGAAGTGGGCATGGCAGGGATTCGCGTCGCTCCACGTGTTGAGGATCGCGATCACGGGCTTGCCCAGGAAGTCCTCCCCCGCAAACCCTTCCTGCTTGGCGCGGGAACGGTGGCCGAAGGAGCGCATGTCGCCCCGGCCGAACCAGCGTTGGCTCCGCAGGTCGGCCACGGCCTTCTTGGGCCCGTTCACGGGCGGACCATCGCTTCCTCCCCCGCCGCAGGCGCGCCGTCCTTGGGGGCAGACGCGGCGACGGGCCGCGGCAGGAGCGCCACCGCCAGCGCACCCAGGGCGGCCAGCCCTACCAGGAGGAGGAAGCCGCTCGCGTAGCTGCCCGCGCGGTCGCGGATCCCGGCCACGAGGACGGGGACCACGGCCTCCGCCACGCCGTCCGCGGTGAGGATGACCCCCATGAGCCGCCCCAGGACCCTCACTCCGAATAGCTCCGCCGCCATCAGGGGGATGATCATATAGTCGCCGCCCAGGCCGATGCCAAAGAGGAGGGCCGCCGCGAGGAGGGCCGGCGGCGAGGCCGCGAAGGCGAGGAGGGGGATGGTGGCGGCCACGATGGCGTAGATGAGCAGCATCACGCGCTTCTTGGCCCAGACGTCGGCCAGCCAGCCCATCAGGAGGCGGCCGGCGATGCTCCCGGCGAGGATGACGGAGAGCAGGGCGGCCACTCGACCCTGGGCGAGCCCGCGGTCGAGGCTCAGGTAGAGCTTGAGGTTCTGCATGGTCCCCCCCACGGCGCCGATCGAGCACATGCTGCCGAGGGCCAGGAGGTAGAAGGCCGGCCGGCGCAGGATGACCACCCCCAAGGAGACGACGACCGCGGGGCCCCCCGCAGTTGGGTCTCCCAAAGGCTCGCGAACGAAGAAGGCGGCGGGGAGAGCGATCACGAGCATCAGGAGGCCCAGGGTTCCCATCGCCCCCCGCCAACCCAAGGACTCGGTAAGGGCGTGGGCGACGAGGGGGACCAGGGCACCGCCCAGACCGATCCCCAGGTAGGCGACGCCCATGGCCTTGCCGCGGCCGGCCTCGAACCAGCGCGAGAGCAGTACCTGGTTGGGGAGCGGTCCGCCGCAGACATAGCCCAGGGCGTTCAAGAAGTAGAAGCCGTAGAAGGCTCCCAGGCTCGTGACGCCGGAGAGGCCCACGAGCGCACCCCCCGCCATCAAGATCCCCACCATCATCACCCGGCGGGGCCCGACGGCATCGATGATCGCGCCGGCCAGGAAGCCGAAGAGCGGCCCCACCAGCAGCTTGCTGAGACCGTTGCCCCACGTCACCTGCGCGCGGGTCCAGCCTAGATCGCGGACCAGGAAATCGTAGAAGAAGGGGAGGCCATAAAGGGCGCAGCCCACGACCGAGAAAAGGGCCAAAAACGCGGTCGCCACCGCCAGCAGCCGGAAGCGGCGCTGGTCGTCCGCGGGCTGGCTCAGACTCGTAGGGCCTCCTTGGCGCGGCGGAGCCGCTCGGCGTCCGGGTGGTCCACATAGAAGGGATCGAGCGGATAGCAACCGGAGACGAGGCCATTGCGGGGGCCGCTGGTGCAATCGCTGAAGGTCCGGCAGAGCTTCTTGCGCCGAAGCGGCACCCCCGCCAGCACGTCGGCGGGCAGCTCCGGGTAGGACAGGACCAGCCGGCCCAGGCCCACGAAATCGGCCCCCCCCGTGCGGATGGTGTGCTGGGCCACGTGGGGGAGCCACTCCTGCAGGTAGCTGTAGGCCGATCCGACCACGGCCAGACCCGGGAACTCCGCCTTGAGGAGGGCGGTGGCCTGGATCTGCCGGGCCACGCCCCGCAGGGGATCCTCGGGGGGCTCATAGCCGTCGCTGGGGGGAAAGAACGCGGGGCGCTGGACGTGGGGGTTGTAATAGGGGCTCCCCGCCGTCGCGCAGATCCAGCGGACGCCCAGGGTTTCCAGGAGGCGAAGCAAGGTGCGAGCCTCCTCGAGGGCCTCCGGGAGCCGCTCGTCCTCCAAGAGGCCGAAGGCCCAACGGTAGCCCGCGGGATCCGCCTCCGGATGTCCCAACCCGTCGCCGCCCTTTCGAAAGGGGACGGTGTCGAAGATCGAGACCCGCACCCCCACCCCCAGCCCCGGGGCCTCCGCCCGGATGCCCGCCACCACCTCACGAAGGAAGCGGGTCCGGTTCTTAAAGGAGCCCCCGTAGGGGCCCGGCCGGTCCCGCGCCGAGAGCAGCTCGTGGCCGAGGTAGCCATGACAGTGCTTGATGTCCACGAAAGCAAAGCCGATGGAGCGGGCCAGGCGCGCGGCCCGCACGAAGTCGCCGGTCAGACGGTCGAGCTCGTCGTCACCGAGCATGCGGATCTCACCGGGGAAGCGCCGGTCGAGCCAGGGGTGCGCATAGGCGGTGCGGGGTTCCGGGCGGTCGGTGGCAAAGGGCCGCGCGAAGCGCCCGGAGTGGGTGAGCTGGAGCCCGACATGGAGGTCGGTCTCCGCGCCCGGCCCGAACTTTTCCAGATGGGCCCGAACCAGCGTTTCCCGGAGCCGGGCGAGGCCGGGCAGCGTCCTCTCCGTGATCAGGAGCTGGTTGGGGTTGGCCCGGCCGTCGAAGCGCACGGCCACCGCCTCCCCGCCCCAGATCAGCTTGGCCCCGCTCACCCCGAAGTTGTGCCAGCGGCGTCCGGTCAACTCGCTGGGCTCGCCTTCCCGGGTTCCGTCCCACCCCTCCATGGGCAGTATGCAGAAGCGATTGCCGACCCGTACGCCCCCGAGCTCGAAGGGGCGGGCCAGGGGCGAGGAGGCGCCGGGCGCCAGCGCCTCGTCGAACTTCAGGAGGATGCCGCTCCGCTCAAGATGCGAGCGAAAGGCGTCCGCGGTCTTGAGCGAGGCCACGCGCGGCCAGTTCAAAGCCCGCTCCTTTCCGTGCCCGAGCCGGGCCGCGGGGGGCGGAGGGGGCCCTGTGCGGGGTCAGCCCCGGAAGGCCCCGCGGGAGACTCGTCATTGCGCGCCTTCCTGCAAGTACTCTGCGTAGGCGAGGAGCGCCCCCTGATTGTGCTGCTTCACCGTCCGCTCCAGAGCCACCAGGTCCTTGGCCTTCATGGCCCGAAGCAGGACGCGGTGCTCCTCCTGGGCCTGCTCGATCCGGCGGACGAGCACCCCGCTGAAGTAGAACCGGCGCACTCGGTCCCAGTGGTCCAGCACCCGCTCCGTCATCTCCTGGAGCATCGGCATCGCGCTCAGGCGGCTGATGGCGAGATGGAAGCGGGAGTTCAGGTCCGCCCACTCCTCGTTGCGACCCGTTTGCAATGCCTCGTCCATGGCGACCGTGATCCCCTCCAGGGTCGCGGCATCCGCGCTCGTGAGGCGAAGGGTGGCGCTGCGGGTGGCCACGATCTCAAGGCCTTCGAGGACGGCGAAGACCTCGTCGATAGATTCCCGGGAGATCAGGCTCACGGTGGCCCCCACGTGGGGGACGCTCGTGACCAGGCCCTCGGACTGGAGGAGGTGGAGGGCCTCCCGGACGGGGATCGCGCTGACCTCGAGCTGTCGGGCCAGCTCGTCGATGACCAGGCGCTGGCCGGGGCGGAGGTCGCAGCGCATGATGGCGCTGCGGAGGGTCTGGTAGACGAGCTCTTGCTTTGTGCGGTAGCGCACCGTGCCGGGTAGAGACAGAGGCGTTCCCGCGGTCATGCCAGAAGGACCCGCGCTTTCTTCTCGATGGCCTCATGTGCGGCCAGACACGCGCGCGCCGAGCCCAGGGCCTTGTCGGGGCCGCAGCGCAAGGGCCGGCCCACGCGAATGGCCGCACAGAACTCGGAAATCTCCAACCGATAGGAGAGCCGCCGGTCGGTCCGGTCCGTGGCCATGACCCCCCGCTTCCCCGCCGCGTCGGGGGCCCGGGTCTCCGAGGCCTCGAGGGCGGGTCCCGAGCCTTTGGGGGTGACCTCGAGGCCGGTCGCTCTCTTGTCCCCCTCCTCGAACAGGTAGACCTCGGTCTCCGCCCGGAGGATGAGCGTGGCCTTGGTCCCCATGAACATCTCGTAGTAGTCGTCGTAGGCATTCGACTCGATCGTCGAGAAGACGGCCGTGCGTCCCTGCGGGTACTCGAAGGTGGCGAAGAGGTGGTCTTCCACCTCCCGCCCGTCCTTGAACCGGTAGACACCTCCCGTCGCCATCACCGCCTCCGGCACTCCCCCGAAGAACCAGTTGGCGGTGTTCAGCTGGTGGCTGCCGAGCTCCGCCAGCAACCCCTTCGAATAGCGCCAGTAAAGCCGCCAGTTCAGGAGCTTCTCGAAGGTGGGATAGCCCCAGCGGGAGGGATCGTAGCCGGGAGCGGGCGGCTCCTCCTGGCGCCGCCAGTTGCCGTGGCGGTGCCAGACGAGGCGGGCCAAATAGACATCCCCCAGCAGGCCGGGCTTGATGATGCCTTCGTAGGCGGCCTGGTAGACCGGGTTGTAGAAGCGCTGATAGCCGATCTCGAGGATCCGGCCGCTCTTCCGCGCCGCCTCCTGCATGCGCCGGCAGCCGTCCAGGTCCCAGGCCATCATCTTCTCGCAGAGAACGTGCTTGCCCGCCTCCAGGCAACCCGAGGCCATCTCGGCATGAAGCCAGAGAGGGGGGGCCATGACCACCGCCTCCAGGTCCTCTTTCTGGAGCATCTCCCGCCAGTCTTCGTAGTGGCGAGCCTGCGGCTTGCCCGCCTTGGCCAGAATCTCGTCCGCCCGGGCCAGGTGCGCGGGGTTGATGTCGCAGAGCGCCCGCACCTCGCCGAAGGCGGGATCCGCCGCCTGCAGGAGGGTGCGGCCCTGGGCGCCCAAGCCCACGAAACCCAGCCGGACGGGGCCCCCGCGTACGGGCCCCTTGAGGGCGGCGGCCGCTCCCAGCGCGACGAGGGCGGGCGTCCCCGCCAGCGCCCCCTCAGAAAGTTGCGCCCCCAGCTCCTGTTGTTCCGGGGTCAAGTTCATGTAGCCGTTCCCTCCGCTTGCCCCCGGGGACGCGCTCGGCCCTCCCAGAGCAGATCCAGGCCCGCGATGCGCTGGGTCCCGAAGGCCAGGAGCACGAGCACCGCTGCGCCCTCCACCAGGTTCTTGTTGACGAGAAGATAGGCCCCCTCCGTCCCCGCCTGGGGCACGCCCGCGGTCGGGATGGCGGAGACATAGAAGAGCCCCAGCAGGAGCAGCGCCCCCACGCAGCCCGCCCTCGTAAAGACACCGAGCAGGAGCGACAGCCCGACCGCCAGCAGGGCCAGGGGTAGGATGCGGTCTACGGCGGGAAGCAGCCTCGAGCTCGCGAGGCCGTGCAAGAGACCGGCCAGGGGGCCGGTGGCCGCGTGCAGATAGGCTGCGGAGCTCCAGCGCGCGAGGGGCACGCCGTCGCGGCCCCAGGCCGGCCAGGAGAGCTTGAACAGGCCCTCATAGAAGAAGTGCCACCCCACCAGGGTGCGCAGCAGCACGAGGGCGAGCTGTTGAGGGCCGGTCACGGGGCTCCTTCGGGCCGGGGGTCGGTCAGGGTTGATCAATGGGCCCCCGTCCCAGTACTCCCCTCGTCGGGAGTGTTGCTGGGACGGGGAGCCGTGGGGTAAGCGCCGCCTAGAACCTGAGCTTCATCGACAACTGGATCTGCCGCTCCGTGGTCCCGCACGTGGCGCATGCCGGGTTGGCCAGCATGGCGGAGATGACCCCGAAGCTGGAGGTGCCGAACGTGGTGCCCGGGTCGGCGAACGCCGGGTGGTTCAGGATGTTGAAGGCCTCGACTCGGAGCTCGTGCTCGACGCGTCCGAACTTCGTGAGCTTGACCAGGTTGAGGTCGATGTCGAAATAGCCCGGCCCCCGCATGATGTTCCGGCCCGCGTTGCCATACGTCGCCGTGGTCTCGGGCACCATCTGGAAGGCGGTCGGGTCGAACCACTGGTCGATGGTCGGATTGGCGGCGCGGCCATCGCCGATGCGGTTCGGACGGTTGTTCTGTTGCTGGCTGGCGTTGGTTCCGGTGGACAGTACGGCCTGCGATTGTGTGATGGTCAGGGCGCGGCCGGTCCGCGCATACAGGATCCCGCTGACCTGCCAGCCCCCCCACTTGCTCTCTTTGCCGAAGGGAAGCGCGTAGATCCAGTTCGAGACGAACGTGTGCTTGACGTCGTAGTCCGCGGGGCCGCGGTTGTAGGCCGGGTTGTAGGTGTTGGTCAGGGCCACTCCGCCGTCGTTGTCGGAGGCGAGGTCGATGGCCAGACCGTAGGTGTAGGAGTTCATGAACGAGAAGCCGTTGGCGAAGCGCCGCTGGAACTTGACGAGCAGCCCGTTGTAGTTGAGGAAGCCGATGCTGCTGACCGTCCCCAAGTCGCCCAGGGCAGGATCGATGCTGAAGAAGGGCCGGTTGATGTTGGGGTTGGTCACGCCCAGGACGGGCGGGGCCTGGTTCTCGTTCGTCTTGACCAGCATCTGCCGGGCGCGCGAGCCCACGTAGGCGACCTCCAATACGTAGTCCCGACCGAGCTGCCGCTGCACGTTGATGTTGAAGTTGGTCGAATAGGCGTCGCGGAAGTCGCGATCGAAGACCGACCGCGTGGAGCCGGCGGGGGGAAGGTTCGGGTTGACGCCCGGAGGCAGCGGCAGGCCGTCCGAGACCTTCAGGTTGATCCCGAAGCTGCCATTCCGCAGCGCGGTGGACTGAAGGAACGGCGGATTCTGGGCCTTCGACGAGGACGTCCCTCCGGGCGTGAAGTTCCAGAAGACGCCCACACCTCCGCGGAGTACGGTCTTGCCGTCGCCGGTCAGGTCGTAGGCGAACCCGAAGCGCGGCCCGAAGTCCGTGTTCGAGTAGGTCTGGAGGTAGCGGCCCACGTTGACGCCACCCATCACGGCGTTCGGGGAGGCGAGCACGAACTTGCCGGTGGTCACGTCGAAGTTGGACTGCCGGTCGTTCGCTTCCACCCAGGGCACGAAGAGGTCCCACCGCAATCCCATGTTCAGGGTAAGTTTGCTCGTCGCCCGCCAGTCGTCCTGCGTGTAGAGGGCGTACTCGGGCCGCTTCTCGGTGTAGGTCTTGGCGTCGAAGAGGTTCCGATTCTTCTGGCTGGCGTATCCGAGCAGGAAGCTGGCCACGTCGAACCCGGTTGCCGAGTTCACCTTGCACCCGCTCAGGATGCCGCCGCAGTTGGACGTCGGGTTGTTGTCGAAGACGAACTGGCCGACGATCGTGTCCGCGTTCAGGATCTCCCGTGAGCGCCAGGTGATGCTCCCGCCCGCCTTCATGGTGTGTCGTCCCGAGACCCGCGTGATGCTGTCGAAGATCTGGAAATCGTTCTGGTTCGTGATGAGGGGCACGTTGCTGTTGGCGCCGAGGTCGCGCGCCCCGCCCGAGCCGCGGAAGAGCAACTGCGTCATGGCGGACGTGGACTGGTTGAGGTTGATGCCGGGGATGCCCACCGCGGAGGCGGGGTTGGTCCCGTAGTCGATGGGGGTGTTGAGGAAGCTCACCGCGCTCCAACCGAAACGGAATTCGTTTATGAGGCTCGGGCTGAACGAATGGGCGTCGTTGAAGGCAAGACTCTGGGCCTTGATGTTTCCGTTGCCGGCTCCGAAGGTGAAGCCGGCGTCGCCGTGGGGCAATGTGGCGGGCAGGAAGCGGTGTGTCTTCTCGAAGCTGTAGCGGACGAAGGCGTGGTTGTTGCTGGAGATGTTGTCGTCGAGCTTGACATCGAATTGGTTGTCCTGCCGCTCCAGCACGGGGTTGATGACGTAGTTGCTGATGGTTTGCCCGTTGCTGGCGCGCGTTCCCGCCGAGTTGGCCTGCGGGTAGAGCTGGTTGATGATGTTGGCGGAGGCGGGGTCGAACCTGCTGGTGGGAATGATATTCCCCGGGAACGGCTGGCCCGTGAGGGGGTCGTAGATCACCCGGTTGATCTCCGAGAAGTTTCCCTGCCGCATGAGGTCTGAGGGGACGGTCGAGACGTAGGTCTGGCCCTGGTTGATTCGGGTGCCCTGGTAGTCGGCGAAGAAGAAGGCCCGGTCGCTGATGATCGGCCCCCCCAGGGTCGCGCCGAATTGGTGCTGCTTGAACTCGGGTTTGGCCCGTCCCGCGCGGTTGTTGAAGAAGTTGTTCGCGTCCAGGGCGGAGTTGCGCTCGAAATCGAAGGCGTCGCCGTGGACCTGATTCGCTCCGGACTTGATCTGGATGTTCACGACGCCGCCCAGCGACTTGCCGAACTCGGCCGAGTAAGTGCTCGTCTGCATCTTGAACTCGTCGAGGGCTTCGATGCTCGGGAAGACCACGACGGTTTGGAGCCAGGTCTCGTTGTTGTCGACGCCGTCGAGCAGGTAGCTGTTGTCGCGCGCGCGTTGGCCATTGGCCGAGAAGCCGGATCCCGCCCGCCAGGCCAGCGAACCCGCGCCGTCGATGTTCGCACCCGGGGGCGGCCGCAGCACGCCCGGGATGGTGCGCGTCAGGCTCACGAAGTTGCGCCCGTTCAAGGGGAGGGCCTCGATCTGTGTGTTCGCGACCGTAGTCCCCAGTTCGGAGCTGCTCGTCTGGATGAGGGGGGTCTCGGCCTGGATCGTGACCGCCTCCGACATCTGGCCCAGCTCGAGCTTGACGTCGGTTTTTACCTTCTGGTCGACGCCGACATGGACGTTGGCGACGGTCACCTTCTTGAAGCCGCTCATCTCGCAGGTAACGGTGTAGTCGCCCGTCGGCATGAGCGGGGCTGCGTACTCTCCACTCGCGTCCGTAACGACGGTCCGCGAGAACCCCGTCCCCTCATTGACCAGGGTGACGCTGGCGCCGGCGAGCGCGCCGCCGCTGGAATCCCGCACCGTGCCCAGGACGGTGCCGGTGACCGCCTGCGCCCCCAGCGGAGGGGGCGCGAGGCACAGCACCGCGGCCACCAGGGGCAAGCCAAGGACGAGGAACCTGCAGGCCCATCGGCTTCTCTTCATATCGCGTCCTCCACCGTTTACGTGCGTGATCCTGCGCCGACCCACGCGGGGGCCCCGCGAGAGCTTCTTCCAGCTTGCGTCTCGCCCGGGCCGTATCGCGGCCGGGTCGATGTCATCCGTTAGCGGCGGCATTCACTTTCGGCGGAACTTGTGGGGCGAACCCTAGCGCGAACGGTGGGAGGACGTCAAGGATTTTCATATATCATATCGGCTCGCTTCCAGCCGTAGTGGACCTTGGCGGCAAAGCGTTGATTGCGCTGCTGTTACCGTGGGGTCGTGGTGTCGAGAGCCCCTTAAGGAGCTGCGGAGCGGCTCAGCTCCGTGCCCCCGGTGGTGACGAAGTACTTGGCGAGCATGTTGGCCTTCTCCCAGGCGGGTACGCTCCGGGGGTCCTTTAGGTAGGCCAGGAAACGGGCCGTCACTTGTGCGAAGTGGGACTCGTGGTTCGTTCGCAGGCCGTCGGGCACCAGGACCCGGATCTCCTGGCCCTGATCCTCGATCCCCAGGCCGGGGAAGCGCGCTTGAAGCTGGGCGAGCCTCCTCTCGAGGGCGGTCCGCACCACTCCCTTGTCCGCCGCGCGCGCGGGGACGACGTAAAGCTCGGTCCGGTATTTCTGGTCGGGGCCCTGCCGCACCTCGAGCCGGGCCCGGCTTCCCCGGACGACCGCGAAGTGAGTGTCGCCGGAGCCCTCGGGAGGCTCATAGTTCCAGCGCACCCGAAGCTGCACGTGGACGCCGCGCAGCGTGTAGGACACGTGCGTGTTGGCGCGGTATCGAAGCTCATCGCCCTTGAGCCAGGGGGCCAGGATGGGGGGAAAGCCTCTATCCCCCGTTACCCGCTCGAAGTCGGCGCGGGTGAGGACGGTTGGCCAGCCCCGGGCCGAGAGCAGACGGATATCCCGACGATAGTCCAGGGGCTGCTCCGGGAATAGCATCCACGGAACGAGGTCCACGAGATGGGTGCCGACGTCGGCCAGGGCCTCTCCCTGCTCGCCCGTGTCGAAGAACCAGGCCGGGCGCAGGTTGGGCACTCCGGCCACGGTCTTCATGAGCTGGTGGACGCTCTCCATGAAGACTGCCGGCTCCTGTTCGGTGCCGCTCACGATGCCTCCGCTCACCGCGGCATCGGCCAAGAGCTCCTTTTGTAGGATGGTCGTGATCTCGTACCGCTCGGTCATCACGTCGTAGGCGACGAGGCCCTTCGCTTCCGCGGTGTCCAGCGCCGCCTCCAGCTTGGGAAGGTTGGCGGCCGCGATGATCCAGGGCTTGTCTGCGAGCACGTTGAGCCCCGCGTTCAGGCAGGCCAGGATGCGGTCGATCTTGCCCTGGTTGCGACCGGAAAGGACCACCACGTTACCCGGGCGTTCTTTGAGCATCTTCTCCTGAAAGTCCGGGCCGGTGTGGATTTCCATGCGCCAGCGGGTGGGGTGCTCCCCGCGTTGGTTGAACTGGGAGATCCGCGAGAGGTGCGCGATGAGGTCCGGGCCGAGGGGGGCGTACACGTGGACCGTATCCGACACCTCCGGATACGTGTCCTTCTGGATGAGGGCCGCGTGAAAGTGCCCGGGATCGAGGGTGATGAGGCGGACGGGCGCCTCGGGCCCTCCTTCCGGACCCGCAGCACCGGCGGCGCCCAAGGCAAGCGCGGGCATCGCGGTCAAGAACACCCAGCGGCGCATTGCTCCGCCCATGTTCGGCGCGGAAGCTATATCAGCGACCCGCCTGCGTCAAACGGCTGCCGACAGGCGTGTTGCCGCGGTCCGCCGGGCCCCCTCGCCCCCTCGCTCAACGGGCGAGGTCAGGCCGAGGTAATATCCGGCTCCACGGGGAGGAACCTGACCCTGAAGAAGCGGAGACTCGGGAAAAGCGATCTCGAAATCACCGCCGTTGGCTTCGGGGCTTGGGCGGCGGGGGGCGGGGGCTGGGCCTTCGGTTGGGGGCCCCAGGATGACGCCGCCTCGCGCGCCGCCATGCGCCGAGCCGTGAGCCTCGGCGTCAACTGGATTGACACCGCGGCCGTGTACGGCCTCGGGCACTCCGAGGAACTCGTGGGCCAGGTCCTCCGCGAGCTGCCCGGCCGCGAGCGGCCCTACGTCTTCACCAAGTGTGGCCTGCAGTGGGACCCCCAGCACCCCATGGTGCAGGCCCGGCGCAGCCTTCATCCTGACTTGATTGCCCGCGAATGCGAGGACTCCCTGCGCCGGCTCGGCGTGGAGCGGCTCGACCTTTTCCAGTGCCACTGGCCCGATGCGGGCGGGGTGGCGACCGAGGATTCGTGGGCGGCCATGGTGAAGCTGGTCGAGCAAGGCAAGGTGCGCGCCATCGGCGTCTCCAACTTCCGCGTCCCCCTCCTCGAACGGTGCGCTTCCTTGCGGAGCGTGGACTCTCTGCAGCCCCCCTTCTCGCTCATCCAGCGCGCGGCGGCCGCGGAGGAGATTCCCTGGTGCGCCGCCCACGGTACTGGCGTCATCGTCTACAGCCCCATGCAGTCGGGCCTCCTCACCGACCGCTTCACCGCGGAGAGCGTGGCCGCCATGGCCGCGGATGATTGGCGACGCCGGGGGAGCGAGTTCCAGCCCCCGCGGCTCCATGCGAATCTCGCCTTGCGCGACGCCCTCCGACCCCTGGCCGCGCGGCTCGGGGTCTCCGTGGCTGCGTTGGCCGTGGCCTGGACCCTCTCCTGGCCGGGCGTCACCGGCGCCATTGTGGGCGCCCGCTCCCCGGAGCAGGTGGACGGCTGGATCGGAAGCGCGGACCTCGCTCTGCACGCCGACGAGCTGGACGCGATCGCCGCCCTCGTCGCGGGCACAGGAGCGGGAAAGGGGCCGACCCGGCCCCCGTCCTGACACGCCTCGCCGGCGGTAAAGGCCCGAGTGAGCCGCAGCACACCGCCGGCCGCGGTGGCCTTCTCGTGCCGAAGCCCGAGGTCACTCGGAGAGGGCAGTGTCAATAGGGAACTCCTGCCCCGACCACGCCCGCTTGGAGGTCCATGCCTGGGAGGGCGCGGACCAGAAGACGTCCCCGGGCGGGAGGCCGAGGGGAAGGAGGCCGACCGCGCAAAGATAGAGGCTTCCCGTCGAGATGTACCGCTCGCCAACACCGGGCTGATGCCCGCTGAAGCCAATCCGCAGCCATCCCTGGTCATCGAACGTGCCGGCCGCATCCAGCGAGCGTCGCATCACCGCGGTCAAGGCCGACCGGACCTGCGGAGGGGCAACCGTCGGAGGCAGCTCGCGGCGGAGGGCGACCTGGGCCAGCAGGTGGAACGCCCCCACCCGGTAGGCCAGGGAGCGGCCGATGGCGGGGAAGGTCCCCTCAGGGCAGATCAGCCGCTCGAGCTGGACGGCGTGGCGTCGGGCCCGGGCCAGGGCCGGGCCTTTCATGGCCTGCCAGGCGGGGGCCGCCGATCCACGCGCGTCGAGGATGTCGAGCAGCATGGGCTGGATGACGAAGCTGTTGTAGTAGTCCCAGTGGAAGTCGGGCCCGTCTCCGTAGATGCCGTCGCCCTTGTACCACTGCTGGTGCTCGTGCAGGGCGTAGTCCACCCGCACCGGGTCCCACCATGCCCCCAGCTGGGCCAGGCCCGCCTCCACCATGGCCGGGAAGAGAAGCCAGTTGCTGAAGGCGGGCTGGATGCCGCGCGTCGACTCCAGCGCGCGCACGAGGTTCCCCCGCACGGCGGAGTCGAGGCTCTCGGTGAGGGCGCGCGGCGCGCGCAACAGGCCCTGGGCGAGGAAGGCGGCGTCCACCAGCGGCTGGCGCTCGCGCGTGAAGTTCAAGAAGTCGGGGGAGGAGGGGTCAACGGCGCTGGCCAGGGCGCGCCGGGCCAGGCTCGCGTACTGTGCGCGGAGGGCGCCCTCCGCACTGCTGTCGTCCGCAAGCTCGAGCCAGGGGGCCAGGCCCGCAAGCAGGCGGCCGAACGCCTCCAGGTGCGTCACCGCGCCTCGTCCAGAGCCCGCCGCCTCCTCCACGGGCATCCGCGCCCTCAGGGTACCGTTCGCGAGGTTGGTGAGAATGGGATCGGCGAGCCGTCGGGCCAGTCCTACCCAGTATTCACGGTCGCCCGCCTCGGTAGGCGGGGGGACCCCAGGGACCACGGGCGCGCGCGCCGCGGAAAGGGCAACGCCCGCTAGGGCTCCCAGGAATCCACGGCGGGGGAAAGGCTCACTCATGGGGGGACTCGCGAGGGGCGTCGGGCCGAGCGCGATCCATCCTAGTCGCGGCAACGCTAGTCCCTGGGCGCCGCTCGGTCAAGGCCGCCGGGAGCGCCACCCCCGTCTTGCCATCCTCGATCAGCTCTGCCAAGCTCTGCGGCGCAAGGAGGCGGTATGACGGCACGACGCGATTTCCTGAAGACCACGGTGCTGGGAACGGCGGGCGTTGCCCTCGGGACTACGGCGCGCAGCCAGGCCCGCGTGCCGGGGGCCAACGACCGGGTGGTGGTGGCCTCGATCGGGATCCGCGGGCAGGGCAATGCCCTCAAGCGGGGGTTCGCCCGCCTTTCCGGGGTCGAGATCAAGACGCTCTGCGACGTGGATGAAAACCTCTTTGCCTCCCGGGCGAACGATCCCCGGCTGGCCGACGTTCCCACTTTCCGCCCCCGCTACGAGAAGGACCTGCGCCGGGTCTTCGACGACAAGGACGTGGACGCGGTGATCATCGCCACCCCCAACCATTGGCACGCCCTGGCCACGATCTGGGCCATCCAGGCCGGCAAGCACGTTTTCGTGGAGAAGCCGTGCTCGCACAACGTCAGCGAGGGCCGCCGGATGGTGGAGGCGGCGCGCAAGTACAACAAGATCGTCCAGGTCGGAACCATGAACCGCAGCCGGCCGGCGGTGCGGGACGCCATCCGCTTCCTCCACGAGGGTGGCCTGGGCAAGGTCTACCTGGCCCGCGGGCTCTGCTTCAAGCCCCGCCCGCTGATCGGCCGCTACCCGGACGGCCCCCTCGCTCAAGGAGAGCGCTACCGCTTGAACGTCGAGTCGAAGGAGTACGAGCCCGCCTGGGACGCCGCCTACCTGGCCAAGGTCGACTACGATCTCTGGCTAGGGCCCGCGACCGCCCGTCCCTTCAACCGGAACCACTTCCACTACAACTGGCACTGGCACTGGGACACCGGCAACGGCGACACCGGCAACCAAGGCCCCCACCAGTTCGACATCGCGCGCTGGGGCCTGGGCATCGCCACTCATCCTTTGCGGATTTCCTCCTCCGGCGGCCTCTACGAGACGGGGGAGACCTCGCAGGAGACCCCGAACGTCCAGACTGCGCTCTTCGAGTACGAGGACGGTCGGGTGCTCGAGTTCGCGACCCGGGGGACGGCGACGAACGCGGAGGGCGGCCAGCGCATCGGAAACCTCTTCTACGGGACAAAGGGCTGGCTCTCCATCGACGGCGACGGCCGGGATTGGCAAAGCTATCTGGGCAGGAGCGAGGAAAAAGGGCCGGGCTCGAAGGGCACGGCATCCCCCGGGGAGAGCGGCAGCGACCCCCTGACGCCAACCAGCATCGAGTCCCCGCACTACCGGAACTTCATCGACGCCGTGCGCGCGGGAGACCCCAAGAAGCTCAACTGCGACATCGAGGAGGGCCATATCTCCTCCGCCCTCCCCCACCTCGCCAACATCGCCTACCGCGTCGGAAAAAGCCTCCGGTTCGACGGGAAGACGGAGACCTTTCCGGGGGAGGCGGAAGCAAACCGCCTCCTCACCCGCGAATACCGGGCGGGGTTCAAGGTGCCGGACAAGATCTAGCGAGACCGACATGGCCCCGGAGCGGCGCACCCTCGGTCTTCCCATCGCTCTCATCGCGGCCCTGACCCTTGTTTCCGGCTCCACGCGGAGCCCGGCCGGGGAGGGGGGGGTGAGCGTCGTGGTCCGGGAGGGCGAGCGTCGGGTCGACATCCTCGTGGACGGGCAGGCCTTCACCTCCTACGTGTGGCCGGAATCGCTCACCAAGCCCGTCCTTTTTCCGATCCGAACCGAGCGGGGAACGGCGGTGACCCGCGGCTTTCCCCTCGAGCCGCGGCCGGGGGAGCGGACCGACCACCCCCATCACGTGGGTCTGTGGCTGAGTTACGGGGACGTGAACGGCGTCGATTTCTGGAACAACTCGACCGCGCTGCCCGCCGCGCGCCAAGCGGGCATGGGCCGGTCCCGGCACCGGCGGGTCGTCTCCGCCCAGGGTGGTGAGCGGGACGGGCGCCTCCGGGTCGAGGTGGAGTGGGTCATGCCCGGAGGGGCGGTGATCCTCGACGAGGACTCAACGTTCGTCTTCCGCAAGACGCCGGGCGGGCGCCTCATCGACCGAATCACCCTCCTCACCGCGAAGGACGGCGCGGTCCGCTTTTCCGACAACAAGGAGGGCTTCCTCGGCCTGCGGGTGGCGCGTCCGCTCGAGCAGCCCTCGACGGAGCCCGCCACCTTCACCGACTCTTCGGGCCAGACCACCACTGTAGCCCGCCTCGACAACACGGGCGTCACCGGGCTCTACCACAGCAGCGAGGGCAAAGAGGGCGACGCGGTCTGGGGGACGCGGGGACGCTGGGCGGCCCTGTCCGGCCGCATCGGGAACGAGGATGTGACCCTGGCCATCCTGGATCATCCCAAAAACCCCGGCGCGCCAACCTATTGGCACGCCCGCGGCTACGGGCTCTTCGCCGCGAACCCCCTCGGCCAGAAGGCCTTCAGCAACGGCAAGGAAGCACTCGATTTCACCCTGCCTCCGCAAGGGTCCGCTCTCTTCGGCTATCGGGTCGTGGTTCTCTCCCGGGCCTTCGCGGCCGCGGAGATCGAGACCCTGGCGCGGGAATTCGCCCAGACCGCCCTGCCGCCTCCCGATGGTCGATGAGCGGATCCCGCCGAGCGAGACCGGCCCCCTCCTCCCACCCCCAGAGGCGCAAGGCCGGCCGCGAGGTCGAGGTTCGCTTCTTTCCCGCCCCGCGCTTGCGCGAGTTCAGCATCCGCGTCTTCTCCCGCTTGGGCGTGCCGGAGGCGGAGGCTCGGATCGCGGCCGACGTCCTCGCCTGCGCGGATAGCCGCGGCGTCGATTCGCACGGTGTCGCTCGGCTGCGCAGCTACGCCGAGCTCCTGGCGGCGGGAAAGATCAACCCCCGGCCGGTCCTGCGGCTGGTCCGGGAGACGGCGAGCACGGCCACCGTGGACGGCGACAACGGTCTTGGCCTGGTGGTGGGGCCCAAGGTCAACGAGATCGCCATGGAGAAGGCCGAGCGGGCGGGCACGGGCTGGGCGGTCGTCCGCAACAGCAACCATTTCGGCATCGCCGGCTATTACCCTCTGCGGGCCCTGGAGAGGGGCATGATCGGCTGGGCCATGACGAACTCCTCGCGGGGGGTGGCGCCGCTCTGGGGGGCGGAGCGCATGCTGGGCACCAACCCCATCGCCATCGCCTTCCCCGCGGAAAAGGAGCCCCCGATCGTGATCGACATGGCCACCTCCGCGGTGGCCTACGGCAAGATCGAGATGGCCCAGCGGGAGGGGGCTCCCATACCCGAGGGTTGGGCAGTGGACCGCAATGGCCAGGCCACCACCGACCCTGGGGCCATCCTGGCGGGCGGGTCCCTTCTCCCCCTGGGGTCCGACCGCGAACGCGGCGGCCACAAGGGCTATTGTCTGGCCCTGATGGTGGACGTCCTCTCCGCGGTTCTCTCCGGGGCCAACTGGGGCCCCTTCACTCCCTCTTTCACCCTGCGCGGTGACCCTCCCCTCCGCAGCGTCGGCCAGGGCCTCGGCCATTTCTTCGGGGCCATGCGCGTGGATGCCTTCCGTGACGGATCGGAGTTCCGGGCCCAAATCGACGACTTCGTCCGCACCCTGAGGAATACCCGGCCCGCACCCGGTACGAAGGGGCCTCTCATTCCCGGCGATCCCGAACGCGAGGCCGAAGAGGAGCGCGCACGGGGTGGGATCCCCCTCCTGCCCGCGGTGGTCAAGGACCTGTGCGAGGTCTCCCGCCAGACCGGCGTCCCCTTCGAGTGAGTCACGGATGACGACCTCCCGGCCCCTGGGGCCCCTGACCCGCCGCGAGCTCTTCACTCTTCCCCGCCGCCAGGGAGGGGAGGAGGCCGGCCACTGGGTCCGCGTGCATCGGCAGGCCATGGCCTGCCGGTTCGAGATCATGCTCGCCGAGGAGGACGCCGCCCACGTAGCCGCCGCTCGCCAAGCCCTCGACGAGGCAGACCGCATCGAAGACGCCCTCAGTGTCTTCCGCGAGTCCAGCGAGGTGATGCGGGTGAACCGTGAGGGGGCCGTCGGTCCCGTCGCCGTCAGCCAGACCCTCTTCACCCTGCTCCGGCGGTGCCAAGGACTGCACGCGGACGTGGAAGGCGCGTTCGACCCCACCTCGACCCCGTTGAGTCGCACCTGGGGTTTCCTGGCCCGGGCGGGGCGGTTGCCGGGCGCGGAGGACATCGCGGCCGCCCTGTCTCTGGTGGGCCTCGACAAGGTCGAGCTCAATCCGGAGGAGCGGACGGTGCGCTTCCCGCTGTCGGGCATGTCCCTGAACTTCGGGGGCATCGGCAAAGGCTACGCGCTCGATCGCATGGTGGAGCGGCTCCGGGCGCGCGGCGTGCCCCGCGCCCTCCTCTCCGCCGGGGGTAGCAGCGTGCTCGCCTTTGGCGGCGGGCCAGGGTTTCGCGTGAATGTCCGCTCCCCGCTCACGACCGCAGTCATCGCGCGCCTCCGTATCCAGGAGGCTGCCCTTGGAACGAGCGGGGCCGGAGAGCAGTATTTCGAGACCGGGGGGCGACGCTATGGCCATGTGCTCGATCCCCGCACGGGATGGCCGGTGTCGGGGGTGCTGAGCGCCTCCGCGGCCGCGCCTTCGGCGGCCGATGCGGATGCCCTTTCGACGGCCTTCCTGGTGGGCGGCCCGGGTCTGGCCGAACGCTACTGCGCCGCTCACCCGGGCACCCTCGCGGTCCTCGTGCTCGAGGCGGAGCCCGCCCGACCCCTTCTCTTCGGCGGCTGCGAGGGCCTCCGCTTGGAGGAACCGTGAATGCACGGGCGGACGCCCCGCGGGCGGGCCGCCCCTATCCTTGGCGCTCCTTGGAGAAGCGCCAGAGCGCCCGATCAAGCGTTCTCATGTCGAGACCCGCCGAGCGCGCGAGCCTGCGCGCGAACTCCGTGTAGGCCCACCAGAAATCAAACGTGTAGGAAGGGGGACGGCGGAAGCCGAGCGACCACAATGCTCGGTAGTCGAGAATCGGGTAGGGGCGCCGATCGCAGAAGTGGAGGATGACCGACGCGGTCGGCCACCCGACCCCGGCGAGGCTGCGCAGGACGTACATCTTGGCCCGCTCATCCACGGTCGCGAGCGCGATCTCGGTCGCTTCTCGGATCTCCGCGGCGGTGTTGGTCGCGCAACGGGGCTGGGAGCGGGGCGTCTTCCAATGACACAGCTCGAGGAATTCCGTCCGCGTGAGATAGCCACGGGCGCGCGCACGTCGTGACAGCTCGTCGACCGCCTTGTCCCCCTGCACGTACGCGTACCCCTTCGCCCACCGGGGGAGCTCGGAAGGAGGAAAGCGCAGCTTGAACACCTGACTCCCCTGCCGGCTTAGCAGTCTGGGGCCCGAGAGCCGGCGCTCCCGTGGCCGCCGTCCCCGGCGTCATTCCGGAGTTGCGGGGCCGGCGTCCCCGCCGCCGCGACGCGGGTTCTCGGAGTCACCGGCCCTTGGCCTGGCGGGCGAACCCATACGCTTCTCTCGCGAGCTCGAGCCAAGAGATCGATCGGCTGCTCACCGCTAGCCACTCCTTCATCAACCGGCCACGGCCGGGGTCGAAGTATTGGCCGTGCCCGCGCCCCACGAGCTCATCGACGCGCTCTCGCGGAAGCTTGACCACGAAACCGCCCTTGGAGCTCAACATGGCGAAGATCCTCCCGTCGAGCTTGAGCGCGGAGGAGCCGAACCCTTTTCCACCGTAGACGACCCGCCGCTCGCCGCTGAACTCCCGTACGACGGCCGCGAACTTTGGGTTCGGCTCACTTGCGCCCATCGGAGTCTTCCTCGGCTTGCCGCTCCGAGACCGAGTCTTCTTCATCGCACTCCCCCGCCACCGGTAGGGCTGCCTCCGACAGCTGGCGTTTTCAGCGACTTCGCTCCCGCGCTTCCAGGTCGCCATCCAGGCGGCCCCAGGGCGCACTGAATTCCACCACAAGATCCGGATGGTCAGCCAGCACCCTCATGCGTAGAGTTCTTATGGAGCGAGTAAGGGGAGGCAGGAGCATGCTTGATCCGGTTGTAGACCAACCCGACAAGGTCCGGTATCCAGTGGGTGACTTTGGGCTCGACCCCGAGGTCACCACATCCAAACGCGCGCGCTGGCTTCAGCAGATGGCGGAGATGCCGGCGGGCCTCGCGGCTGCCCTCAGCGGGCTCGACGATAGGCAGCTAGGGACCCCCTATCGAGAGGGCGGCTGGACTCCCCGACAGGTGGTCCATCACCTCGCCGATGCCCACATGAACGGCTTCGTGCGGTTCAAGCTCGCGCTCACCGAAGACCTGCCGCCGATCAAGACGTACGAGGAGACTCTCTGGGCCGAAACCGCGGACGGCCGTGACGCCCCCGTGGAAGTCTCGGTTCGGCTCCTGACGGCTCTCCACCAACGCTGGACGATTCTCTTGGCGTCTCTCTCCGAGCGGCAGTTTGACCGCGCCTTCACCCATCCCCAACGGGGCCTCATGACGATCGACAAAGCAATTCAGCTCTACGCCTGGCACGGTATTCACCACACTGCGCACATCGCCGGCCTTCGTGCTCGTCAGGGGTGGTGACGATCCGTCTCCCCCGGGGGTGACGTTGACCCCGGGGCCTGCTGGTCGTCTTTGGCTGTGGTCCGAGTGCGCCGGGTCAGCGCAATCCGGTTGTGGGACCGCGCGCCAAGTCACTCTCCTCCGCCGCTCCACCTCTCAGCGCTGTGAACCACGCTGGTAGGCCATAGAGCAGAACCCAGGACCGCCAGGCAAAGCCGGGCAGACAATTGATCCAGACGATTCGATCGCCGAACAGAAAGAACACCACAATCAAGACCAGGATCCCGTGCGACAGAGCCCGATAAGCGCGGTAACTGGCGTCTTGCGCTTGCCTGCCCACCTTCCCTTCGGCCAGGGCGACGATCACGATCGTGAGAGCGGCAAGAACAAAGGCCACCACGACGTCGAGAATTCCCCACCATTTTGGGAAGAGCGCCGTATTCTGCGAAAGGCCGGCGCCCACCGGAAACACGGCCGATATGCAGAAGACCACCGCTGCCGTTAGAGCCAGCGGACGAGCCCATCGATTGGCTGGTTTGGTCTGGGTTGGTACGTTGCTTTGGTCTGTCATTGAAAGCGTCTAGGACGCTCTATTTCTGCGGGTCGACCGCCCTTCACTGCCGCGGAAGAGATCTCCGTCGGTATTGGCTCCAACCCTATCGCGCAGACCGATCACCCTCAAGGGGACCCCCTCCGTGCTCAGCCCTGCTTCCGATAAGAGACCAGCGACAGCTGCCCGGGCCCCGGGCCCGGCGGGGCCACGCTGAGCCATCCACCCCCGGGCGGCGTGGCCGCGAGCGAGAGCTGACCGGCCGCGGCCCCGGCGAGCCGCGACTGGATGGCTCCGATTGCATTCCGAATCATTAGGCGGGTCTCCACATCAAGACGCCGGCTCGCCAAGAAGGCGAGAAGGGGCTCGACCGACCCCGCACTGCCCACCGTTCCCAGCGCTCGGACCGCTGCCAGCCTGAGCTCTCGGGCGTCGCTCTCCATCGCCTTCAACAGTGCTGGCTCGACGGAGACGTCGCCGTAAGCGCCCAGCGCGGCGGCGGCGGCGGCGCTGGTCCGCGGATCAGCGTGCTCAAGGAGCACCATCAGGGGGCCCCGGGCCAGCCCAAAACGGATGCGACCGAGTTCCTCCACCGCTTGTCGCCGCGCCTCGCCCGAGTGTGTCTTCAGCGCTGTCACGAGCAAAGGGCCCGCCCGTGCGGCGGGATAGCGGGCCGCGAGCAGCGCCAGAGCTTCCGCGGCAGCGCTCTCGGGGATGGAGCGGTCCTGAGCGAGGTGCTCAAGGACAGCCAGGCCGTCCTCCTTGAGGAAGCGAGCCGCGGCAAGCCTTACCCAAGGGCTAGGATCCTTCAGATCCTCCTGGCTGGCCTCGCGTGCCTCGGCCGTCTCCGGGAACTGCTCCAGCAACTGGGACAGGCTCAAGAGGCGCACCCCTGGGTGGGGATCCAACTTTGCATTGCGCGCGAGACGCTCACAGACCCCGCCGCCCGGCGCGGATAGCGCGCGCGCCAGCCACAGACCCAGGCGCAGTGCGCGCACGATCGCCCCCTGCGAATAGTCGGTGGGGGCACAGCACGACAACTGACCAGCCTCCAGGCGGCCACGGCCGCGGACAAACGCACCCACCCTCTGGCGGATCTCCCTGTCCAGCAAGGCCAGGAGGATGCTGGGCTCCCCCCGCACCTCGACCATATCGTCGAAGGCCGTGTCGCCGGTGAGCACGTCGTCGCCCGACCCGCCTTGCGCCGCGAAGGCGAGCCCCTGGGGGATTCGGGGCCCGCCGATGAAGAAGCACAGCAGGGACCGGTGGGGAAGGAGTTCCGCTGTGCTCCGCCACTCCAGCTGGACACGAACAGAGAGATCACCGCTCGTTCCGGAGGCAGATGGGGACGAGCGTGAGCGCGGCGCGAATTCGATCCCCAACTCGCGGGACACTTGTTCGAGTTCGGCGGCGAACCACTGGAAGCTGGACGGGTCCTCCCAGCCCCCTGTAGTAGGCTGGAACAGGATGGAGAGAAGGTTTTTCAGGAGGACAAAGAGATTGATCACGGTCCCCTAAAGCAGTCGCACGACGGGCTGAGCGTCCAGTAGAAGACGTCGCGTCTGGAGGTCGAGAACGGACGCCACCAGCCACCGGTCCGCGTCGACGCCAAAGGAAATCTCGAGCCTCGGCCGGTGGTCGCGAGGAGAATGGGGGGGATCCAGGTGGCCGAGAGTAGGGCTCGCCTCATTCAGGGGCACGACCACTCTACCGTCGGAGCCCGCCTCGCCGCCGACCTTGTAGAGGTCACCCGCGGCGTCCCACCCGAAGCGCCGACCGCTTCCATCGGCGCGGCCGATCTCGCACACCACGAGCCTGAAGAGGGTCTCCGGCGCACCCAGGGAGCACGTGGGGACCAGCTGTCCCTTCCAGAGGTCGAGGGGGGTGGGGAACGGCGTCCCACGAGGGACGACCACTGTGTAGACGGGCTCATGAGTGCGCGCGTCGTGGGTGAGAAAGGCATAGTCGTGCACGATGAAATCGAGCTGGCTGTACTTGTCGGCCGCGAAGGACGCCGCCCCGAAGGCGACCGCCTCGAACGGCTGCCAGGCCCGGACGCGATGGCGTCCGAAGCGCTCCTCCAGGATGGGGAAGACACCGGGCAGAAGCGTGGATCCGCCCACGACAAGGATGTCCTGTACGGCCTCGACGGGGAGGGGTCCGGAGGGTGCTTCGGCAAGCACGCGCTCGATGCTGCCGGACAAGGCCGTGTAGAAACCGTTTTCCCGAAGGACCTGGACGAGGTCGTCACGCGTGAACTGAGCGGGCCGGACCCCGGGCGCACCGGGTCGGAGGCGGCGGCTCAGACCCGGGGGCGTGAGCAGGAACTCCGCCGACGGCTCCACGAACACGGCCTCCTTGACCCGGCAGGCCTCGGCCAGCATCAGCCGGCGCCACAGTCGCATCTCCTCCTCATCGGACAGCTCTTCCAGCGCAAAGCCCATGCGGCGCCCGACGAGCTCCAGGATCCAGCTGTCGACCGTGTTGCCGCCGCACGTTAGGCCCTGCTTGGCCAGGACCTCGGCCCTTCCCTGCTCCATCCGGGCCGCCTCCAGGCGCACCAGGGCGACGTTCATGGTTCCGCCGCCGATGTCGACCACCAGCACGGTGCGCTCGGCGGCCAGCCGGAGACCGTAGCCCAGGGCGGCGGCGAGCGGCTCGTCCAAGAAGCGCAGTCGTCGCACGCCGACCGCCCGCAGGATTTCCTCGAGGTGCGCGCGGTAGCCTTCATAGGCGTCGACAGGCATCGTGACCACGAGGTCCCGGATACGGCGCCCGGTCTCCCGCTTCACCTCCGCCAGCAGCTCCCGCAGGAAAGCGCGCGCGGCTACGTGAGCGGTGATGACCCGGTGTCCCGCTCGCGCCAGGGGGCGGAGCGGCTCAGAGGACAAGGCGGCCTTGAACCCCGGCACGAATGCGGGATCGGCAATGCCCTGGTTCCGCTCGAGCGCCGGTCGACCGATGAGCGCCGTGCGCCCGAGGAGCAGGTGGCGCTCCAGGGGCGGCCAAGTCCCCAGGCGGTCGAAGAGCGAGGACGGGGGCAGGATCTCTACGACCGAAGGAACGAGAAGGGGCGCTTCCAGCCGATCATCGCCCCGAGGCTTCCGGCAGATCCCGGGCAACTCCACGAGCTGCGGCTGGCCGCTCGCCTCGTCCCATCGCGCGAGGCCGGTGTTGGTCGTGCCGAGGTCCAGAGCCCAATGGCTCATAGGGGCGTCCTGGGCCAGCGCAACCGCAGACTCCTACTTGGCCCCCCCGTCCGCTGCTGGAGCGGCCTCACGCGCTCAGCTACGGACGATGTGCCGGTCGCTTCACCAACACAATTGCGGGTCAACCGTAGGCTCCGGTGCGATGTTAGACAGCGCGGCGGCTACCGGCAACGGCAAAGGCCAAGAAGACACCGATCGCCAACGCAAGCGCGGCGCCCACGCGTATCAGCACGGAGCCCTGGCTCAACTGCCAATCTAGAATCGCTTGCGCGCGCTCCGCCCCGAGGAGTGGTGTCGCGAGTCCCGCAACGAGGGCAACGGCTCCAAAAACACGCAGGGTCCTGGGAGCACGAGATATTAGCGCGGCAAGAAGGAGCGCCAGCCCAATGCCGACTCGAACCGCAGCGACTACATAGAGTCCGACCGGCGTAACCGCGTATCGCGCCAAGGTCATGAGGCTCTCGGGGGCGAGGACGCCCGCCACGCCGACAAGCATGATGAAAACGGCGACGAGCAGTGCGAGTGATCTCATCTGTGTCCTCGCGGTCTAACAACGGGCTCGCGGAGCGCAGCGTTCATGGCCGCCTGATAGTTTGCCCCATCCCCCGCCTGCACGTATCGACGGAACCAGCGCCGCGTGCGCTCACAGCCGGGGAATCGACAACCCGCCGTCCACGGGAATGACAGCGCCGGTGGCGTAGGGGAGGTCTCCGCGCAAAAGCGCGGCCACCACGCGGCCCACGTCCTCGGGGCTGCCCCAGCGGCGCTCGGGAACAAGGCCCTCCGCGATGAGCCGGTCGTACGCCTCCCGCGCGGGCGCGGTCATGTCCGTGGCCACGATCCCCGGCCGCACCTCGTAAACGGCGATGCCGTCCTTAGCCAAGCGAGCGGCAAAAAGGCGTGCCGCCATGGTGAGGCCGGCCTTGCTCACGCAATACTCCCCCCGGTTTGTGGACGCCATCTCCCCGGAAACGGAGGTCACAAACACGACCGCCGCGCGGGTAGTGGGGTGCTCGCGTTTCCGCTCGAGCATCAGCCGGGCCACGTGCTGGGTCAGGAAGTACGGGGCCTGGAGGTTCGTGCGGAGGAGCTCCTCAAAGCTCTCTTCGCTGGCATCCAGGATGTCCGCCCGTACGCGCGGCGCCCGGCCGGCGTTGTTCACGAGGGCGTTCAGCCCGCCGTAGCGGCGGACAACCGCCTCCACCAGCCGCGTCCTCTCCCGTGCGTGGGCCAGATTTGCGGGGCAGTAGAGAACATCGGCACCGACGCCGCGCAACTCCTTGAGGACTTCCCGCACCGAAGATTCCGGGCGAACACCGCCGAGGGCCAGGTTCCAGCCCTCGCTGGCCAGAGCGCGGGCGATGCCCAGACCAATCCCGCGCGTGCCCCCCGTGACGAGGGCGACCCGATCGGGGGCCCGGTTCTTCTTCCGTGTGGGTCGCTCCTTCTTCTTCAAAGCCATGGTCGGCCCCTCAGGGAGGTCCGAAAAAGGCGAGGTAGGGTCCCTTGCCCGCGAGCCGCTGCAGGTAGAGAGCAGCCTCCCGAGCATGGTAGTCGCCCCATTGGCTCGACTCGCCGCGCGGGGTGCGCGCCCGGGGCGGGACGTGGTCCCAGGCGTTGGGCCAATGGTA
>Ga0210399_10000464_pt1 | contig 32749 bp, 27 predicted proteins | sample IncBWC14MmetaG_FD_150865 | JGI IMG/M metagenome (GOLD analysis project Ga0210399, IMG submission 150865) | Forest soil microbial communities from Barre Woods Harvard Forest LTER site, Petersham, Massachusetts, United States - Inc-BW-C-14-M | ecosystem: Environmental > Terrestrial > Soil >... | reverse complement strand
TGCGATGGTTCAGGCCGACTAGGACGATTTCCATTCCTTGCTAGTGCGCTCCCTTCGCTGCCTTCTTCCTTAAAAGTAGCGGTGACTATGCGAAAGATAAAGATTCACGACTGTAAAGCTCAGCACCACAATCACAAAGTTGAAGATACACAGACGCGAGGCCCGAGCGCCGCGCCATGTGGTGGTCCGTGAAAGCTGCAGGTACACCGCGTAGAGCAAGAGCACCAGAAGCGTAATGACGTACTTCGGGTCGTAATACCAGTATTGGCCGGTAAGGCGATCGACCCAGATGAAACCCAACACCGTGCCGACGGCGATGGAAATCAGGCCCACCAGAACGCTGGAACGGCTCATGCGCTCGAGGAGCTCGAGAGGTGGCAAGCGCCAGACGAGCTCGCTGAGCTGGCGGTTGCGGAGCAAACGGTTCTCCACGAGAAAGATCAGGCTGAGCACGAACGAAAGTGCAAACGCGGCGTACGCGAGGATGCTAAGCGTCACGTGGAAAGCAAAGATAGGGCCGTGGGCGACGGTGGGCGAAAGGCGGTCAGCGGGGGCGAGGTGGGAAGCGAGAAAAAACGCCAGGATGAACGGCAGGACAAAAGCACCGACGGAGCGCTGGCGATGGAGAAATTCAAGACCAAGATAAGTCAGGGCGAGCAGCCAGCCGAACAGTGACATCGAGCCGTAAAGATCGTGATAGGGGACGGTGTGCAGCCCGCGGGAGCGTTCGAGGAGGGCGAAATAATGCGCTACCAGGCCGAGCCCCAGAAATATCGTACCGAGTCTGCCTGAAATTTCCCGGCCGGTGCGCAGGAACCGGACGTAGGAGCCGAGGCTCAACGTGTAGACAAGCACGGCCAGAAATAGGAACAGGTGAGGCATCGGCATATTTCGCGGCGATTCGTCCGTATCCGCCGACCGCCGGGCATTTCCGGAGTCGCACGCGAGTGTCAATCTTTGAGTATAGCTTAGCTGTTTGGGGCCCGCATCGACATGGATTTGTGTGTCCAACGCGTATCGCGATCGGTCTACGCCGGGCGGCCTGTCCTGTCGGACAGGATTCCAGCACGGGCTGACGGGATTTGTTATGCTTCTGTGAGAACAGACCCATGAACTTGCAGAGTGCTCCCCTGAATCGCAAAGAGCTGTTTCTGCGCGCGTGCCGCGGCGGTGCAGTCCCGCGTTTGCCGGTTTGGATGATGAGGCAGGCGGGGCGATACCTGCCGGAGTATCGGGAAATTCGAGCGAAACGGGCGTTCTTGGAGGTCTGCAAAACGCCGGATTTGGCCCTGGAAGTGTCGCTGCAACCGTTTCGGCGTCTTGGCGTCGATGCCGTGATCGTGTTTTCCGACATTTTGATTCCCGCGGAAGCGATGGGGCTGAAGTTGGAGCTTGGCGATGCCGGGCCGAACTTGCCGGATCCGGTACGCGCGGAGGCCGACGTCGAGAAACTGCGTGTTTTCGATCCGGAGACGGAAACAGGCTTCCTGATGGAGGCCATCCGCCGAATCGTCCGCGAGGTTGGGCCGACCGTCCCAGTGCTTGGGTTCGCGGCAGCTCCTTGGACTTTGGCCTGTTACATGGTGGAAGGACGCACGAAGGAAGGCTTCGGAACTGTCAAGAATTTTCTATACCACGACCCGGGCGCTTTCGAGACTCTCTTAGATAAAATTACGCAGGCAACACTTGGATACCTGAGGGCGCAAATCGCTGCGGGCGCGGCAGCCGTTCAATTATTCGACACATGGTGCGGAGAACTCAGTCTGGCAGACTACGAAACTTACGCATTGCCGGCAGTGAGGGAAATCATCACGCGCATCGATAACCAGGTTCCCGTCATTTACTACACCAAGGCCTCGCATCACTTGCTTCCGGCGATTGCGCGCTCAGGCGCGAACGTTTTGAGCGTCGATTGGCGCATCAGTCTTCGAGAAGTTCGGGAGAGGATAGGGCCCGGTATCGCGTTACAGGGCAACGTCGATCCCGCGATTCTGTTTGGTCCCCCGGAAAAGATTCGACGAGCTACCCTCGACGCGGTGGGAGCGCTGGGTGGAGTCGGGCATATTATGAATTTGGGTCATGGAATTTTGCCGGGCACGCCGGTCGAGAACGCGCGGCTTTTCATCGAAACAGGGCAACAGGCCGCGCTGCCGGAGTCGAAGCCCGGTGTTCCGTCGCACTGAGGCTGGATGACCGTGACACTCGCCAATCCAACTCTGCAGCAGATGAGCGAGGAGCTCCGCGTCAGCGAAGAGTTCCTGGCGAAATACAATCGCCCGGGCCCGCGCTATACCAGCTACCCGACCGCTCCCGTGTGGAACGATACATTCGGACCAGACGATCTAGAGCGCGTTCACGAAAAGTCTGAGCGGGCGCGAGCGCCGGTTTCGCTCTACATGCACATCCCCTTCTGCGAGAGCTTGTGCTTGTTCTGTGCGTGCAATGTCATTATTCAAAAAGACAAAGCCGTGGCCCCGCCGTACCTCGGCGTTCTGAAGCGCGAGCTTCAACGAGTTAGCCGCAATGTGTCGAGAGCGCGCTCGGTGGTGCAGTTCCACTGGGGCGGAGGAACGCCGACGTATCTCACGCCAGCTCAGATTGAAGATTTGTTCGGGGCTGCTCGAGAAGGCTTTAGCTTCGCCGCCGACGCGGAGATCGGAATCGAAGTCGACCCGCGGGTCACATCGCGCGAACACCTCGAAACGTTGCGGCGGCTCGGGTTTAACCGCCTGAGCATGGGGATTCAGGATTTCCATCCCGACGTCCAGAAGGCGATTCACCGCATTCAGCCGTTCGAGATGACCCGCGATCTGATTGGCACGGCGAGGGCGTTGGGATTTGACAGCATCAACGTCGATCTGATCTATGGCTTGCCGCACCAGACTCCGGAACGCTTCGGCCATACCGTCGAGCAGATTCTGGAGCTGGCTCCCGACCGCGTGGCGCTGTTCAGCTACGCGCACGTTCCCTGGCTAAAGAAACAGCAAGGCGCGTTTGCGGCCTTCCTGCCGGAAGGCATGCAAAAGTTCGAGATTTTCCGCACCGGCATGCTGAAGTTCCTGGAAGCCGGCTACCTTTATGTAGGCATGGACCACTTCGCCAAGCCGGGCGACGAACTGGCGGTTTCTCAGCGCAATCGCACGCTTCACCGCAACTTTCAGGGCTACACCACCAAGGCGGGCGCAGATCTTTACGGTATGGGCGTCACCGCAATCAGTGGAATTCAGGACGCTTACGCGCAGAACCACCGGGACCTCGCGTCGTGGGAAAAAGCTGTGGCCGACCGCGGCATCGCAACCATGCGCGGCTATCATCTTTCGGCGGATGACCATCTGCGGCGCGCCGTGATCAGCCGGCTGTTGTGCCACACCGTCGTGATTAAGGATGAGGTCTCGCGAGAGTTCGGCATCGACTTCGACGAGTATTTTGCGGAAGAGTTGCGACGCCTCGAACCTTCCCGCGACGATGGATTGGTGCTGCTGGAGCGCAGCGAAATTCGCACGACTTGGCTGGGGCGCGTTTTCATCCGCAACCTGGCCATGATCTTCGACCCCTATCTCGAACGGCAGCAACTCGCTGCCAAGCCCTTGTTCTCGAAAACTCTTTGATATGGCGAGGTATTTCGCCACGCCATGACTCATCACGTCCCAGCGCTCATTGTTGGCGGAGGAATTTCAGGCTTGGTGTGCGCCCACGCGTTGCGCAAAGCGGGCATGGACGCTCTGCTGGTCGAAGCATCCGGCCGTCCAGGCGGATCGATTCATTCCCTACGGCGTGACGGCTATCTGATGGAACTCGGCCCACAGAGTTTCAGCGGCACGCCGCCGCTGCTCACGCTCTGCGCAGAGCTCGGCATTGCAGCCGACCTCATACAGGCGCCGCCCCACGCACCGCGTTACATTCTCGTGGGTGGCGCGCTGAAACAGGTTCCCCTCAGCCCGCCTGCCTTCCTCGCGTCGGATCTGGTGAGCGCGCGAACAAAATGGGCCCTCGCTCGCGATCTATTCGGCAATAGCCGCCCGCCCGATCAGGACGAATCCGTAGCAGCTTTCGTCCGGCGCAAATTTTCCGCTGAGTTGCTCGACCGGCTTGTAGGCCCCTTCGTTTCGGGCGTGTACGCGGGAGATCCCGAGCGACTCAGCCTGCGAAGCGCCTTCCCGATGTTGCATGACGCGGAAAAACGAAAAGGGAGCGTCATCCGCGGGATGATGGCTAAGTCCGGCGAGCGCCCTCGGCAGCGGCCTACGTTGCAGAGTTTCCGCGACGGCACGGAAATGCTCACGCGCGCGATTGCTTCTGGACTCGGCGACAGACTTCAGTTGAACGCTCGCGTGACTCGCGTCGAATTAGACTCTGCCGGCACGTCTTTCCAATTGACGATCCGCACTTCTGGCAAGGAAGAAACCATTCTCGCGGACAACGTGATTGTGGCAACGCCTGCCGACGTGGCCGGAGAACTTTTGCGCGATGTGACTCCAAGCCTGGGGTCTTTGCTGGGCGCGATCGAATACGCGCCTGTCGCCGTAGTGTCGCTGGGCTATCGGCGGTCTGACGTGGGTCATCCTCTGGCTGGCTTCGGCTTCTTGGTGCCGCGATCCGCCAGACTGCGTGTTCTTGGCACGGTCTGGAATTCTTCATTGTTCCCGGGTCGGGCACCCGATGGACAGGTTCTGTTGACGAGCTTCGTGGGTGGAGCGACCGATCCGGGAGCGGCCGCGCTTTCCCCAGAGGAGTTGACCTCGCTGGTCGATAACGAAATCGCGCCGTTGACGAAGATTGGCCAAGACACGACGACCGGGCGGGGCGAGCCCCGCCCCCACAAATTTCGCGGGTCGTTTTCGCATGTGATGATCTATCCGCGCGCGCTGCCGCAATACAACCTGGGACATGCGGATCGGCTCGCGGCGATCGAGGGCCACCGAACCAAATTCCCGAATCTGCGGCTGGCGGGTAATTATCTTCGTGGTCCGTCAATTGGCGCCTGCGTGGAGCAATCTCTAAGTGTGGCCAACGAAATACTCTCGCGGATAAAGCGCTAAGGCAGTAAACTCATCCGGCTCAATCCGTTTGACGTATGTCTTGCAGGAGAGGAAGAAGCCTGACCTGTGTTCCTGGCGGCCATGACTTCAAAGTATGGCGATGGCGCGTCCTCTGACGCCACGCTCGTGGATCGGCTTCTTCAAAAGGACGTGCGCGCATTCGAGGAGCTCTACGACCGGCACTCACGCATCGTCTACGCACTGGTGGTGCGCATCCTGCAGCAGTCACCCACAGCGGAGGAAGTGGTCCAAGATGTTTTCCTCCAGCTTTGGCGCAACGCCGCCCAGTATCAAGCCGCCCGCGGCCCCTTCGTTCCCTGGCTGCTGACCCTGGCGCGCAACCGTGCGCTCGACCATCTCCGACTGAAAAGTGAACGGCAACGTCGCCGCGAGGATCAGACCGAGGAGCTTCCGGCTATCTCGCAGGCCCCGGAATACGAGAAGGCGCTGGACGAGAAACGCCGCGCGGAGCGCGTTCGCTCCCTGATCGGCACGCTGAGCGCCCCTCAGAAAAAAGCCATCGAGATGGCCTATTTTGAAGGCTTAAGTCATAGCGAAATCGCGAATGCCCTGCATGAACCCCTGGGCACCGTGAAGAGTTGGATCAGGAACGGTCTATTGCGATTGAAGGAAGGACTGCAAACGGCATCTTGAGTGAACAGGACCAATTCCGGGAGCTGATTGAAGCTTACGCCCTCGGTGCGCTCGATCCCACCGAGCGGACGGCGCTGGAAGCGCACCTCGCCGCAGGCTGCCCGGAGTGCGCCAAGGCGCTGGGAGAAGCCCGCTATCTGGTGAGTCAGCTTGCGTATCTCGCGCCGCCCGCGGAGCCTTCCGACATGCTGAAGGCACGATTGATGCGGACCGTGCGCGCCGAGGAAGGTGTAGCGCGAGCCTCGAAGGCGAAACCATCCAGCGCGTCGATTCCCTATTGGCTCTGGGCCGGCGTGGCCGCACTGCTGCTGTTATCAGTCTATTCGGCCTGGGATGCGCGGAGACTGCAAAGCGAAGTTCAAGAAGTGAAAGCGCGCGAGGCTGCTGAACTCAAGCAGCGCGGTCAATTGGAACAGGAATTGACCGAGGCGAAACACGAAGCTTGGATCCTCACGGACCCAAGCACGAAGAAGATCGACATCATGCCGAGCGATAAGGAAATGCCGAAGCTCGAGGCCATGTGGCACCCGGAACTTGGTATTTACATCACCGGCCAGAAAATGCCCATGCCCAAGGGCAACAAGGTTCTGCAATTGTGGCTGATCCCCAAAGCGCCCGGAGGTAAACCAATGCCCTCGCACACTTTCTGGCCGGATGCCAACGGGAAAATCGCAGAGATGGTAGACGATCCGCCGGAAGTGATGGCGCAGACGAAAGCCCTGGCAATCACCGAGGAACCCGCCGGTGGAAGTCAGCAGCCAACGAGCACGCCCCTATGGGTCGGCGGCGTCAGCTAGAGCTTTGGTTCCTCCAGCCTGCTTCTTCTGCATCTTGGCGCGCTCTTCATGCGGCTCCGTCCTTTGCTCTCCTTTGGTCCGATTCACGCAGCACGTATAATACGGAACACCCTATGAGCGAACAAAAGAAAACGCGGCGGCAGATGTTGGAAGAGTTCGTGACGAAGAAACCGGACGATCCGTTTTCGCGTTACGGCTTGGCCATGGAATGCATGAACGGCGGCGACACCGGCGCCGCGGATGGGCACTTCCGCGAATTGCTGCAGCGGAATGCGGACTACGTGCCGGCCTATTTGATGTATGCGCAAATGCTCTCCCGCGAGGCTCGCGCCGAGGAAGCGCGGCAGGTGCTATCCACGGGCATCGCTGCGGCTGACCGGAAGGGCGATCAGCACGCCCGATCGGAGATGGAGACTTTACTGGCGGAGATCTCCCAGTTGTAGCGGCCGCTTTCCGAAGCGGGCGCATTTGGTTTCAAAGGCGCCGATCCGGTTCATCCGACAGACATTTCGACCCACCGTTGCGCGTCTGGTATCATGAATTATGGGATCTACGCGTCCCGAGCGAATTCCACTTTTCCCTTTGAACGTCGTTCTTCTGCCCGGCGGCGATCTTCCCCTGCACATCTTCGAGCCCCGATACCGCCGGATGGTCCATGAATGCCTCGAAAATAAAACTGAGTTCGGGATGCTGTTGTCGCTGCCGAAGGGTGTTGTGCGTGTGGGGTGCACCGCCGAGATCGTCGACGTGGCCAAGCGTTACGACGATGGACGAATGGACATACTGGCGATTGGCCGCGCGCCATTTCGCATCACCAAAATCTCGAATCTGGAAACTTTTAGCGAGGATACTCTGCTGGAAGGAGAAGTCGACTATTTGGATGATCGAGAGGCGCCGGCAAATCCCCGGATACGACAGGAACTCGTGGAGTTGTACGAGGTGTGCCACACCATTCTGTTCGACGATTATCCCAAAAACCTTGCCGTCAATGCGGAACGCGCCTTGTCCTACGTTGTCGCGGGTACTTTGCCCATGGACTTGATGTGGAAGCAGCAAGTGTTGGAGCTGCGATCGGAAGCGGATAGACAGGAACGCCTGGTGACACATCTTCGTGCGTGGGCGCCGCATCTACAAAAGATAGAGATGCTGCGACAGAACGCGGACGGAAATGGGCACGGGTTGAATTAGATTTTGGCGGGCGAGCAATCGTCACGCGAAATGGGGACGAATGACAGCTAGCACATCGTTACAATCGCGGCCGGGACACCCGAAGCCGCGGACACTCGGCGAGTTACGGGGTATCCCGGACTTCGACGCGGGCACGGCATCGATTTCGGTAAAAAATGAGTTGCGTCGCAATTTGCTGCGCGCGATCGAGAAGAGAGAGCCGCTCTTTCCCGGCGTGCACGGGTACGAAGATACGGTCATCCCGCAAATCGTCAATGCCCTGCTCTCGCGGCACAATTTCATCTTACTGGGCCTCCGTGGGCAGGCGAAAAGCCGGATTCTTCGCGGGCTGGCGCAGCTGCTGGATGCCGAAATCCCGGTGGTAGCAGGCTGCGAAATCAACGACAACCCGCTGAACCCGATTTGCCGGGCTTGCCGAGAGAAAATTGCCGCGGAAGGAGATTCCACTCCGATCGCCTGGATGCCGAGGGACCAGCGCTACGTCGAGAAGCTGGCTACGCCAGACGTCACCATTGCGGACATTATCGGCGACGTTGATCCGATCCGTGCCGCGCGCGGCGGACGCGACCTCTCCGATGAACTAACCATTCACTACGGTTTGCTGCCGCGAGCGAACCGCGGAATCTTTGCGATTAACGAGCTGCCGGATCTGGCGGGGAAAATTCAGGTCGGGCTGTTCAATATCATGCAAGAGGGCGATATTCAGATCAAAGGCTATCCGCTGCGCCTGCCGTTGGACGTGCTGCTGGTTTTCACGGCGAATCCAGAGGACTACACCGCGCGCGGCAAGATTATTACTCCGCTGAAGGACCGCATCGGGGCGGAAATTCGCACACACTATCCAACGACCGTCGCCGAAGGCATGACCGTCACAAATCAGGAAGCCTGGGTGGGGCGCGATGCGGCTCGCAAGATCGACGTGCCGGACTACTTGCGCGAAGTTGTCGAAGAAATCGCGTTTCAGGCGCGTGAGGATAAGCGCGTCGACCGGAGGTCCGGCGTCAGCCAGCGGCTTCCCATCACCACTCTGGAAAGCGCCGTAAGCAGCGCAGAGCAGCGCGCCGCACGAACCGGTGAGAAGTGCGGGGTTGCGCGCGTTGCCGACATTTATGCGGCGATGCCGGCGATCACCGGAAAACTCGAGCTCGAATACGAAGGCGAATTGAAAGGCGCGGATACCATCGCGCGCGAACTAATTCGAGCAGCGGTCGGCCGCGTGTTCAGCAAGCGTTTCGGTGAGGTCAGCTTCCAGCCCGTGATTCAGTGGTTTGAGTTGGGCGGCGAATTAAAGCTTCCGGAACTGGCGACGACGTCTGAGCGCTACGAGCAACTGTCGAAGATCCAAGGTCTCATGGACCAGATCGGCAGGCTTGGCGTGAACGACCGCAAGGATGCCGGCGTCGCTGCGGCTGCGGCGGAGATGATTCTGGAAGGCTTGTGGGCGCATCGGCGCATCGGCCGCACCGAAGAGCGGGGCTACTTTGCAGAAAAACCGCGACAACCCGAACCGCGTGAGCGCGAGGCACCGAATCGGCCGCGACGCCAGTTCAACTGACGTGGCCAACGCCGCCCACCTTCCCCATTGTAGGGGCGGGGCTTGCTCCGCCCGGCCGACGCGTCTTGGCTCGAACGACGTGGTGCGGAGCGGAGAGTTAGAGCGAGATGACGCTGGACTGAGGAGTTGGAGCCGGATGATACGGAAAGGTCTGCGATGAAAATTATTCGCTACGGAAAATATGTCGGCGAACCGGCAGACGCGATTGACCTCGAAGAGTTGGTGAAGCGGCTCGGGAACTTTTTCTTGCAGAGCGGATTCGAGTCCCAATTCTACGGCGTGTCGGAGATGGACCCAGAGAAGTCGATGGAGGCTTTGCGGGAAGCCATTTTGCGAGCGCTGCAGCAAGGTGACCTGTTGCCGCAGGACGCGATGAGCGACGAATTGCGGGAGATGCTGAACAATCCCCAAGCTGCCAAGGACAGCCAAGCGGTCCGCGACCTGATTGAGAAGTTGATGGAGCGCATGGCCGAGGAAGGCTACATCAATCCCCAGCAGCCTCCGCAAGTAACGCCGCCTCCGCAGAGCAGCGCTCGCGGGCAGGTCGGGCAGGCCCAAGAACGCGACACGGAAGCGCGATTTGAGATTACTGACAAGACCATCGATTTTCTGGGCTTCAAGACCTTACAGGATCTGCTGGGCTCCCTCGGACGCAGCAGCTTTGGTCGCCACTCCACTCGTGACTTAGCTACCGGAATCGAGGCGAGCGGCGTCTCGCGTCAATATGAGTTTGGCGACACCTTGAACATGGACGTCAGCGAGACCCTGTTCAATGCGGTGCGGCGTGATGGCGCGAAGGTACCGATCGAGATAACCTACTCCGATTTGATGGTGCACCAATGCGAGTATCACAGCTCCTGCGCCACGGTCGTGCTGCTCGATTGCAGCCACAGCATGATTCTCTATGGCGAGGACCGTTTCACGCCGGCGAAACGCGTGGCCATGGCACTCTCCCATCTGATCCGCACGCAATATCCTGGCGACACACTGAACCTTGTGTTGTTCCACGACAGCGCCGAAGAAGTGCCGATCGCGGAGCTGGCGCGTGTGCAGGTCGGCCCGTACTACACGAACACGCGCGAAGGTCTGCGCATGGCGCAGCGTATCCTGCTGCGCCAGAAAAAAGACATGCGCCAGATCATCATGATCACCGACGGCAAGCCGTCAGCGCTCACGTTGGAAGACGGCCGCATCTACAAGAATGCCTTCGGCTTGGATCCGTTCGTCGTCGGGCAAACGCTCGAAGAGGTCAACAAGTGCAAGCGTGCCGGCATCATGATCAATACCTTCATGCTCGCCAGCGACTATAGCCTGGTGAACTTCGTCCAAAAGATCACGGAAATGTGCCGTGGCAAAGCCTATTTCACGACTCCTTACACCCTGGGTCAGTATTTGCTCATGGACTACATGCAGCGGAAAACCCGCCAGATCCATTGATCGGACACATCTCTTCATCTTGATATTTTTCGAGCGGCGTCATCTACGCTAGACTCATGACATGGCGCTATCGAAATGGATTTCGCGAGTTTTGCGTACGGATGGTGAAATGACCCACATCAGTCCCGGTAATGCCGCACCCACTTTTTCGCTGAAGGATCTGGACGACAAGAGCTATTCCCTTCCCACTCTGCTGCTGAAAGGCCCGGTCGTAGCGGCATTCTTCAAAGTTTCGTGTCCCGTATGCCAATTCACGTTTCCTTTTCTTGAGCGCATCTTCAAGCGCCACGGGGGAGACGACGTTACATTCCTGGGGATATCGCAGGACGATGCGAACGCCACGAGGAAGTTTGCGAGCGAGTACGGCGTGACGTTCCCTATGGCGTTGGACGAAAAAGGATACCCCGCCTCAAACGCCTATGGGCTGACCAGTGTGCCGACGATTTTTCTGATCGACACGGATGCAACCGTGAAAGTAGTTTGCTTGGGCTTCGAGAAGAAAGGGCTCGAGGATATAGCTGCCTTCCTCGCCGAACGCCGACAAATTAGCTCCGCTCCGCTATTCCGCCCGGACGAAAAAGTCCCCGCCAGCAAACCTGGCTGAGGCTCCAAAAACTAGGTCCGGTCGGGACCTAAGCTTCCTCCAGCAATCGCTTCTTGTGTTTCGCCGCTCGCTTACGTTTGTCGGCAATTACGCGGGTGACCGCCGGTGCAATACCGGATTCTCTCGCACGTCGGCGCGCAATCTGCCCTACGTCTACAATCTTCTTCTTCCGTTTTTTCATGACGAGTTCTTCCGGCGTCCGGCTCGAGCCCCGGCGACGCCAGCTTAGCCCATGAGGGTTTAGCGGGACAAGATTCGCTCGTCCGTCAGAAGGAGAACGTGACCTGCAGATCGATGCGCCGGTTTGCGGTGTTCGTGTTGTACACCTGGCCGGCAGCGGCGTTCGATTGACCGAAGAAAGGAGAACTTAAATCGCCGATAGGGGTAGCCACGTTCACGTTGTTAAGAATATTGCGCCCGGCGACGGCAAAGGTAAGGCTATACCGATTGTTCGAGGAGTCGAATCCTCCTGGGCCTCCGCCGCGACCGCCGCCACCAAAGCCGCCGCCACCTCGGCCTCCGCCACCACCGCCGGGCCCTGGGCCCCGTCCAAACGTGCCGCCTCCACCAGGGCCGCCGGGACCTGCTTGCGCGGTAGCCTCTTTTTTCTTGCCAAAGCCAAAGGTCTTGCTCACACGCAAATTCAAGGTAAAGCGCTCCTGACCGGTTTCGTCGTTGATGGGAATGAGAGGTTCGCCCGCGGCTGGGGCAACATTGAAGCAGCCGTATTTGGTCTGCACGACGTTCGGCGCTAGTGTCGCCGAGCACGTGGCGGGAGCCGGCCTCGCGTTGAACTGGGCGTTGCCGAAGAGGTCGTCGCCGGTCGTGATGTTAAACGGCGGACCGGAGCTCGCGACTATGAACGGAAAGAGGCGGAAGCCCTTTGGCAGGCCTACGCTGCCGCCTATAAAGAGCCGATTGCGGTAGTCAAACGACGCTCGGCCATAGTCCAGAGACGGATCGAGCGGTTCAGAAGGCATGTAGGTCGGGCCGGAAGTATCGCTGTCCGCATAGTTGAGGACATAATACCCGAACAGAGTGAGCTTGGCGCCCATGCGAACGCTACTGTTCACAATGAACTGGTTCTGCTTGAAAACGCCCTGCGATTGGTATTGGTACAAAATTTCGTCCGGCGGCGGCGTCCCCGCGGGGTTGGCGTTGATGAAATTGGTGTAGAAGGAGTGGACTCCGCGAGAATTGAGATAGGTAAACGCGACATTGGCGGATTTTGTGAGCTGGCGTTCGAGGCTCACTCCCGTTTGCATGGTGTACGGCGTCCGAAGATTGGAGTTCGGTTGGTAGACCGTCTGGGGGGCGAGACTTGATCCTCCAAATCCCGACGGCAGAACCGTTTGGTTGGGATCGAAGAAAGCTGGGAATTGGACCAGATACTGTTGCTGGATCACACCGTTTTGCAGCTGTTGCGCCAGAATCAAGTCTTCCGTGAAGCGGTCGTAGAAAATGCCATACCCACCGCGCAGCACGATTTTTGGCGAGGCGTTCTTGCCCTTCGCGCCGATTCCCCAGGCGAAGCCTAGTCGCGGCGCAAAATCCGCGTGATCGCCCAGGTTATTTTGCGTCTCATAGCGTAAGCCGAGGCTCAGCGTTATATTTGGGCGCAGGCGATAATCGTCCTGAACGAATAAGGCTCCATCGACATAGGTGACGTCGGCATTCGCCCGGCCTATTGAGTTCACCGCGAGCGAATAGAAGCTCGGGCCTACACCCATCGCTTGAATTCCCGCCAAAGTCATACCCGTCGAAATATCTTCCAACATCATCTGGTAGGACTGCAGTGGAGTAATTTGGCAATTGTTGTTGGCGGCGGTCGGCGAGCAAATCGACGGGGCTAAGGTCCTTTTCCCGAAGGAGTACTCGCCGTTGAAGGTGGCGTTGGTGGAATTCGAATCGGTCGTGGCGCGCAATCGCCCTCCGAACTTGAGCGAATGCTTCCCCAGGGTCATGTAGGCTTCGTTCTGCAGTTCGTAGCGATTTTGGGTATCGTCATTAGTGCCGGAGACGTTGCCGCCATCGGCGAACGCATTGCTCACGGAGATCATGGGAGCTGTGGAGACCGGGGATTGATTTGCAACTTCGTGGATATATTGGAAGCGCGTCTCGTTAATGGTTCGGGGACTCAGCGTCTGCGTGTCGCTGACCTGCAGTGTGCTCTCCGAATCCACCTGGTTCGTACCCAGTGACGCCAGATTGAAAGCGCCAACGCTCTCGTTGTCCTGTGTTTGGTGATAATACTGATAGCGTACCGACAGGGTGTTGCTGGCACTCACCTGGTAGTCCAGTCGCGGGCTGAGATTGATACGCGTGTTCGGATTGGGCACCGCCTCGCTGAACGGAGTAATGAGAAATGTTGTGGGATCAACAATCTGGGCGTTCACTATGTTCAGGTTGTTGAAGTTGCGTTGCTCGTAGTTGAAGAAAATCGAGGCTTTCTTGCTGAGCGGACCACCGATGTTGCCGCTGAACTGCGTGGACTCATAGCCCGGGGGCTCCTCGCCCTCCGGCAAATCCTCAAATGGGTTGCGCGAGTTGAATGCCGAGGAGGTACCGGTCAAAAACAACGAACCGTGCCACTGATCCGAGCCGGGCTTGGTCAGGATTTCGATTCTTCCGTAGCCCAGCTTGTCGTATTCCGATGAAAAAGGGTTTTGATTGATGCGAATCTCGCGAATCGAAGCCTTTGGCGGAAGCTGTCCCGCGGTGAACCCATCGATGTAAATTTGCCCACCGTTTGGACCCGCCGAAGGGCCAGCCAGCGCTTGCAGGTCCGACTGCAATTCGTCCGGATCGTCGGAAAGCGCTTCCAGATCCTTTCCCTGGATCACGATCGCGCCGGCGTTGCTAGCCGGATTCACATCTAGTGCCGCCCCCGCTTCGTCAGTGACCATCACCTTCTGTTCTTGCGTTTCGATGGCCAGCTTAACGTCCAGCTTCTGGGTTTGTCCCGCGGCAAGTTCGACGCCGTCATTCTCAAATGCCGTAAATCCCGTAGCGATCACCTTCACGCCGTATTTACCGGGTGCCAGACCTTTGACTTCATAGATGCCTTCGCGATTGGTGTTCGCGGTAATGGCGTCCCCGTTGGGTGTGGTGACCAACACGGTGGCAGTCGGCACCGCGCTGCCGGATGGATCGGTAACTTGTCCGCGCAATGTGGCCGTGTTTGTTTGCGCCGCGAGCGGGAACAACGGCATCGCCACAAACAGAGCTAAGACAATGGCAACAGCGTATCCTTGGAGCCGCTTAAAACTCATCTACTCTCCTGGTAGCGACGAACGTCCTTCAACCCTTCGCGCGGATCACTGCGCTCCCGCATCACCGCCAGGGGCGGAGCTGAGGCTCCAAGGCGTGAGTATTGATTGGCCGCCGCTCGGCGAAGCTTGTAGGATCGGCTCGACCCCAGCCAGAAGCGTGATTGCAACGACGCTTCCGTCTGCCGCACCCGGCGTGGCGACAATCATGACCGCGTCTCCCTTTTGCAAATCTGCTAGTGTCGCTGCGGGCATCCGGCTGATGGCCTGCTGCAGATCGGGCGAGCCTCCTCCTTGACCTCCACCTTGACCAGCACCCGGTGCTCCACTCGCTCCCGCGCCTCGAGCGCCGCCTTGCCGCCCACCACCCTCGGTTCTCTGGGCCGCTGCGTCGGGTGGCTTTTGACCGCTTGCTCCCGCTGCGGGTGTTCCGTTGCCAGCACCACCAGGTTGCGCGTCCGCGGGAGTACCTTTGAGTCGAGCCGCAATTCTTTGCGCCATCGCCGGCGGCAATTTCCGGAGTTGCGATGATTCATTGAACTTGACCACGACCGGCTTCTTCGTTGCCAGGTCCGATAGGTTGATCGTGCCGGCGCCGGCATCAATCGAACCGATTGTGCCCGCGATGTTGCGGAACGAACCGGAGACCACTTCATCGGCCTTCAGCTCGCCACCATCGGCGCTGCGAGCGCCACGCGCGCGAAGCTGGTCTCCCACTTTGATCTGGTCCAGCGGGGCCGGGGTTGCATCATCGAACTTCACGGAGCCTGGCGCGTACCGCCGTAGCACGGTGTCCTTCGATACCTGCACGATCACGCTCTTGTTGGCGCCCAGTGCCGATGTGGAGATGGTAACCGCTCCGGTAGCCGGGTCGATCGCGCTCACCAAACCGCCGACGCCGTGTTTTTGCCACTCCTCCCGCTCATGCGCATGCTTTTCAGCAAGATCGGCCTTCTTCATGGCAATCACGGAAACTGCCAGCATCGATTTGCCGTCCGGCCCGTTTGTGCCGCGAACCAAGATGCGATCACCGGGTTGCAAATCCTGGAGCTGAAGCGGAGCCGCGTTCCTCAGATCCTTTTCGCCAGGTTCAATGCGCAGCAACCGGGCTCCGTCCTGCACCACTATGGTGATCTCGCTTCCGCCCTCAACGGAGAGTGTGATGCTCTTTCCGGAGGCGTTTTTCACGGTGCCAACTGCCTTCGCCGTCGCGGCCAGAGCCTCCTGAGCGCTTAGCGAAGAAACTCCGCCCATCAAGCCGAGGCACACGATCATTGCGAAAATCCGCAAACGCAAGTGCCTCAACGACTTGTAAGTGGCTTGGCTCATTTCCGAGAAAGTGCGCAGATCGGCCCGTCGCACGCGCGGCATTTCCTTTAGACGTAGATAGAGCATGAAAATGTTACATCGGTTGGCTGTTGAACGGGATATTGTGAACTCTGCCGAACCTTCGAATAAAATGGGCTGAACGCACTCAGATCCTCCCCCATAATAAGGACTGTGCGCCGTCTCTTAGTCTTGATTCTCCTCTGCGCCCCCCCCCTCCTGGCGCAAAGCAACTCCGGCGAGTTGCGCATCCGAATTACCGACCCATCGGGTCTCGGCGTCAAAAGCTCAGTCGAATTGGTCTCGGAGGCCAACCAATTCCAGAAGACGCTCACCACGGATAGTGCCGGCGATCTGGTCGTAAAGCGCATCCCCTTTGGAGTCTACCGCATCCAAATTAGCCATCCCGGTTTCGCCGAGTTCCAGGACTCCATCGAAGTACGTTCCGCGATCGCCTTCGACTATACGGCCAAACTCAGCATCGCCGCCGCAAACACCTCGGTTCTGGTAAATGACGCGGATACCCTGATCGATCCGCATCGCACAGGTGACATCAACCGTATTGGTTCGGAAATGATCCAGGATCGGGTGGCTTCCCTGCCCGGGCGCTCGCTCCAAGACCTCGTCAACTCCCAACCAGGGTGGCTCTACGAAGGCAACGCCGTCCTCCACCCACGTGGCTCCGAGTACCAAACCCAGCTCGTCGTTGACGGAATCCCGTTGATGGACAATCGCTCCCCGAGCTTTGGCCCGGAAATCGAAGCTGACGACGTGCAGTCTATGAGCATTTACACGGCGAATTTTCCCGCCGAGTACGGCCGCAAGATGGGGGGCGTCGTGGAAGTGAATACGGCCCGGGACTCGCGTGAGGGCGTGCACGGCCAGGTCGTCCTTTCCGGAGGCAGCTTCGATACTGCGGGGGCCTTCGCCCTTGCCCAGTATCTGTGGGGCAAGAACACACTAGCGGCCAGCGCCAGTGGTGACATGACCGACCGCTACCTGAGTCCAGTAGTTCCGCAGAATTTTACAAATCAGGCCACGACCGGCGATTTTGCCCTGAGCTACGAACGTGACCTCACTGATCGCGACCGCATCAGTCTCAGTCTTCGCCACGAACTCTCCCGCTTCCAAATTCCCAACGAGCAAGTCCAACAAGCCGCAGGTCAGCTGCAAAACGCCGACAACTTTGAGACTATGGGCACGGCCTCCTACCAGCACATTTTCTCTTCCAATGTCGTTGCCGACCTTCGCGGAATGGTCCGCGACAACTCTAACAATCTGTTCTCCAATCCGCTATCCACTCCCGTGATCGCCTTCCAGCACAATTATTTTCGCGAGGGCTACTTCAAAGGCAGCGTTTCCATCCATCACGGCCGCCACGAGTGGAAAGCCGGCGTGGAATCTGACGCCACATTTCTGCACGAGCGCTTCAACGACGTCATCACGGATTTCAGCCAGTTCGATCCGGATACGCCGCCGACCTTCGCCTTCGTGGGTAGCAAGGCCGACCTTGAGCAGTCTGCCTTCGTCCAGGATCAGATCCGCCTGGGCAAATGGACCGTCAGCGCAGGTCTCCGCTGGGACCACTATCAGTTGCTGGTGAATCAGAACGCGGTCAGCCCGCGTTTGGGATTGGCCTACTACTTTCCAGGTCTCGATCTCGTCCTGCATGCCTCGTACGATCGTATTTTCCAGACTCCATCGGCGGAGAATATCTTGATCTCTAGTTCGCCGGAAGTCGTCTCGTTAAGTGACCTCGTCTTGCGCCTCCCGGTCGAGCCTTCTCACGGCAACTATTACGAAGTGGGCTTGAGCAAGGGCTTTTTCGGGCACTTAAAGCTCGACGTCAATGTCTTCGACCGCCGCGTCAACAATTACGCCGACGACGATCAATTGCTCAGCACCGCGGTCAGCTTCCCCATCGCTTTCGCCAAAGCCTACATTTACGGCGCAGAGGGAAAAATCGAGATCCCGCACTGGAGGCGCATCAGCGGCTTCGTCAGTTATTCCTATATCGTTGGCTCAGCCTACCTTCCGGTCACCGGCGGCCTCTTCCTGGGCGACGACGCCAGCAACGCGATCAGCCAGATCACCGGCCGCTTCTGGGATTCACAGGATCAGCGCAATACAGTGCGTACCAGGTTTCGCTATCAATTCACGGATCGCTTCTGGGGCGGAATCGGCGCGGAGTACGGCACCGGCCTTCCGTTCGAGTTCGCCGGCACCGAACAAGATGCCCTTGCCCAATACAGTCAGGCCGTTGTTGATCGCGTCAACTTCGACAAGGGCCGGGTGCGCCCATCGCTGTCGATCAACGCGTCGCTCGGCGCCGATATCTGGCGCACCGACAGACTCCAGATACGCTTCCAGGCCGATGTGCAAAACATCAACAACCGCCTCAACGTGATCGACTTCGGCGGACTCTTTTCCGGTAATGCCATCGGACCACCCCGCAGTTACGCCCTCCGTCTGACCACCAGTTTCTAGATCCAGAGAAACGCGACACCGAGCAGGACCGAACCTGCGTGACCAAAAACGAGGAAGCAGGAACCTGACCAAGGTTCCTGCTTCCCTGCCGAATCGCTGCTCTGAGAAACTCGACTGACTTAGTTGTTGTCCACCCCGTTCAGGTAGTTCTCCAAGTAGGTGTACCCGTTCGGAGCGATGTTCTTGTACAAGGTTGCGTCGGTCGTGCTGAGCCCCTTCAGCGTCTTCCACTGGTCCGAGATCCCATCGTGCAGCGATTCCTGGCAAGCGGTGAAGTTCGTGACCGCATGATCTTGCCAATTGGTCGTTGGCGTCGGAAAGGTCGAAAGACCCGTGTAGGTTACGCCGTTTGGCCAGAAGCCGCCGCTGCCCCCGTTTTGGTATTGGTTGACGATGCGCAGGTCGGCGGAATCCCTATGCGAGACCCAGTTACCGCTGCAGTCCACGTGCTGGGAGTTGCCGACGGTGCCGAGCATCAGGCTATCCAGATCATCCGCTGCTTCTGGAACGATTGGAAACGCGTTGCTGGCCGCCATCGGGCCGGTGCGCTCCCAGCTGCCTGGGATCGGACCGGTTTCGTCGCCATTCTCGCCGGTGATCTGAGAAACCAGCGTGCCGTACTGGTCGCCCGCCACGGTGTTGGCTCCGGCGTTGCCGAAGATATTGCCGGAAACCAAGACCGAAGGCGCGCCGCTCATCTCCGGGCTGTTAGTCGTGAAGTGAATCGGATGCGCCTGGGCCTGGCCGTTCAGATTGCCTTTGACGCGTCGATAATCTCAGCGCCGAGCCATTCGTTCGCGTAGAAGCTCCAGTTGTAGACGATGTTGTTGATCCAGCCGGTCGAGCTGTTGGAGTTTTCCGGGATGCGGTGGTCGACGTTGACGAACATGTCGTGGTGGAAATCGATGTCGGTCTCATAGACGGAAAGGCAGTTCGGGTTGGCGCGGGTGCCGACGCAGGTCTCGTCGGTGGCGGTGCCGAAGCCCACTGGATGACCTTCATGTGGCTCATAGTCCAAGGACCACGAGCTGGTGATCGAGTGATTCGGACCCGTCCCATTGCCGTTGCCGTTCTGAGCCGGCGTGAAGTTGGAGGTGGTAATCCAGCTCTTGTTGCCGGACCACCGCGTGGTGATGTGGTTGGTGATGATGTTGTAGCAGCCGCCGCCGCTCAGCGTGCCGTTGCCCGCGCAGTTCACAATCGTCACGCCCACCGTGCCGGTGTCTGGGCCAGAGCCGGCGTTAACGTTGTCCGGGCTGAAGGCGCAATAGCGCATAACCACATCATGCGTCGAGATGCGCAGAGCCGCGCCGTTCGAATTCGGTCCGCCGATGATGACCTCGCCTGGAGCACTCTGGCATGCGATCGTCAGGAACGGGCTGCCGGCGTAATTGTCTCCGGAGGTGATGTTGAAGATACCAGCTAGCCGGAACACGCAGGTACGCGCGCCGGTCGCTTGTACGCAAGCTCGCAGTGATCGATTCCCCGTATCATTCGTGTTCGTCACTTCCATCACCACGCCGCCGCGTCCGCCAACCGATGCGGCCCCGCCGCCGGCGGCACCCGGAAATGCCGGGCACGGTGCTCCACCGCAGGATGCTGACTGCGACGGTGATGTTACCGGCGCGGTGACCGTCACCGTGGCCGACGCCGTCTTTGTGGAGTCTGCGTTGCTGATGGCTGTCACCGTATCCGTGCCGGCCTTCGTCGACGCCGTATACATTCCCGTCGAGTTGACTGTCCCGTAGGTAGCAATCCACCTTACCGTCTTGTCTGTCACGCTGCCCTGAACCGTTCCTGCGAACTGCAGCGTTCCGCTCGTGGTCGCCTGCGCACTTGTCGGCGAGATCGCAATCGAGCTCACCACCGGATTCGGCGCCGCCGCCGTCACCGTCACGCTGCTAGAGGTGAACTTGGTTGCATCGGCGACGCTCGTTGCCGTCACCGTATCGGTCCCAGTCTTGGCTGGCGCGGTGTACACGCCTGCCGCAGTTATCGTACCCAGCAGCGTTTTCCACGTAACTGCTGTGTTTGAGGTCGTCCCCAGCACGCTCGCGCTATGAAACCGTACCGCCCGTTATCGACGCCCCCGAAGCAGGCGACACGATCACGGAAGTCACAGTCGAACCGGACGGCTGACCAGCCGCCGCAACGGTAACCGCCACCGTTGTCGACTTCGTCGGGTCCACAACGCTCGTGGCTGTAATTGTGCCGGTTCCGCCCTTGGCAGGCGCTGTGAACATTTCCGTTTTGGTAATCGTCCCGACGGTCGCCGTCCAAGTCACCGAATTGCCGCTCGTTACTCCTTGGATTGAGGCTGTGAACTGTGTCTGTCCGCTCGCCGCGACCGCGGCGGTTGCCGGCGACACGACATTAGAGGTAGCCGAAGGCGCGGTCGTGGTGGACGATTTGGCGGCGCCGACGCCTACACAACCAGACGCCCAAAGGGCGGCCGATGCAACGATACACAAGATTGCTAAAACGCGAGTTTCGCGGAGAAGATTCATTATCAGGCTCTCTCTTTTTCCCAAGGTCAGTGTCTTTCGTGCTTTACAGCCGGTGAGGAGGGTCTCGCAGGCAGGGCTATAGTAGGTTTCCCGGGGGTTGGTCGTAACTGGTGGGTGGGTCAACGGAAGGGCGAGTGCCCGAAACTGATCAGTACCGGTACCGATGGCTCGTACCGTTGCCGCCAACTTTGCGACGGCAGCACAACGTCGAAGCACACCCATCACAAAGTGAACAACGAGTGCAACCTCGCGTTTACTCCGAGGGATTGTCGATCGGCAGGTCGAGACCGCTAAGCAGGCTGGCTACTCAGATCGCCAGAAAAATGCCTGGCGCCTTCAACATTTATGTTGAGGCGAATCTTCAGCGCAGCAGAACATCAAACTCAGAGATCCTCAGATCTTCTTCTGAGAGCAAGGCAAATTGCTCGGCCATCTTGGGGCGGGGCGTTGGCAACGCTTCCCACTCTGTTTTGCTTACTATCTCGGGTTCGAATCCAGCTTCCCGAAACAACCGCAGGAGCTCTTGATATCGGAGACGGTTTGTGTAGAAACGAGAGTCCGCCATAAGTGCAGACTCCCAGATCCCCTCGCTGAACCGCAAGTCATTGAGCTTCCCCCCGATAATGTCCTTGATCGGAACGCTGTGCGAAGCTACTCCGTCCGGGCGCTGAATGCGCCGCAATTCCCGCAGCGTAGAAACAAACTGGTTGCGCCGAACATACGGCAGAACAGCATTGGACCAAACAAAATCCACAGAGGCGGACGGGATCTTTCGCAGCGAGGTCAGGCCTTCGGTCATATATTGCGTCCCGCAAGTCTCGGCTACATCGTCCATGGTTCGACAATGATCAAGACTCGGAGGATACATACCCAGTTGGCGTAGGTGGGATTCCATCCGGCGGTAAACCCCGAGGTCGGTAGAAGCGCAGCACTCGACATCGACCAGAAAAGTTTTCGACGCTCCGAACGTCTTGGCAATCAACGCCGAACTCAGCGAATCACCGGGGCCCAGTTCCATGCCCACAAAACCATCTGCCTTTCCCACTAAGCTGGCCGCGTCAAAGTGCCGGCGAAATATCCGGAGGGCGTATTCCGGGCGATCCATCCCGCCCTGTTTGAAGAGGCCAATTTTTCCCCAGAAATGATACGGGAAAGGTAGTCGGGCCAGCACGATCTTGGCAGCGATTTTCAGCTGCCAAGGGACACTCTGCATGTGACGCATAGGGAGGGCTCTATCCGTTTAATGCCATTCAGCCAAAATTGGACCGGTCGCGAGCGAAGCCACGGTACAGGGCGTCACGCACTCTTTCATGGATCGCAGGTACCAAACCTCTGTACCCGCGTAGCGAAACTCCCAGGAACGAACCTGCGTGGCATGCTCACGAACTCTGCGGGCAAATCGGGGGCTCGTTCGCCAGCATCGGCTTACAATTTAGACTAGATTCTGCTTCGGCGGGTTTCAGTTCCTACAATACCTGTGACATATCTGTGGATAATTCCGCGCGTCGCTGTCCGGTTCGGAGTCCGACACGTGGATGTCCGCGGGTCTAGTACGGCGCGAGAACAAAACGACGGCAAGCGGTTCCGTCCTTAAGCCGTCAACCGGCACCGTTCGACGGCCAGAGGACTGACAGTTCGTCGCTTACGATTTTCTGGAAGGAGTCTTTGCCGTGTTCGGGCGCTGCGGCTGAAATCGATAACCGATCCACGGCTCCGTCAAAATATATTTCGGGTGCGCGGGATCAGCCTCGATTTTTTTGCGCAGCTGGTTGATCACCACACGCAGATTCTCGGTCTCCTCTCCGTATTCGGGTCCCCACACCGACTGCAGCAGCCGCCGATGGGTCAACGGCTTTCCCTGATTGGCGACCAGGTGCTTCAGCACATCATATTCTTTTGGTGTGAGGTGCACGCTGCGACCCCGCACAGTCACCTCGCGCGTCTCGAAATCAATCGTCACGTCCTTGGACACGAACGGCGCCACCACGTCGCCCGGTGCATAGCGTCGCAGCGCCGACCGGATACGCGCCAGCAACTCCTCGATTCCGAAGGGCTTAACAACATAATCGTCGGCACCCGCGTCGAGCGCCATGACCTTATCTCGCTCCGCGTTGCGCACCGTCAGCACGATAATCGGCGCGTCCGTCGACCTCCGAATCTCCTTGCACGCTTCCAGGCCACCCATGCCCGGCATGTTCAAATCCAGCAGCACCAGGTCCGGACGCTCCCTGCGCGCCGACTCGACGCCCGCTTCCCCCGTCATCGCCTCGGTGATCAGATAGCCATGGGCGGAAAGCGTGCTGCGCATCACGCGCCGGATTTGTGGCTCGTCGTCAACCACAAGAATGGTCTCGCCGCTCACCGGCCCTCCCTTCTGCTCTTGTCGGGGTTTCGGTCCTGGCTCCGATCCACCGGCAGGGTGAACGAAAAAACCGAGCCGTGGCCGAGTTGACTGGTGACGTTGATCGAACCCTTGTGCGCCGTGATGATAGCCTTGGCGATCGGCAATCCCATGCCCGTTCCGCGAACCAGGTACCGCTGATCCTTACCGCGGTAGAACTTGTCGAAGATCATCGTCTGCTCAAAATCATCGATTCCCGGTCCACGATCCGCCACGCTGGTCGTGACCGAGTCCCCGGTTTGCTCAGCGGTGATGGTAATCGGCTGATCCTTCGGTGAATACAAATTCGCGTTGTCGATCAACTGTACCATTGCTTCCTTCGCGCGCTCCCGGTCGGCTCGCACCGGCGGTAGATTGGCATCCACCTTGATATCGATCGGCCGACCAGCCAGTGCCATCTTACAATGCGCCAGCGACGCCTCGACAATCTCGCGAATCGGAGTCGGCTCGAGTTCCAATTCCACTTCGCCCGCTTCGAGCTTGGCCATCTCCCCGGCCTCTTCTACCAGGCGATTCAACCGGTCGCATTCCTCGTCTATGATAGTAAGCAGTTCGCGGCGTTGTACCGCGTCGGTATTTTCGGAAGTCAGCAGGCTGCTCACCGACGCCTTCATCGACGTCAACGGCGTGCGGAAGTCATGCGTAATCGAATCAAGCAGCGCCGACTTGAGCCGCTCCCCTTGCCTCTCGGCCTCGGTCTGTCCCAGTTGTTCGACGGCACGCGCCCGCTCGACAGCGATCGCAACCAGGGTACTGACCGCTTCCACCGACTGCCGCGATAGCTGCGACCCGGAAATGCCCAGGCTCCCGATCGGCCGCACTCCCAGCCGCACCGGTATGTAATACACCCCGACAGCAGCATTGATCGTGATTTCATCGTTCGCGAAGGCCGCCTTCATTCCCTCTTCGTCCAGATGCGACGCGCCGAATCCCGAACGATAAAACTTGTCTTTCTGCGGAAGAAATAGTTCCGCCGCTCCGGCCTCGAAGCTCTCGACAATGTAATCGGGGATGGCGTTCATCAGCTGAATCACGTTGCCTTCGCCCAGCAACTTGCGGCTGAAGCGATAGAGCCGCTCCACCTCGCGCCTTCGATGGTGCGCCTCGTCAGCTTCGGTGCGAATCCGCGAAGAAAGTCGGCTCCCGGTGATCGAAGTGATCAAAAACACGATCAGCGCCACCCAGTTCTGCGGGTCCGCAATCGTAAACATCCCCACGGGCGGCAAGAAGAAATAATTCAACGACAGCATCGCCACCACGGACATGAAAACCGAAACGACCATTCCCCAGACCGCTGAAACTGCTAGAATTGCCAGCAGAAATGAAAGCGCTACGGTCGTGTGGTTGACGTGCAGGACCCGGTAATAGATGAACGTTACGCCGGCGACGATCGCGACTGAGGTGGCAAAACCAACGATGCGGCCGCCGAGGAATCGCTGCATATCATTATTCTACAGCATGTTGCTAACATAACATTCGACCGCATGTAGGAAGCAATCACGGAGCACACAAGCCTTGCCCAAGAAGCCTGAGGACTGGCTCGACGTCGCCTCGCCGCCGCAAAAATCCAGGGGAATCTTCAAGCTTTTCCTGGGGTACGCGCCGGGGGTCGGCAAAACCTTCAGCATGCTTAGCGAAGCCATTCGCCGCCGGAGCCGCGGTGAGGACGTCGTCATCGGCGTTGTGGAATCGCACGGCCGCAAAGGCATCGAAGAACTCATCGGAGAGATGGAATGCGTCCCGCGCAAGAAGCTCGAGTACAAAGGAACAATTTTTGAAGAGATGGATGTCGATGCAATCCTCGCGCGACATCCCGACGTCGTGCTGGTGGACGAACTGGCGCACACAAACATCCCCGGCAGCAAACACCGCAAGCGTTACGAAGACGTGCAGGAACTTCTGGCCGCCAAGATTGACGTAGTCTCGACGCTCAACATTCAGCACATCGAGAGCATTGCTCCGGTGGTCCGCTCCATTACTGGAATCGTCGTGCGCGAAACCGTGCCGGATTGGGTGCCGCTGACGGCCTCCGAAACCGTTATGGTGGACCTCACGCCCGAAGCCCTGACCAACCGCATGAAGCGCGGGGATGTCTACAGCAGCGAAAAAGTGGAACGCTCGCTGAAGAACTTCTTCCGCCGCGGCAACCTGATCGCACTGCGCGAGTTAGCTTTGCGGCAGGTGGCCGAGCAGGTCGATCGCAGCCTTGAAACCTACATGGAGGACCAGGACATCCGGAAAAACTGGGGTGTCCGTGAGCGTATGGCGGTCTGCGTTTCAGCAAATCCCGCGGGGCAGTATCTGATCGCGCGTGGCGCTCGCATGGCGCGGCGCATGGATGCCGAGCTCTACGTCGTCCACGTCGATCGCGAGATCGGTCCTAGGGAATCGAATCAGGCGGCTCTGGCTGCGAATCTGAAGTTCGCTAAAAATCTCGGCGCACAAGTTATTCGTCTGCGTGGACGCAGCGTCGCCGACTCCGTCGCCGAGTTTGTTCGATCGAAGCACATTACGCAGGTAATCTTCGGCCGTGCGCCCATCCATGATTGGCGAAAATACCTCTATCTTTCGGCGGTGCATCGCTTTCTTCGTGAATCCCCCGCGGTCGACGTCCACATCGTGACCCAGGAACCTGAAGACTAGCGCTCCGGGCCGGCGAGATTGCTGCCGAAGTATGTAGCGGCGGCCTTCTGAGGCCGGCGTCGTTGGTCTTTGAGGTCGTCAGTGGCGTTGATTGACAAGAAGTTTCGACGATATACGCGGATAAATAATCAGGAATTTGCTCGATAAGCCGAAGTTATCCTGTCTCGCATAAGTATTAATTGGACTGATTGACTTCCCTTCCTTGATCCTGTATCTTCATGGCGTTGTCATGATCTGCAACGCCATCACGCACGCGCGAGCCATTCCGGCCGTCACCACGGTCCAGGTATCGCGTGTCGTCGTACGAATTAGCCCCGTAATCGTTCGGGGCAGTACACCAGGATGATGGCGGCCTAGCCAAAGCAGTAACAAAGATTTCCGGCCATCATCCAAGACAGGATGATGGCTTTAGTCTTTTTAGGCCTGAACTTTTGCCGTAACCCGGTCAGTGGAGTTTCTGAGCAGAACCGCCGGCCCGAAATAGCTGATCGGAAAGTATTCGGAGGAACCACGCAGTGACAGCCCCTTTGCCTAAGCCTCGAAGCCACGCGCTTGTTGACGGTCCCAATCGTGCCGGTGCGCGTTCCATGCTGCGCGCCTGCGGGCTCAAGGACGAAGATTTTGCCAAACCGCTCATCGGCGTCGCGAACACCTGGATCGAGATTGGCCCCTGCAACTATCACCTCAGAGAGCTTGCCGCCGACGTAAAGGCCGGCATCCGCGCAGCTGGCGGAACGCCACTGGAGTTCAATACCGTATCGATTTCCGACGGCATCACCATGGGCACCGAAGGGATGCGCACCTCCCTGGTGAGCCGCGAAGTGATCGCCGATTCGATCGAACTGGTGACGCGCGGAAATATGTTCGACGCGATTATCATTCTCGTGGGCTGCGACAAGACCATACCTGGCGGCATCATGGCCGCGGCACGGCTGAATATTCCCGGTCTGGTTCTTTATGGAGGATCGATCGCACCGGGCCAATTTGAGGGCCATGCCGTCACCATTCAGGATGTTTATGAGGCGATTGGAAGTCACGCGCGCGGAGCAATGACCGACGCGCGGTTTACCGCGCTGGAGAGCGCCGCCTGCCCCGGTGCGGGAGCGTGCGGCGGCCAATTTACCGCCAATACGATGGCACTCGTCGCCGAATTTCTGGGTATTGCCCCGATGGGGCTGTCCGGTGTCCCGGCAACGAATCCGGCCAAACACAATGCCGGGCACCGCGCTGGCGAGTTGTTGATGGATCTGCTTCGCAAGGACATTACGCCCGCGAAAATCATCACCAGAGCGGCGATCGAAAACGCCATTACCGGCGTCGCCGCCACCGGAGGTTCGACCAATTCCGTGTTGCACTTGCTGGCGATTGCCAACGAGGCGCGCATTCCTCTTTCGATTGACGACTTTGACCGTATCAGCACGCGCACCCCGATCCTCGCCGACTTAAAACCAGGCGGGCGCTTCGTGGCTACCGATCTGTTCGCTGCAGGCGGTACCGCGCTGGTCGCCAAGCGACTGGTCGACGCCAAGCTGCTGCATGGTGAATGCATCACCGTTACGGGCCGCACCATTGGCGAAGAAGCTTCCGCTGCAAAAGAAACACCCAAACAAGAAGTGGTGCGAGCTCTGAACGCCCCGTTGAAGACCACCGGCGGCTTAGTCATCTTAAAGGGCAACCTGGCACCGGAGGGTTGCGTTCTGAAAGTCGCCGGACACGACTACAAGACCTTTCGCGGCCCGGCGCGCGTTTTCGACAACGAAGAGGCGGCGTTTGCAGCTGTGGAAAGCGGAGGCATCAAGGCGGGCGACGTAGTCGTCATTCGCTACGAAGGACCGAAGGGCGGCCCAGGCATGCGGGAGATGTTGCAAGTAACCGCGGCGCTGATTGGAGCAGGACTTGGAGATTCTGTGGCGCTGCTTACCGATGGTCGTTTTTCCGGCGCGACTCACGGCTTGATGGCTGGCCATGTGGCGCCCGAAGCCGTAAATGGCGGTCCTATCGCCGCGGTCGCCGACGGCGACATCATCGAGTTCGATATTCCCAAGCGATCGCTGAACGTGGTTCTTACCGACGCGGAGATTCAGCGTCGCATGTCTACTTGGAGAGCACCGGCGCCGAGGTTCAGCACAGGCGTTATGGCTAAGTATGCTCTGATGGTTTCCTCGGCGGCGCAGGGCGCGGTGACTACGCCGCCGGCAAGTTTCAGTCGTTCGATCCCAGAAAGTGTGCACGCGAGGCCTCTATGAAGCTGACCGGTGCGGAAATCTTATGCGAGACGCTGACGCATCTCGGCGTCCGCGATCTTTTTGGGTATCCGGGCGGCGCGATTCTTCCTGTCTACGACGCGCTCGGTAAATCTAAGTTGCATCACGTTTTGGTGCGTCACGAACAGGGCGCTACGCACATGGCCGACGGCTACGCGCGCGCCAGCGGCGGCGTGGGCGTGGCAATGGCGACCTCTGGACCGGGCGCGACGAATATGGTTACCGGCATTGCTACCGCGATGCTCGATTCCTCTCCGGTCGTGTGCATCACCGGGCAAGTCAGCAGCAAGCTGCTGGGCTCCGACGCCTTCCAGGAAATCGACATCACTGGCATCACTATGCCGATCACCAAGCACAACGTGGTGGTTTCACGCGCGGAGGATATCGCACGCACCGTCCGTGAAGCATTTGTGATTGCAAATTCCGGAAGACCCGGGCCCGTCCTCGTGGACATCACCAAGGACGCGCAGCAGGCTTCTTGCGATTTCAATTGGGAAACTTCAGCGCCAAAACTGCCTGTGAAGCGGCAGCGCGTGAACTACGACAAGGCGGAATTCGACCGCGCCGTGGAACTCTTGAACTCGGCGAAACGTCCGCTGATTCTGGCGGGACACGGGATCATGGTTTCGGGCGCGATGCGCGCGTTTGAACAATTTGTGCGCACCGGAAATATTCCCGTAGCCATGACGCTGCTCGGCATCGGCTGCTTCCCTGCCAGCGATCCCATGAACCTCGGCATGATGGGCATGCACGGCGAGGCTTGGGTGAACCACGCAATTCAAGAGGCCGACCTGCTGATCGCCGTGGGCATGCGCTTTGATGACCGGGTGACCGGCGACCTGCGTACCTACGCGCGGGACGCACGCAAGATTCATATTGAGATTGACCGTTCCGAGATCAACAAGAACGTCAAGGTGGACTCCGCGCTGATCGGCGACGCCCGCGAAGTGCTGGAGCAGTTGATTCCTGCCCTTCAGCATCGTGAACGCGGTGACTGGCTGGCGCACATTCGCGAGTTGAAGGGCGACTCGGCGGTGCGCGACATTCAGGGCCTGCCCGACAACGGGCATCTTTACGCCGCGCACGTGATCAATGATTTGTGGAAAGAAACCAACGGCGAGGCCATCGTCGTCACCGACGTGGGTCAGCATCAGATGTGGGAGGCGCAGTATTACCATCACAACCAGCCACGCTCGCTGGTGACATCTGGCGGTCTAGGGACGATGGGATTTGCGCTTCCAGCGGCCATTGGCGCGAAATTTGCCAAACCGGATGCCGATGTCTGGGTTGTGGTGGGCGACGGCGGCTTCCAGATGACCATGTGCGAGCTTGCCACCATCGCGCAGGAAAAGATCAAGGTGAACATCGCCATCATTAACAACGGCTTCCTCGGTATGGTGCGCCAGTGGCAGGAATTTTTCTACGACAAGCGCTACGTGGCCACGCCTTTGGTGGCGCCTGACTTCGCTGCGCTGGCGAACGCATTCGGCATTCGCGGTGAACGAATTACTTCGCGCGCCGACGTTACCCCGACGATTCGTTCCGCGCGCGAGAGCAAAGAATCCGTGCTGATCGATTTCCGGGTTGAGCAGGAGGATTCGGTGTACCCGATGGTGCCCGCGGGCGGATCGCTGCACGAGATGATTCGCCGGCCGAACAGCCCGCTGGTCGAAACCGCGGCAACCGAGCTGTGAGGAACGGACTTAAGTGCCATGGAATCAAATCACTACGCCAAACGAAAGGCTAAATCCCCTGGAATCAAATCGTTGCTCGAAAGCCACCGGGGGGTGGGGGCCACATGCCAGGGGTTGGGGTCATATGGACGTCGCCAGTCCCGTTTTGGAACGATAGTCTCACGCGGCTAAGAGGAAGATATGCAGACACTAGTTGCCTATGTCGAAAACAAACCTGGCGTGCTGAATCGCGTCTCTTCGCTGGCGCGGCGCCTGGCCATCAACATTGATTCGCTGACCGTCGGGCCCACAGACAACGAAGAGATTGCGCGCATGACCATCGTGGCGCATACCGATGAGCGCGGGGCGCATCGGCTTGAAGCCAGCCTGGAGAAGCTCGTCGATGTGTTGCTGGCGGAGAATGTTTCGGAGCGGCCGCTGCTGGAGCGCGATCTGGCCCTGATTAAAGTGACGGCAGATCAGAAGACGCGCCCGCACTTGATGGAGTTGATCAAAGTTTTCCGTGCGCGGGTTATCGATGTAGCGCCGGAGTCGCTGATCCTCGAAGTCTCGGGGACCGTGGACAAGATCGACGGTCTGTTGGAAGTGTTGCGGCCCTTCGGCGTTTTGGAAATGGCGCGATCGGGGCGCATCGCTATGACACGCGGCGGCGATTTGCTGCGTCCGCCCAACGCGCCGCCGAAAGATGGTGAGCTCGAGACGGCGGGCTCAAAAGCTTAGACATCCTGGAAATTTGCGTGGCAACTCCGAACCGGCCTCAACAGATAAAGCCGGACTGAAGAGCAAGTGCTAAGGGCACGGCCCGGCGCACTTCAGGGTAAACTAAACCGTGCCCTGACGACGCCACCTTACAATGAGAGGAAACGAGCGAATGGCACAACTTTATTACGACAACTCCGCGGACCTGGCGCTGATTCAGGCGAAGAAAGTCGCGATCATCGGTTATGGATCGCAGGGGCACGCGCATGCGTTGAATCTTCGCGATAGCGGGGTCTCGGTTCGCGTGGGCTTGCAACCCGGCAGCGGATCGCTGGCGCGCGCGCAGAAGGAAGGGCTGACCGTCAACACCCCCGCTGAAGCCGCCACTTGGGCGGATGTGATCATGATCCTCACGCCCGATACGAAGCAGCCGAAACTCTATAAGGAATCGATCGAGCCGCGTCTTTCGGCGGGTAAGACGCTGATGTTCGCGCACGGTTTCAATATCCGCTTTGGCACGATCAAGCCGCCTGCTTCCGTCGATGTGTCCATGATCGCGCCCAAGGCGCCGGGCCACCGCGTCCGCGAAGTTTTCACGGAAGGCGGAGGAACGCCCGCATTGATCGCCATCGAGCAGGACGCCAGCGGAAACGCAAGGGCCCTGGCACTCTCTTATGCCAAGGGGCTGGGCTGCACACGCGCCGGCGTTCTGGAAACGACCTTCACCGAGGAAACTGAGACCGACCTGTTCGGCGAACAGGCCGTCTTGTGCGGCGGCGTAAGCGAATTGATCAAGGCGGGCTTCGACACCCTCGTTGACGCTGGTTATCAGCCCGAAGTGGCTTACTTCGAGTGCATGCACGAGCTAAAGCTGATTGTTGACCTCATCTATCGCGGCGGGCTCAGCTACATGCGTTATTCCATCAGCGACACTGCCGAGCAGGGCGACTACACAGCCGGTCCGCGCATCATCACGTCGAAGACCCGCGAAGAGATGAAGAAGATCCTCGCCGAAATTCGTGACGGCAGCTTCGCGAAGAAATGGATCGAGGAAAACGACAAGGGCTGCCCGAACTTCCTGGCAACCCGTCAGCGGGAGCAAACCCACCAAATTGAACAGCTAGGGCCAAAACTGCGTGCGATGATGCCCTTCCTTCAGCCCGTTGTTGCGCCGGGCCTGGCCACGAAGGCGGCAACGTCCGAGAAATAACCTCGGCAAACATTAACTTTAGTTAATTCACCGAACTGAATTCTTAGAAAGTGAACTCACCAGGGTTGACATGACCTTAGATTTGGGCAATTCTCTCGCGCCATGAAAAAGCAAGAACCCCGGTCCCAGGTGTCGTCTCCCAACCTCGCGCAATCCATCGAAAAACTTACGATCAAGCGTCAGGAAATCGTTCGCCCTATCCTGGAGCATCCGCGCGAATACGTTTTGTTGAGCGTGCGCGCCATGGCACAGAGGCTCAAAACGGACCCCGCCACCATCGTGCGCATCGTTCAGGGGCTCGGCTTCAGCAGCTACCGCGAGTTCCAGCACCATCTGCATGAACTCTCGATCGCGTTCGCCACACCCGTGGACACGATGCAGTCCGCCAGCAGTGATTCCAGCATGCCCGCCGTGGTGCACCAGTCACTAGCGCAGGGTGTCAAGAATTTACATGCGCTAAAGAACAGCCTGGACGCCAAGCGTCTGGCGCGCGTTGCGAGGCGCTTTTACAACGCGAAGCGCATCGTACTTTTTGCCGCGGACGGCGCGGCGATACTTGCCGAATACCTGGAATATCAGCTCTCGATTCTGGGCCTGCCGATCATCGCGGTGGCCTCCGCCGGCGGCATGACGCACATAGCGCGCGTGGTGAACAAGCGGGACGTAGTCGTGGCCATCAGTTTCCGGCGCGGATTGCGGCAAACCGTCGAAGGCGCGCAGCAGGCTCGCGCCCACGGCGCCTATTGCATCGGCATTGCGGACACTTACTTGTCCCCTTTGGCGCGCGTTTGCAACGAAGTCTTCCTGGCATCGGTCGACGCGGCTTCTTTCGGAGTGTCGTTCACCGCCCCGATTTTGCTGCTCGACGCGATTATCGCCACATGCGGACAGTATCGCCGGCCACTGACACTAGCCGTCGCAAAGGAAATTGCCGAAGAACAGCGCAAGGGATTTCGCTGGTACAACCAGTAAGCA
>Ga0210399_10000461_pt1 | contig 32884 bp, 34 predicted proteins | sample IncBWC14MmetaG_FD_150865 | JGI IMG/M metagenome (GOLD analysis project Ga0210399, IMG submission 150865) | Forest soil microbial communities from Barre Woods Harvard Forest LTER site, Petersham, Massachusetts, United States - Inc-BW-C-14-M | ecosystem: Environmental > Terrestrial > Soil >... | reverse complement strand
TTCTCTCTTCTAATATGTTGCTCGTGGGGGAAGTAAAAAGACCGAAGCGCGGCATAAGTCCCCAAGTTTCAGCCTGAACCACAGCAGACATTCCCGGTTCCACTCCGCTCCACACCGTCGCATAGGATCTTTGATCAACACACTATAACCCTGACGCAGGCGACCTGCGTTAGGCGCGAAATCGCTGTTATGGAGGCAGCGCTCATGAAACTACTTGGAGCTATCGGTATATCAGGTCTCTTATTGCTTCTCGGAAGCACCGCTGCCGCCTACGCACCGCAGGAACAGAGCGACAAGCCCGAAAAGCAGGAAGAAAAGGCCAAACCTGAAAAGCAGGACAAACAAGACAAGCCCGCCAAACAGGAAGCCAAGCCGGCGAAGCAGGAACCACAGGACAAGCCCGCGCAGCAACAGAACCAGAAGAGTGCGAAGCAGTCACAGCCTGGCGGTAGAAACCCTGGTAGCGGCGATCATGGTCGTATTTCTGACGACCACTACCGCGCCAGTTTTGGCAGCGAGCACAATTTCCATGTCAACCGAGGCGATTACGATCATCGGCGCTTCGATTACGGCGGGTATTCATTCGGGTTCATTGACCCATGGCCGGTAGGTTGGGGTTACACGGATAACGTTTACGTCGTTTACGATGATGGCGCTTACTACATGTATGACGTTGTCCATCCAGGCATCCGAATTTCCGTCAGCATCCTTTAGTGATCTCTACAGACGGGTTGTGGCACGGCTCCGCTTGAGGCGGGCTTGCTCGGCACTCACCTTTGTAGTCGTGGGTGCTTAGCGCGGAAAGAAATCCTGACGGTATTCGTACTCTGAAAGGTGGCCTTTATGTTGCTGCTCATTATCCTTCTAGTGCTGTTGTTCGGCGGTGGTGGCGGATACTACGGCTATTCCAGGTGGGGCACCGGAGGGGGCCTTGGGATCGTCGGGACTGTGCTGATGATTCTGCTAGTAGTGTATTTGCTCGGCGGATTGCGTCTCTGACTTGGGCCGGCTGCGCGCTTGTCCGGTTACGCGACTAATCAGGTACTGAAGAAATTTTCCGCAGGTTCGCACTCGACTCCTTCAATTCCGTGTCAGCGAACGCTCGCTTCAAAGTGTGCTGTAAAGAGCAGCTTTGCAGCCGCGCAATGTGCACAATGATGTCTACCGTGATTCGCAGTTTCTGGAGGTCAGTAATGAAGAAATACTTAATAGCCGCAGCATGTCTCACCCTTGGTGCAGCAGTAATCTCTGCCCAGGATTTGAATAAAGAGCAAAAACGCCTCGAAGAAAGTGGCGTTGTCATGCAGGAGGTCCTCAACATCCCGGACAACATTCCTCATGAACTCCTCGAAAAAGCGCAATGTGTTATCGTGTTTCCTTCCTTGATGAAAGCAGCCTTTGTCGTCGGAGCCGAATACGGTCGCGGAGCCATGGTTTGCCGCACTGGCAATAAGTTCCGCGGCGCTTGGGGAGCTCCAGCCATGTACGCGCTCGAAGGCGCCAGCTTCGGCTTCCAAATCGGCGGCGAAGCGACCGACTTGATCTTGCTGGTCATGAACGATCGAGGCATGGAGTCGATTCTCAATAGCAAGGTGAAGTTGGGCGCCGATGCCTCGGTAGCCGCCGGACCCAAGGGTCGTGATGCTTCCGCTGATACCGACGCCTGGATGCGCGCCGAAATCCTCAGTTACTCGCGTTCCCGAGGTTTGTTTGCGGGCGTTTCAGTTGAAGGCACTACCCTTCGTCCCGATAACGATGCCAGCGAACAGGTCTATGGCCGCCCCGTCAAAGCCAAGGAAATCGTCAGAAGCGAACACATGGTCGTGCCTACAACGGGTCGTCACTTTGTCGATGTCCTCGAGAAGAGCGCGCCGCACAACGAATCGAAGGAAGCCGCTTCGAATCAGCATCAGAAGTAGTTGGGTCACCAGCTTGCCGGGGTATTTCATCGAAGACAGACGACTTGGAACCTCAACTGGGGAGGGCCGGGTACGAAATTGTTGTTCGCGTATGCGTGCTACCGATAAACGTCGTTCCTGAAAGGACCGCATCCACAGCAGCGAGCAGTTCACTTCCGGCCTTTGCCTTCACCACGTAGCCCAAGGCACCCGAGTCCAGAGCTTCTTGCACCACGTCAGCAGATGTTTCCTGACTCAAGAAGACTATTTTAGATTCCGGGACAAGGTCGCGAATTTGTTGAGCAGCTTCGATTCCATTCAGTGTTGGGAGTCCGATGTCCAGCAGAATCAAATCCGGCGTCAGTTCCACCGCTTTCTGAACCGCTTCTAATCCGTCTGAGGCTTCGCCCACAACCTGCAAGTCCGCTCTTTTCCCCAGCTCCGCACAGACGAATCGCCGAAACGGTTCCCAATCATCGACCACGAGAACTCGAGCGGATAGCACACTTGGGTCAGCGTCAGCTCGGTTTGGAGAAGACATTGGAGTCGGGCCGCCTACAGCCGAGGACTGGTTAACATAGAAGAGCAGGGGCGACTTACAAAATCTGCCCCGAATGACACACTACGGGAAGCTGTCCCAAATGAGACTCATGGACGAGGGATGTCCGGAACCGGCGGTTGGCGATTTCAAGTCGCCTAACTCCCGATTAACGCATTATAAAAGGGCGCTCCTTGGAGTAGGTTTTGATCGTTCGCATCATCACCTACAAGGAGCGCCCTCATGAATGACGCGGTTACTGGACTAGGGGAATGATGGGACCGGCGTCGGCTGGAAGCGGCATTGTGAGCATTGAGCGTTGCGCTTAACTCCGAGTGCTTGACATGACGTGCACTCTTGGCAGTCGCCACAGTTGCTCGCGCTTGAGTTGGTGCCTTTGCATCGTTCCCCGCCGATAGTTTTTCCGCAACGCCCATTAGCAAGGGTGAGGTTGTATCCGGCGTTCCCGCAGGCTGTGCAAGACGTCACCGGTAATGGTCGCTTCATACGGTCGATTTCGATTCTTTCTGTCCAGTAAGCCGCCAGGTTATTAGAGTTTCGCCCGGTGATACTTACTTGCTGCGCGTAGGTTCGCTTCAAGAATTTTCTTTTGTTCAAGGGCCTCAATCGCGCAGAGTTTTCGGTCTAAGTGTGGTTCGAAGGGTGGGGAACCTGAGTGCAAATGGCAACGCTCTCCGGCGGCGACGCCACAAGTTGGACAGGGGACGGATGATAGCTCCTTGGGCGTGAGTTCCACCATTCTCATCCAGATATTCTGCGATAACATTCGTCCTGAAACAGTTCGATTGGGGACACTATCGCGTGGGGACGCATAGTAAAATGATCGATTCGAGCCTAAATCTTCACGTGCGAATGATCCTGAATCGAGGCGAGTCCGATGTCTAGGAGCTTTAAGCGCGGTGACCACGTCGAATGGAACTCAGAAGCCGGCAGAGTCAGAGGCGTCATTTTTAAGAAGGTTGTTTCAGATGTACGAATTAAGGGCTACGTGCACCATGCATCGAAAAAAGAACCCCAATACTTCATCAAGAGTGACAAAACTGACCACGTAGCCATTCACAAAGGGAAAGCACTAAGACTCGTGAAGTCTCAGACTTAAAAGAGGCCGAGCAAAATCGGCAAGAGAGACGCTTAAGGCAATAACGCACGCACTCTGTGCTCACCAGCACTCTCGCTTGCTACTCGATGGTCATTCTAAGGGAGCGGTGACGACAACGGCCGTCGGAGAAAGGTGACAAACAGATTGACAGCGAACAACGTAACCGCCGCCAGTTCGATCAGGGCAGAAACAGGCAGAACGTTCCGTTCCCAGGCTGCATGATTCTGATAGACGAGGATTTCAGACGTGACGCGGAGGCAACCGGAGACCTAGCGGACATCGTCCCCTCCATTTCCACAATGTTCCGGCTGCCGATCCCTGCACAGAAGCCGGACCTACCCGGCAGCTTTGAATGCGGCGCTCTTCGAGGCAATCGAAGCAAGCATCTCGTTCCAGTCTTTCACAAATGACTCCGCGGCTTCTCGCTGGAGATCGATGCCGAGCTTGTCGTAGTCGATGCCCGCTTTAGCGAACGTTGCAATCACCTCCTCGGCGTCGCCTCCATCAGCGGCCATGAGCTCACCCACTGATCCGTGGTCCGCGAAAGCAAGTAAGGTCTTATCAGGAATCGTGTTGACGGTGAATGGCGCGGCGAGCGCCTTGATGTAGAGAACGTCTGAAGCAGCCGGGTCCTTCGTACCCGTGCTAGCCCAGAGCAGTCGCTGCGATCGGGCTCCAGCATTCGCCAGTTGCAGCCATCGCTCCGAATCGAGCAGTCGGCGATAGGCTTTGTAGGTTCGTTTGGCGACGGCGATCCCAAGCTGATCTCGCAACTCTCCTGGAACTCTGTCCATCGTCGCCTTGTCCCAACGGCTGATGAAAACAGACGCCAAGGAGCAAACATCTGGATTTAACCCCGCTTGGACGCGTCGCTCGATGCCGCGCAAATAAGCTTCCGCCGCCGCCAGATATTGCTCGCGTGAAAAGAGCAGGGTCACATTGACTGGCACACCGGCAAAGATAGATTCTTCGATCGCGGGAACGCCTTGGGGAGTGCCAGGAATCTTGACGAAGAGGTTGGGCCGCTCGGCCCGAGCATGAAGCCGCTTGACTTCGGCGATTGTGCCTGGTGTGTCGTAAGCTAGGGTCGGCGAAACTTCAATCGAAACCCAACCGTCGATGCCATTCGTCCGGTCGTAGATCGGACGGAATAGATCGGCAGCCTCCCTGAGGTCCTCGATTGCAAGCTCGAAGAAAAGAGCCTCGCCCGACTTACCTTGCTTCACCTTCTGGAGAATGGCGTCATCGTAGAAGTTCGAGTTCTTAATCGCATGGTCGAAAATCGACGGGTTTGAGGTGAGCCCGGTAATCGAGAGTTCGTCGATATAGCGACGGAGCGTGCCGTCCGTCAGGAGCCCACGCGTGATGTTGTCGAGCCAGAGGCTCTGGCCGAGATCATGAAGCTGTCGCGTCGCCTTCATACTTGTCTCCTTCTTGCAGGGATGAAATCTATTTCGAATCTCTTTCGCACTATCACGCGCACAGTGGCGAGGTGATGCCATCAAGGGCGGTCAAGTGGGTGGATTGCTCAGTAGCCTGCAAATTCCTCCACGCGAATGTCGTCATCTCTTATTCTGGATTTGCGCAACATCTCGTGTAAACCCTTCACCATGGCCGGAGGACCAGCGATGTAGTAGACGGGCGAGGGTACGCCCTTCAAATGTCTTCCGAGCATCTCTTGATTGATCAAACCGGTTTCACCGTTCCAAAGTAGCAGGATGGCGTCGCAAAACTTACCTCGAAAGACGCTTGCCAGTGCAGTGGAAACGGCTGCCTGACGAGCTACGGAGTCGTCATCTGTGGGAGGCGCTTCGATCAACTTCATGAATGTTTGCTCGCTGCTACATCATTGAAGCACGACGTCGAGTACGGTAACACCCCATTTCGACAGCACTCAAGTTAGCAAATGTAACGATATTGTCTTTGTGCTTGCGTCGCAAGACGTTCATAGCCTGCCAAAGACCGATGCCATATCTACGGCGTGAATGGATGTAATCGCCTCCCTATACCGCCCAGCGCTAACAGGTGTCAGTTACCTACGTAACACAAATTATTCCGACGGTGTGCGAACCTCAGGCGTATGCGCATTTTCTCGCACCCGATGCAGCATCTCGCGGACGGCCGTTCTAAAAGATGTCCGAAAAACGTGGAGGATTGGATGCTACCTCGGTTGAAGGACTGCCCCCACTCGACTGGTCGGGTTCGATGCGCGTAGTCGTCGCTGAGGTTCACGAATCAGAGTCGAGTTCAGTGTGAAATTTAGACGCAGCGACCCGGTCGGTGGGGTCGCTGTTTCAGGGCCTAGAGGGATATTCTTTGAAGAGGAACCGCTAAACTTCCTAACTTTGCTCCCCTGATTACAGGCAATACTGTCTCGTTTTGCACAGTTTTCCCATATAGGCTTACGTACCCTCGTATTGGCCTACCCCATGGAAGGAGGTTCTATGAACCAGCCACGAACCTACTTATCGCTTTCAGCTTACATGTCTGCCGTTTTAGAGACCGATAACGCTCAAATGCCTACTCGGATTTATGAGGCGTTGGCCGCAATCGAGCAAAGGCTTCTCAGTCCGATTGAAAAGGACGGTACGGAGTACAGGGCAATTGAGGATGCTCAAAGAGGGCTTCTGACACTTAAGGCTGAGCGAACGGGTTCCATTTCGGCATCTAGCTTTGATTTTGATGAAGCGCGTGGGCCAGAACCGGGTTAGGTTTCGGAGGTTCCCCTTCAGGCACGATAAACAAGCTGGGTACCCGCCGACAATCCGGTCGATATTTTTGAACTTGTCTTGGCCTTTAGGTCCAGGACCACATCGATAGCACGGCTTATATCGTCTTTTTCGTCCGAGGCGTTTTCGTCCCCTAATTCCAGAATGCGTTCGAAGAACGCTATTTCCGAGGCGGCTAGTAATTTCGCCAATGTCTGCGGCTCAGTTGTGAGCGAAGCTTCACCGTAAGGTTGGTGCCATCCAGGAAGGCTTAGTTGGTGGGCCGCGCCCAGTTGCCGCGTCGACAAAATTGCGCGTGTATGCCTTCGCGCCTCTAATAGGCTGTACCCATTCATTCGGCTGGGTTTTAGCCCGGGTTCCCAACGTTGAACGCTGGACGCGTCTTCCTGAGTTGCCCGAGCATCCAAACCCACAGTGACGTTGCTTTGAGTGTTTGTTGATTGGGGCATGGAAAACCTCCGCGTAGGTTTTTTACCATGTGGCCGCATTCAGCGACTGTGCTGTTTAGCACACGCCCGATGAGTGTGTTCCAGAGGTACCCCAAGGATTCCTATTCGTGGAGGACGACGGTCAGGAGAGACTTGTTGATCTTAATCCCGCCGTTGTATTCGATGAAGCCCAGCTTCCTGAACTTGTTCATGAACATATTGACCCGCGAGCGCGTCGTGCCGATCATTTCTGCCAGCATCTCTTGAGAGACTTTGTGAAGTACGCTCTCGGGTCGGTCTTCCTGACCGTAGCGAGCGATTAGTAGAAGCGTTCGCGCTAATCTCTTTTCCGTCGAATTGAAGAGTTGATCGATTAGGTCCGCTTCAACTCGGATGTTCCGCGCCAGCATGTAATGGATGAAACGGTCGGACAGTTCGTGTTCTGCGTGGAGCACGCGCATCATTTCGTCTTTTCCGATGACAAGGACCGTCGTCGGCACGATGGCCGTCGCCGTCCCCATGCGAACCGTCTGGCCCGCCATGCCTCCTTCCCCAAAGAAGTCCCCGGAGCCAAAAATCGCCACGACGGCTTCCTTGCCGGCCTCGTTTACCACCGTTAGCTTCACGCTCCCTTTCTGGACGTACATGATGCTATCCGCAGGCTCGCCCTGAGAGAAAATGGCTTGCTTCTTGCGGAACTCCTCAACCCTTCTCGATGCTCCGACCGATTGGAGAAAGACCTGTGCATCGAAGCCGTTTTCCTTAGGTTTCGGTCCGTCCCTAGGAGTGCCAAGAGGTAGGCCGTTTGCCATAAAATGCCTCACTGAACAAAACACAAGACATTCTGTAAGGGGACGGTCTGGATTGTACGCCAACGTACGGGGAACAGATATAGGCTACGCTGACGACCTGTTTGGTGTACAAACACGGGCAGCATCCGGCCAAGGTTGGTATGAAGACGCGGAACAAAGAACGTTACAAGGAACTGAGCGAGCACGCGGAAGTAGAAGACGATCCGAAGAAACTGAGAAAAATCGCCAACGAAATTAACCGCATCCTCAAGGCGGAAATAAACCGCTTAAAAAACGAATCCAATGGACCCAAGCCGTGAGCGACGATATGTCCGGAACGGCACAGACCTCGTCCCGTGAACCGCTTACAGTCGAACTTGACCCTCGCTCGAAGAAGGCTGATTGAATAGGAGACGCCAATGCTTGGATACGGACTACTCGGGACCTTGGTGGTGATCTGCTTGATAGTTTGGATCGTCAGGAAACTATGAACCATAACAAGCGCAATAAAGAACTAAGCGACACGATACCCGCCAGCCTACTGACGGAAATGGCGCTGCCGCGCATGTCTAAGTCCGCGAGAATAGCGGAACAGAATCTGGACGCTGCGCGAATCCTCATCCCCGGCACCGTTGAAAAGTTGATCCCATCTCTGCGTCCAAACCAACCGGAAAAGGCGCAGATTGCTATCGAAGGTGACCATGGATATCGAGACCTCCGTATTGAAAATTCACTAACTGACGAACACGGCGACGAGGTAAAGCTCAAGAAGGGTGCCTACGTTGAGATTACTGTCGCGGCGAGACCAGATGTTGTTAAGCGATAAGAGGGACCCATGAACAATCCAGAGAAAACTTACGATTGGCAGCAGCCCTACACGGCGGCGATCTGGGAAACAGATAACCTGCTAATGGAAGCGCGAATCGGTGAGGCACTGTCAGCCGTTGATGAAAGACGGCTGAGCCCAGTGCAAGTTGGGAGCGATGAAGGTCATGCGCTGGCGGAGGCCGACGCCGGAATCCGAAGTCTGATTACCGAGAGAACCGAAAAAGCTGCTTGAAGTTGGTGCTATCCTGCCTTCCCAGTGCTTCTCCATCCCGGGCTACTTAGACTTCATGCTCACCGCTAGCGGATTGTGGCATCGTGTCGACTCGCCTGACCTTTCGCTGATTACGCAGATGTCTTAGTTCAGCGTCGAGAATTCGCGTGATTTGTCCAGCGAGCTTTTGTACCGGTCTTCTCATGGAAGGATTTTAGCTCCCGATGCAGCAAAGTCCGTAGATGGTTGCGGGGCATCTAATCATTAGAGAAGCTCGGAGGTCTCCATGCAATTCGGAAGGATTCACGGCATCGCCCTGGCGATTCTCGGGATCGTCTTGCTTGGCATTCAAACTGTGTATTACATGATGCCGACTACCGTCATCGGCGGCCCAACTGCCGTTTCGCAAACGGCTCAACATGCGGTCAATCCGCTAATTGGAATAGTCGGCCTGGTTTCGCTGCTTGTGGGCGTGGCTATAGTCGCAACCGCGAACCGCCGCGATGAGCCCGACCGCAAAAACGCGGTTAAATAGACGACAAGATCACAAACGGCCGAGGCAAGCCGTCTTGACAATGCTGACGTCGGCGCTAAAGCTCGGACGCTCGCCGCGAAATACGCCGCCGACTGTCGTTGACGATCCCAGAATGTTCGCTATGATCGCCAATTCAATTAAACGCCTACTTGATGACGAGCAAAAACGCTTTGAACGCGGCAACCGGGGAGTGGTCGCACTCACGGTGTCCCTAAGTGAACAGATACTTCTTTTTGAGACGGGCAAGTTAGGTCTGCATGGAAATTCCGGTTGAGGAGTGAGCGATGAGGCGAACCGTGTTCCTGGCGGCAGCGAGCTGCGTGTGCGGACTGGGCGTGAGCGCGCAACAACATAATATCGACACGCAGAAGTCCACGTTAACGATCCACGTCGGCAAGACGGGCGTATTCTCAGGGCTGGGGCACGAGCACGAAGTTCGCGCTTCGATTCACAGCGGTACGGCGGACACGGGCGCGCATCCTTCGGTGGAAGTGCACGTGGATGCGCGGGAGCTACGCGTGATCGGTAAGGACGAACCCGAGAAAGATCGCGCCGAAGTGCAGAAGACGATGCTGGGACCGGAGGTGCTCGATAGCGAGCATCATCAAGAGATCGTGTTTAAGTCCACAGGCGCGGAGCCTACCGGCGAGGGACGGTGGACGCTGCGCGGGAATCTAACGCTTCACGGGCAGACGCACCCAGTCACGGTGCAAGTGACGCTGAAGGACGGCCATTACAGCGGTGAGACAACCGTGAAACAGACCGAGTTCGGGATCAAGCCTCCCGGGAAAGCGGGCGTCAGGGCCAAAGACGAAGTCAGAATTGAGTTTGACGTGCGGCTGGCGTCGTAAGACACGAGGCGGCTAAGCCCTCGTAGGGCAGCACTCGCTCGAATATTGATTGCCATTATTATCCGCGGATTGGCCCTCATCGGCTATTTGCTACACCTACTGCGTGCAACCTAACCGCGACGATCCTAAATAGCGGGTGGGTGAACCGAAGCCTTTTGATGCACGCATGGAGCCGGTTCCCCGCAGTCGATGTGACCACGATATGACAACCTTGGTGCAATTCTTGGGTAGTCTTCCCACAGCAGCCGTTTGGACTCCTCTCTAAAAGAAAAAATCTGAACGACTGTCAGGAGCTTCGTTGGTATCTTGGCGGGTACTGGCGAGGCTCCGCCTAGGAGCGGCCCGCTTCACTTTTTGGAATTCATGCGAGAACCTAAGAGGCTTTTTAGAGTTCGCGCATCTTCAAGAGCGTTCGAGTCTGTTTAACGAGGCATCTACTCCGTGAAGCGCAGAACGAAAGTACTATTCGCAACTATCGGTCTCGTCGTCATCGCGGTTGCGTCGCTTCCATTTCTCCTAAACGCGAACACGCTCCGACCCACTATCGAGAAGCAACTCACAGTGGCGCTCGGCCGCAGCGTGAAGCTCGGCGACTTGAGACTGTCGCTTCTCTCAGGCAGCCTAGTTGCCAAAGACCTCAGCATAGCCGACGATTCCAATTTCAGCGTCGCCCCGTTTCTGATAGCGCAGGAACTTCGTATTGGCGTCTTGCTGCGGCCATTAATTTTCTCGCGCAAGGTGAACCTGGAGAGTTTCGAGATCATTTCGCCGCAAATCAACTTGATTCGTGCGTCCAATGGCACGTGGAATTTTTCCAGCATTGGACGTGCTGCCCCAGCGGATGCCCGTGCTAGCGGCGCTGCCGCGAACACCGATTCGGGAATTTCAAAAAGGCCCGCGCCGGGGCTTCCTACCTTTCTCGTCGCTCGCATCGCTATTGAAGATGGTCGCGCGGAAATTGCAAGAATGCCCGCGCACGGCGAGCCCATCGTGTACCAGCATTTGAATCTTACGGTGCGCGATTTTTCCTTCGCCTCACAGTTTCCGTTCGAGCTGAGTGCCGACCTGCCCGCTGACGGTGCGATCAGCGCCACGGGTCACGTCGGGCCATTTAATCGCGACGACCTGGCAGCTAGCCCCGGCGACGCGCAAGTCTATGTGAAGGGCCTCGACCCAGTCGCCGCCGGATTTCTTCATCCCGATGCCGGCCTAGCGCTTCTCGCGGACATCGACATACATGCCGCGTCCGACGGACAAACCCTTAACACAAGGGGCAACGTTCACATCCAAAACCTAAAACTTCGCAAAGGTGCCACCCCCGCGCGAAAGCCGCTGGACTTCGCTTACAGCGGAACGTATCACATGAAAGCCAACAACGGACAGATCGAAGACGCCGCCGCAAAAATCGACGCTTCTGCGATACACGTGAGTGGTACGTATCAGATCACCGCGCTCGGCGTGGAAGATCCGCTGCTGGATTTGAAAATCGCCGGCCAAAGATTGTTGATCGATAACCTCCAGTCCCTGATGACCGCTGCCGATGTTCAATTGCCAAATGGCGCGGTGCTAATGGGCGGTACGCTCTCGATGGACCTTTCCATCACCGGTCAGGTGAAATCGCTCATCGTCGCCGGGACCATCGCGCTTGATAACACGCGCTTGGTGGGTTTTGACCTCGGTTCAAAAATTCATGGCGTCGCCGCACTCGGCGGCCTAAAAACGGGCGACACAACGGACATTGAAAAGTTACGCGTTACAGTCCGCATCACAAACGCCGAAGTCGCTATCGAGAAGATCGAAGCTGTGATTCCGGCTCTGGGCGACGTTATCGGCAGCGGCACGGTAGGAGCTGCCGATGAGATGGACTTCGACCTCCTGGCAAGAGTCGCAGCAAAAGGCATCGGCAAAGTCGGTGCCGACTTGCTCACGAAGCTAAATGGCGGTGCCTCGGGAAAAGTTTCCGGCGTACCCCTGCGCGTCACCGGCACGCCCAAAGAACCCAATATCACTGCGGACGTCGGAGGCATCTTCAAGAAAAAAACAAAATCCCTGGCTGCCATCTTCGGCAAAAAGAATTAGCTAACTCAGCGTGACACAGACTCCAGATCCTTTGTCTTGAGTTAGACGGAAATCATCGTCTCGCAGAGTTCTGAATTGCAGATCAAGTCAGTCGTTGCCGTAGCGAAAAAGGTAGAAGCACGCAACAATGGCCGCAGCCCCAAAGAACACGTAGAACCTGCGCGCATCGTGACGAGCGAAACGGTAATACACAGCCGCGACAAAAAGCACGACCGGACCGACTTGACAGAACAGTCTCAAGGAGTCAGCTTACGCTACCGTGTAGAGGCAACAAAGGTCTATCTGGATTGGCCCAAAAAGGTGAGGACGGCCCGCGGCGCTGACTCGTCTGCTCGGAGGCAGAATCACAGCCTCAGGGTTTCTCGATAACTTTTTCGACTTGGCCAACTCCTTTCCCTCGATCTCAGATCGATCCTGACAAGGTCAACGCAACACGCCGAGGAAATATAAGATCACCGCGATGAGCACGACCGTCCCGACTACCCCCAGGCCACCGCCTGAGCCCCATCTGGAATACCCGTAGTAGCCGCCACCTCCGCCGAACAACAGCAGCAGAATTATAATTAGCAGTAGCATCGAAAGTCTCCTTGACTTCAACCTGCGAGCGCGATGTTAAACCTATCCCAGTGATGTCTTTTTATAGCGGGAACGATATCCATATATCTCGCCATCCTTGGCTCTGCCATGTGATTCTCTTTTTATTAAAGGAAGCTTGAACTCGCTACACTTCCTCCGCGTCACAAGAATAGAAGGGTCGAAGGGGGATATCTGTCCGCATCGAGACACATTCTTCTTCCTATTTGCAGGAGTCAGGTAGGCAGGAGCCCCTAGTCCAAAGACTGAATAAATCGTGGTGGACATGACTGTCCACAACCGGACAGATCCTGGTCCTGAGTACCGCTATGATTCTGCTGTGATTCGATGGAGCGCATGGCGGCCATGTCCCTTGCGGAGTGACTGCACACGGTAGTCCGGGCGGACCTTTGCAGTTTGGCCGCTTGTAGGCTGCCCTTGCCGCCAAGTTCCATTGAAAATCACCATACCTGGAATTCGCTCAATATGACCTGACGAGCCGTTGTGTCCTAAACGGTACAGACATGGTTCGGTGAATCAGTCCACAGTCGAAATCGACCCCGCATCGTTGGAAAGATTAGGAGACAAAATGTTCGGATACGGATTGCTTGGCACCATATTGATTATCTGCTTGATAGTTTGGCTCGTACGAAGAGCGTAAGGACCACTTCATCTTCCGAATGCGCTTATCCTTGCACGCAAAGCGGAGTCTTTGGAACCATCGCGCGCTGGATATCATCTGCTGGTTGGACGATTCCTTCTCGCGTTGGGAAATAACGAAGAAGCTGCCAAACAAGCCAGCTTCGTTGCCGAGCGTTGGCACGGTCCGGATCGCGATGAAGCCCTGGAATTGTGGAGCAGCATTCCAGCGGAGAAGTGCCCGCCGGACACCTCCCTGCCGATGGATATTGTCGCGGGCACCCAAACATTGCAGGGAACATTGGTCTCGGTAACCTGCGGCGGAAAGGAAGGGACATCTCTGGTGCTTCAGAATTCGGATGGCACCTTGACCTTTCGCAGCTCTGGCACTCAAATGGTCGGATATTCCGACACCCTCTGGTTCGGCACGGATCATTTCACTCTTTGCCATCATCTTGATGGCTTGCGCGCGATCGTTCACTACAAGCCAAGTGCGGATAAACAGCTCGCGGGCGAATGGGTGGAGCTGGAGCTCCGTGAAGATTTGCCAGCGGCCGCCGCCAAGCCCAGCGCGGCGCCCGACAAAGGCAACGCCGCGCCCGCTGGCTCGACAAATTAACTGCCCTAAGCGGTGCCCATCACTGGCTTTGCGCTTTCTCGCGCGTGGAAAGAAACTGCTCGTCCATGTATCCTGACGAGCTATGGCCAAACGACCGAAACCCATCGTACTCACCGTGCTCGACGGTTGGGGCTACCGCGCGGAAACAAGAGGCAACGCCATCGCGCTGGCTCGCAAACCCACTTATGACTCCCTGGTCAAAAATTTTCCCAACACGCTGATCCACACTTCCGGGCCGTTCGTCGGCCTGCCGGAAGGGCAGATGGGCAACAGCGAAGTCGGCCATCTCAACATCGGCGCCGGCCGCATCGTCCACATGGACATGACGCGCATTGATCTGCTCATCGCCAACAAGCAACTGCAAAATGTTCCGCTGTTCCAGCAGGCGATGGAGCGCGGCCGCCAGCGCCAGTTGCACTTCCTCGGTCTCCTTAGCGACGGCGGCGTGCACTCGCACATCCAGCATCTGTTCGCGCTCCTGGAAATGGCCAAGGAACAAAAAGTCGATAAAGTTTTCATTCATTGCTTTATGGACGGCCGTGACACGCCGCCCCACAGCGGCCGCGACTTCGTCCGCCAATTACAGCAGAAAATGCGCGAGCTGCATGTTGGAGAAATCGCTACGCTGGTTGGACGCTATTACGCGATGGACCGCGACAATCGCTGGGAGCGGGTCGAACTGGCCTATCGCGCCATCGTCCATGGCGAAGCCGAAACGCGCACCGACGATCCCATTGCGGCATTGCAAAAAAGCTACGAGCAGGACGTAACCGACGAATTCATCAAGCCTATCGTTGTAACGAAGGATGCAAATCCGTCCGCCGACCCCGTCGGATTGATCCGCGACGATGACGCCGTCATCTTCTTCAACTATCGCGCTGACCGCGCCCGCCAGATGACCAACGCGCTGGCCGCTCCCGATTTCGACAAGTTCATCGACGCGAAGCGCCGGAAAAACCTCTTTTACGTAGGCATGACGCAGTACGACAAGAAGTGGCCGTGGCTAAAATACGTAATCGGCCCGGAAAAGCTGGAGCACATCCTCGCGCAGGTTTTCGCCGACATTCAGTACAAGAATCTGCGTTGCGCGGAAACCGAAAAGTACGCCCACGTTACCTATTTCTTCAACGGCGGCATCGAAAAGCCGTTCGCTGGCGAAGAGCGCATCCTCGTCCCTTCACCCACAGTCGCTACCTACGACCTGAAGCCCGAAATGTCCGCAGAGGGAATCACCGACACGGTCGTGAAAGCCATCGAGCAAGACGCATTCGACGCCATCATCATGAACTACGCCAACGCCGATATGGTCGGCCACTCCGGAAAACTCGAAGCCGGCATCAAAGCGGTAGAAGCGGTAGACGCCGGACTCGCCCGCATCTATCAGGCCCTGAAGTCCCGCGGCGGCGCTTGGATTATTACAGCGGACCACGGCAACGCCGAAACCATGATTGATCCCGTCACCGGAGGCGCGCATACCTATCACACGCTGAATCCCGTGCCTTTTATTTTGGTCAGTGACAACGGCCCGCGAAGCCTGCAATCGGGCGGCGCCCTGCGCGACATCGCGCCCACGATGCTTGCCGCGCTGGGCCAACCTCAGCCCGCCGATATGACCGGCCACGACCTCCGCGTCATCCAAGAGTAGTGGGAAGCGGCAGGAGGTGACTTGTGTTTCAAAACTTAGGCGGACGCCAGCGCTCCCAGCCACAGAGACTCGCCTTCGGCAACTTACCCGTGCCCGGCACAAAGGCTGGCGCCATCGTCTCCATCGGTCTAGTTGTGATCGCGTGGATTGCGATTCCCGTTGCGCGCCCATTCCTTCTCGGTACGGTGGGCTTCGGCGCTATAGTCGGATTAATCCTGTACGGGATTCACGGCCGCGACTAGCCGTCGAGCAAGCTAGAATTGCCACTGTGAGGCGCTCCGACGAGGATCGCCGAAGGACCTCAACGCAGCCCTCATGCGAAAATCTCGCCTGCCGTGCAATCTTCAATCTCCTGATCGCAGCAAGAGGCGAACTTGACCATCGCCCGCACAACTCCAGCCGAAAGCAAGATCCTCATCTGCGTCTGGCACCCGTTCGAGCAGTGGCGTGCTCAACCCATCATGCCGGAGACTGTCCGCCGCCGCTGGCCCGAGATGCTCGTAGTCCACTTACCCGACTACGAGCGCCTGGCCCAAGAATTACCCGACACCGACATTTTTGTAGGCGCCTCGCTCCGCCCCGAGCAATTTCAGCACGCCCGAAAGCTTAAGTGGATCCACTCCACTGCTGCCGGCGTTTCGCAACTTATGTACCCCGAACTCCGCAGCTCTGGCGTCATCCTCACCAACCCCAGCGGTATCTTCTCCCCGTCTATGGCCGAGCACACCATGGGCCTAATGATCGCGCTCGCCCGCCATTTTCCCGATTCCGTCCGCTACCAGGACCGCGCCCGCTGGAGCCAAAGAGAAGTTTCGAGCCAACCCGGACCGTTGACCGAACTCAACGGCCAGCTCTTGCTGATCGTAGGCTACGGCTCCATCGGCCGCGAACTCGCCCGCCGCGCCCACGCCTTCGACATGCGCGTCTGGGGCGTCACGCGCTCCGGAAAAGGCGACGCAACGCATACCGAAAAAATCCTTCCCGTCGCGCAACTCGAAGACGCGCTTCCCCACGCCGACTGCATCGTCCTATCAGCGCCAGACACACACGAAACACAACAACTCATTGGCGCAGCCCAAATCGCGAAAATGAAACCCGGCGCAAGACTCATCAACGTAGGTCGTGGCTCACTTCTTGAAGAAGCGGCCCTGATTCGCGCACTGGAAACAGGCGCCCTCAGCGGCGCGGCTCTCGACGTCACCGCCACCGAACCGCTCCCCGCCGAGAGTCCGCTATGGAAAACACCTAATCTCCTCATAACTCCGCACACCAGCGGCGTAAGCGACCGCCTGTGGCAAAAACAAACCAAACTGTTGATGGATTTACTTGGAAGATGGTTCGACGGCCGCGACCTCTTTAACGTGGTCGACTTCACTCGCGGCTACTGAAAGAAAACCGGTCGACAGTCGATAGTTGAAAGTGAAATCGGCGGACGCACGGCGAAAACGGCGTCACGAATGATCCTCGAAATGATTCTCGGACTGTCGCTCCCGCGGCGTTGCGACCGAAGAACAACTGCAAACAACGGGCGCGACTCTACTGTCGACTTTAAACTGTCGACCGCCGACTGGCTTTAATCCCCGACGCCGCCCTTCACCGCCGTATATCCCTCGCGCGCATACACGACAACCTTCTGCTTCTTCCCCTTCTGATCGTTCACGACCAGCGGGCTGCCGTCGGGCTGCACCAGCTCAATCTTCACCTTATGAAACTTCCCGTCGTTTGCGCCGGTTGTCGGCGTATACGAAATGCTGTACTGATTGCGCAGAAACGCCACGACTTCGTGGAAAATCCCCGGAATTTCGCCGTCAAACTGCGGGAACCACGCGTAACCCCCGGTTAGCGATGCAAATGTTTTGAGCTGATTTTCGCCCTGCAAATAATTCATATGCGAGCCCTGATTTCCGTGCGACTCGATGTAATTGATGTACGGCTTGTCAAGTCCCACGGCAAAAATGGTCACGTCGCTCTGCCGCAACTGTTTCATGGTCTGGTCCAAGGTGTGCTTCGAGAAAGTATCCACGCCGGTCGCCAGCAACAAAATCGACTTCTTCCCCTTCACGTCCTTCATGCGCTCAGAAGTATCCAGGATCGCGTCGAAAACGTTCGATTCGCTGAATCCCGGAAAATACAAATGGCCCAGCGCGTTGCGCACTTCCATTTTGTCCTGCGTAAAATCCACTTCCGTGCGCGTCTTCATGTCGAACGTAACCAGCGCGACCCAATCCTTCTGCTGCAAGTTCGGGAAAAACGCGTCCGCCCAATACTTGGCCTGATATGCAAACCAGTCGTACATTCCGCGCGCGCTAAACTCCATCAGCATGACGATGGTGATCGGAGCATCGGTAGCCCCAAAATTGGTAATCGTTTGTGGGGCGTTGTCATCGATCACGCGAAAGTTTTCTTTCTTCAGTCCGGTCAGGATGTCGCCATGCTGCGTGGCTGCAATCACATCCAGCGTCACCACCGGCACCTCCACGGAGATCGAGGCCCCAGCTTCCGGCGGTTTCTGTTGTACCGGCGGAGGTGTCGGCGCAACTGGCGGCGCGCCCTGCTGCGCTCCTCCCTGCGGACCCGCCGGTGATTGCGCGCTGGCCAGGCGCGTCCCAAGTGGCAGTAAAAGCGCCGCCGCCAGAATTCCCAAGAACAACGTCGTCAGCATTGCCTTCATGGCTATCCCTCGTGGCACATCATAGAACGCTCAAATCTCGGCGGCAACGTGCCTGAATCCGCGCACCCCTTACCGTGGAGCTTACGAAACGACGTGCCATTGCCGAGGCTGGGTCCCCACACCCTGCATGTTAGTATGAGTCAGATTTGCCGCAAAACGTTGCTGAGCTTACCCCTCGGCTGCGGCAGGTCGCTCCCCCGATTCGCGCGGTGGGCTATGAACCAGGAAAGAGGACGGTTTCGTGAACGGTTTCCGCAGAACGCCCCTGCCACTGCTGCACGTGATTGCGTGGTTGTTCGTCGCCGCGTTACTTCTCGTCGCGCAACCCGTTGCCGCTCAGGTCGCGCCGCCGCCCACGAACTCTCTCCCCGCCAGCCAATCGCCACTTGGTGATCTCACATCGCTCACCGGCGATGCCAAGATCTGGCTTCAGGACCTGATCAAAATCAACACTACCAACCCGCCCGGAAACGAACAAGCCGCGTCGAAGTACATTTTGGCTATCCTGCAGAAGGAAGGCATCGCCGCCGAAGAACTCCCTGTCGCCCCTGGCCGCACTTCGGTCGTCGCGCGCCTTCGGAGTTCCGCGGTGGCCGATCCGTCGCGTGCACTGATTCTCGTGGCCCACATGGACGTTGTCGGCGTCGATCGCGCCAGGTGGACCGTCGATCCCTTTGCGGCAACCGTCAAAGATGGCTACGTCTATGGCCGCGGCGCGATCGACAACAAAGCCATGCTCTCGGCGAATCTCGCAACCTTCATTGCGCTAAAACGCGCTAATGCGCGGCTAAACCGCGACGTGATCTTTCTGGCCACCGACGACGAAGAGCAAGGCGGCGACGCCAGCATCAAGATCCTGATCGCCAAATATTGGGACAAGATCGCCGCGGGCTTCGCGCTGAATGAAGGCGGCAACGTCGTCCTCGATAACGGCAAAGTGCAATACGTCGCCGTGCAAGCCAGTGAAAAGGTTGCCGTCAATGTCACCATCGTCGCGCGCGGCACTTCCGGGCACGCGTCCATGCCGATGAAAGACAATCCCGTCGTGCACCTGTCTGCGGCCGTGGCCAAGATTGGCGCGTATGTCGCCCCGGTCCATTTCACGGCCATCGTGCGGCGCTACTTTGAGGGTCTCGCCGGCGTCGAAACCGATGAAATCGCCAAATGGATGCGCTCTCTCGAGACCGCCGACCGCGGTGAACACGCGCAACGCGTAATCTCCGACACCAACCCGCAATGGAACTCCATGTTGCGCGACACGATTTCCCCGACCATGCTTACCGCGGGGGTCCGCCCCAACGTTATCCCCGCCGAAGCCCGCGCCACGCTCAATATCCGCCTCCTCCCCGGCGACACCATCGACGCGCTGCTCGGCGAACTCAGCAAACTCGTGAACGACCCGCTCGTTCGTCTGGACGTGCAACCCGACGCGGGTCTAGCCGCTCCGCCATCTTCGTTGGAGAATGATTTTTACGCCGCGATCACCAAGGTAGCCGCCCAGGAATTTGGCGGCGCTCCCGTACTGCCGTATCAGTCACCGTGGGCCACCGACTCGGCGCAATTGCGTCTGCACAACGTCCAGTCCTACGGCTTATGGCCCTTCCCCCTGACGCAGGACGACTTAAAACGTATGCACGGCGACGATGAACGAATCCCGCTGGCGTCCTTCGCAAAAGGCATCGACGTCGAATCGCGAATCGTCGCCGAATTCGCGGTAACGAAGTAAGGTCTGTGTGTCCTGCGCAGGCGAACCAATACTTTTTTCTTCCAAATCTTAATTTTCACTAATAAAAAAATCCTACCGATCGCGTACACTACAGGACTCGCAAACGACCATGGCCTTTCGCCACTCAAAGATTGTCTGCACCATCGGCCCCGCCAGCTCCTCTCCGCGCATCATTGAACGCCTGATGCACGCCGGCATGGACGTAGCTCGACTGAACTTTTCTCACGGCAAGCACGAGGATCATGCGCGCAGCATCGCCACGCTCCGCGCTGCTGCCATCGAGCACGAGAAGCCAATCGCCATCATCGCCGACTTGCAAGGGCCAAAGATTCGCACGGGTCCGCTCGCAGGCGGCACCGCCGTGACGCTGCGTGCGGGCCAGCGTTTCGTCATTACGACCGCCCGAGTCCCGGGTGACTCCAGCTGCGTCAGCACGACCTTTCGCCCGTTGCCGCGTGAAGTGCATCGCGGCAACCGCATCCTTCTTTCCGACGGATTGATCGAGCTGCGCGTCCAAAAAGTGCGCGGCCAGGAAGTCATCTGCGAGGTCGTAAATGGCGGCGTGCTCGGCCAGCATAAGGGTATTAATCTGCCGGGAATTCAGCTTCGCGTTCCGGCCCTCACGCCAAAGGACCGGAAGGACCTAGCCTTTGCCCTCACGCAGGATGCCAACTACATAGCCGTAAGTTTCGTGCGTCACCCGGAAGATGTAGTTCTCGCAAAAAATCTAATTCGCCGCGCCGGCCAAGACACTCCGGTAATCGCCAAGCTCGAGAAACCCGAAGCCATCGAAAATCTGGACGCTATCTTGCGCGTCGCCGACGGCGTGATGGTCGCTCGCGGCGATCTTGGCGTGGAGATGAACCCCGAGCGCGTGCCCGTCGTTCAGAAAATGATCATCACCCGCGCCCGCGAAGCTCGCCGCCCGGTGATCACCGCCACGCAGATGCTTGAGTCCATGACACAGAATCCGCGCCCGACGCGCGCGGAAGCTTCCGACGTCGCCAATGCCATCTTCGATGGCTCTGACGCAGTAATGCTTTCCGCGGAAACGGCCTCTGGAAAATATCCCGTCGAAGCGGTCGCCATGATGGCGCGCATCATCGAAGAAGCCGAAGGCAGCATCACCGAATTTCCTCGCCCGTCGATGCAGGAAAAGCTGAAAGTCGCCGAGACGGTCGCCGAACTCGTCTGCCACGCTTCGCGCGAACTGCACATGAAGCTCATCGCCGTGTTCACCCACAGCGGTTTCACTGCGCGCCTGGTCTCCCGCTATCGCCCGCTCGTTCCTATCGTCGCGTTTTCACCCGAAGCGGAAACGCGCCGCCGCATGGCGTTGTTCTGGGGCGTAATGGCACGAGCCATCGTGGACGTTCACAAAGTCGATGGCCTCGCCGAAATTGCGGAGCAGCGACTGCTTGAAGAGCGTCTGGTGAGCAAAGGCGACGTCATAGGCATCGTGGCGGGCACGCCGATGGGCGTTCGAGGCACCACCAACTTCATGAAGTTTCACATTATCGGTGGAGCAGTGTGATGGCCACTCCGGCATCTGTGGCGCCCCTGACGATGGAACGCGTGCGCGCTGCGCAGTCACTGCTCCGCCAGGTTGTGCCGGAAAGCCGCCTGGCTGGCATGGACAAGCTGTCCACGCAAGGGGATGGGTGGGTTTATCTCAAGCTCGAAAGCGAAGGCCCAACGGGTTCTTTCAAAGTGCGCGGCGCATATCACGCAATCGACGCTCGCCAAAAGCGGTTGAGCGGCAAGCTCTCGGGCGTGGTCACCAGCAGCACCGGCAATCACGGCGCCGCGGTCGCCTACGCCGCGGCGAAGCAGCACATTCCTTCGCGCGTCTATCTTCCCGAGAACCCCAATCCCGCGAAGAAAGCCCGCATCGCCGACTTAGGTGCTGAGATCGTGGAGGTCGGAAAATTCCTGGAAGGAACCAGGAAGCATGCCGCGCAATTCGCGCAGGAATCCGGCTGGTACAACATTGTCGACGGCTCCGATCCCGAGATGCTGCCCGGGACCGCCACCATCGCCTGCGAAATTCTCGATAAGCTCACCCGTGCCGACGTGATCTTCGTTCCCGTTGGAGACAGCACCTTGATTCGCGGCGTAGCCTTCGCCGCCAAGCAACTTCGCCCCGAAATTAAGATCGTAGGCGTTCAGGCGGCGCACGCTCCCGCCTACGCGCTCTCCTTTGCGAAGGGCCATGCTTTTTCCACCGAGTTCAGCGACACCATCGCCGACGGACTGGCCGTCCGCGAGACGTCGCAAGAAAACGTGCGCGAAATCGCCACGCTGGTCGATGAATTCGTCTTGGTCAGCGAAGAAGAGATGCTCAGCGCCATGCGCCACCTGATGGTCCAGGAACATGTCATCGCCGAACCCGCCGGCGCCGCAACCACCGCCGCCTTCCTGAAAAATGCGCCGCGCTACGCCAACAAAATGGCGGTCCTCATCGTCACCGGCTCCAACGCCACCGAGGAACTGCTATTGCGCGCGCTGCAAACCCGCTAGCTGCCGACAGAAGGTAAGACCAGATGATTACCGCACATTTTTCCAATTGCTTTGAGGTCCGAATGGGGTCGCCGTTTCAGATGTGCCGCCTGCACCTGGAGGGAGAGTGGACACCCAATCTTGATGGACTTGGATGGCTGCCGCTTTGCAGCCACAGTCCGGATGGCAGGTATTTGGGGCTGGTGGAATGGGACACCACCAAGAATGTCCCCCGATTCCGAGTGGCGGTTGTTGATATGAAGCTGAAGACCGTTGAGAGGAGTGAATCAATTTCGGGCTGCTGCGAATCGATTTCCTTGAGCGACTCTGAAGTCTTCTGGAAAGCATTCCCGGGATCGCAAGGGAGCATCGCGCTTCCCTTGATCAAGCCAGCGCCCTGATGGGGCGCGTACTGATTCCCTAGTTGACCCAGTTGTCCGGGCGTGAAGGCGGATCTTGTTTGTGCTTGTTGACGTAAACCTGAAATCTTTTGCGGTTCCGCTCGTGCTTCCAATCCGTAACGCTGTTCCGCACGCTGTACAAGAATGATCCCCGCCGCAAGTAGAGATAAGCAACCAGCATTCCGCCGAGATGGCACAAGTGTCCGATGCCATCTCCTCCAGATCCCAGGGTCATGAAAAATTCAATGGCACCCATCACCGCAACATACGGACGCATCGGAATGGTCACGGGCAGAGGAATCAGCCAGATCTTGCGATCGGGAAAAAGGATCGCGTTGGCCATGAGGATTCCAAAGATCGCACCGGAGGCGCCGATGGTGGGAATATCCGAAGGTAGGTGGCCCCAGAACTGCGGGATCAGCTTCACAGCCATCTCGATCAGCCCCGCGCCCACGCCACACACGAAAAAGAAGTTCAAGAATCGGCGTTTACCCCAACTCACTTCGAGATCGCGGCCAAACATCCAGAGCATCAACATATTAATCAAAATGTGCCAGATGTCCCCATGGAGAAAAATGTAAGTAAAAGGCTGCCAAACCCGTAAACCTGGGAACACCGCGCGAGGGATCAAACCGAAGACTTGAGTCACATGATGGTAGGCAAACAGGGGATCAGCCAGGAGGCTAACGAGTGTTTGGACCACGAAGACACCGGTGCACACCAGAACAATGAGTTTTACACCGGGTGTGATGAAGCCGCGCCAGTCGAAATTATACCGGCGGCCGCCGATTGTTGCGCCCATTTAGCCAGTGTACGGCGACACAAACAACGAGTCAAAGATTACGGGAGTTTACGGTCTAAGTGTGTACGACACCGCGATGATGACGATTTCCAAAAAATGCAGTGGGTGGCGCCCTTTCTGCGAATCCCCGCGCCCTCGACACCTCCGCGTTAGTTTTCTCGTTAGTTGTGAGGCGGCGCAAACTGCGCCCAGGCCTTGAACAAGTTCGTGGCGTTCACCGAACCGAGTCCCGTAGCAAGATCGTAGCCCACGGCGGCCGGATACGCGGGATCGTCCTCGTTGTTGGATGTCGAGAGCTCGCCGATCTCCGTCTTGCTCGCACCGTGGCAGTCGTAGAATTTCCCGTCGGTGTTCTGACCGCAAGGAATGTCCACGTCTCCGAGTGTGACATCGTTAAAAATACACGAAGCCGCAGGCAAGTTGCCGGTGGTTTGGCTGGCGTCACACTGCGCCGCCGCACCGCCCGGATGCGCAAATTGCTGCGCGGCCAACGCGTAATAAACATAGTTGGCGTTCCCTTGTCGGCCATATTGCTGATTGATCAGCGCCTGGATTCCCGCCATGGCCGGGGATGCGAACGACGTTCCGCCGCCGCCTAACAGGAGCGCGTCGTTGTCAGCGCTGCAGGTAGTGCCGCCCTGGTTGGTGTCGGACAAACACTCGGGATAGAAGCTGCCCCATATGCCATCGGCCGCGAACAATGAAACATCCGGCTGATCGCGGAGTCCGTCATGCGGCACGCCCGGCACGCCCTTTTGATACGAAGGCTTTGGATTCCCCTTGCACGTGCCGCTGACGACCCCGGGTATCGACGGCGTACCCGTGAAGCACGTGCTGGGACCTCCGCTGCCCGATACCGCGAACAAAAAGTCGTCCTGACCGATCGACGAATTGCAAAATCCTTTGTTCCCGAACGATTGCGTGAAGCCGCCGGCAATTAACGGGTCGGTGTAAATGAGCCGGCTCGCGCAACTATCGTTCCATGGAATTTCCGGAATATACGATTTCGCCGACGCCAGTGTTTTCGGATCATTTTTGGCATTCCAATACCGCGAGGTCGGAATTCCGCTGACGTCCGAGTTGTACTGCGCCATGAAATCGGTGCCGCCGACGTCCACGGCAAAGTCCGACGCGGTGTTGTCGCCGCTATTGATGCCGAGCACGGAATAGGGCGGAGTTTCCACGGGAGCACACTCATCGGCCCCGGTGTCGCCCTGCGCGATGAAAAACGTGACGCCTTCGGCGGTAGCGAGTTCTGCTTCAAAATTCTCGAGAGCGACTTCGGCTTGGCCGGTGATGGTCTCGCACAAACCGTAGCTGTCGGAAATAATATCGGGGGGATTGGTCTCAAGGATGCCCAGGATGGCCAGGTCCAGCCCGGCGGTCGTCTGGGTGTCAGCGCACGCGGCCAACACGATATTCGCGTCCGGAGCGGCCGCGCTGGACCACTCGACATCGAGAGCTGACTCGATTTCGTCGCTGTTCTGACCGGGATTGGGGCAGTTCGGATAAACCTGTTTGAAGTTGCCTTGTGTGAATCCGCTCAAGCCAAAAGTCTTGCGGAAGGTCGACCAGTCTTTGGGATTGGCGAGATTGCTGTCCTCCACGAGCGCGATGGTCACGCCTTTGCCGGTGAAGCCCTGGTTCCACAGAGGCAGCAGGTTGTAGATGGTGGCGAAGTCGAAAGGCGCGACCACGTTCAGGGTGGAGCCCTGAAACGGAACGTTGAATTTCGGCTGCCAGCGCTTGCTTTCATGATTGAAACTGATAGGGCGCATCTTGGTGAGGCGCGGGCGAGGAAAGAAATCGTGCAGCGAAGTTACTCCCTCGATTACCGGAGCGAGCGCCGCGGGAATCTGCGGGTCGCGAACGGTGGCGATGTGTTTGTCGCCGTTGGGTAAAACCAGATTGTGCATGTCCGCATGAAATGTGTCCCGCAGCTGCTTCGCGGTTCCCGCGAGGTCCAGCACCAAGCCGTTCTTGTATGCCTGATTGATGGCGAAGCCGTGCGACTTAAGCCATTGCTGCACCGCTTCCATATCCTGCGCATGAATTCCGTAGCGCGTCCCGATTTGCTCCGGAGTCAACCAGTGATGGAATTCGGGCGAAGTGGGGTTGTGCATCGCCTCGATCTCTTCCTTGAGGTCCGCTTCGGTTTGAGGATCGCGTTTCAATAACAGCAGCAGGTGATCGAAGCGCACGTCGTCCGCCACAGGGCCGCGGTCATTTTGGGCGCGAGTGCCCGCAGGCGTAGTGTTACCGCCGAGGGTGACGAGTTTGGATTCGTCGATGGGCGCAATCACCATTTGCCGGGGTCCCTGAGCTCGCACGCTGGAAGCTAGACCGAGGCAAACCAGGCAAAGCGTGAGTACAGAGAGATAGCGCACGGGAGATGGCCTCCTAATCGGCCAGAAATGTGAGGACAGCTTCGGCAGAGCCCTCGAGGACGCACCCATTCTAGAACCGAAACGAGTTTTTCGCGAAGCGATTCGTTTTTTCGGCGGCGACGTAGTTTGATGTCGACGCCGGGGATGACGACACAAATCAAGCGTCCGTTAGACTCAAAACATTTCCGTCCGGGTCTTGGAACCATGCCACCTGCACGACTCCTCCTGGCAACGTCAAGATGCCGAGTTCGTCTTGATGGAAGCCCTTGTAGATGTTGAAAGTCACTCCCTTTTCACGCAGGGCTCTTACGACCGCGGCCACGTCTGGCACCTTGAATCCCAATATGGTGTGTTCGTGCGGCGTAAAATCGGCAACAGTAGAAATGCGCAGCGCGGTTCCGCGAACATCAAAAACGCTCGCGAAATTGTCCTCGGCGGTCATTGCCAGACCTAGCGTATCGCGATAAAAAGCAGTGGAACGCGCGCGATCCCGCGTGCAGACAACAATGACCGGCTTTGCAAGTTCCAGGATCCCCATTCGCCGTTTCCCCCGTTGCGCACATTTTTCTTCCGCCGCTCACTCTTCGCCACTCATGGGCTGGGTTTAGTCCAACTTTTTGCGCGCGAAGTAGAACAGCGACGCGGCCAGCACGAGGAACATGATGAGGCCGAACAAATTGCTGGTGGCCAACGGGCCCAAAAGTTTCGGCCCGAAAGAAAACAGGTCAGCACGCCAGGGAAGCCGAAGACTTTCAGTAAGCCAGTGCGGCACGTTGTTGGAAATTTCCGGATCCTGGAAAAGATTGATGATGATTCCGAGCAGGCCGAATACCCCGCCCGCCGCGATCAAGCCGCTGGAAAATAGCGCGCCGGGACTGGCTTCGCTTTCATCTTTTTTCTTGGTGGTGGCTTCAACAGCCATGCGCACAAGGGCTCCGGCGAACATCGCGGCCGTGGTGCCAAGAGGAAGATAGGAGCCGGTGGCGAACGCGAGCGAACGCACGCCAAGAATTTCGATGGCGATCACCAGCGCGACGCCCATCAAGACCAGGCGCCAGGGCAAGCGCTGGTTCAGGATCCCGCTGATGACCGTGGCCATGAGGCGCGCCTGCGGGGCCGGGGCTTTGTCGCTGCCGATGCCTTGCGCCCACTGGAACTCGATTTGCTTGGTGCCGGCATCGTAGAGATATTCGCCGTCTGGAATTTCGTGCGAGCCCAGAGAGTTGATCAGCGTGTAGTTCTTGCCGTGATAGACGAAGGTGTCGCGCTCGACTTTGACCCCTGATGGTAAGGTCTGAATATTGACGGGAATCTCGGTGGGCAGATATTTCTCTAGGCCCTTGTTCATCAGATTGAGCGTGGTGCCGATCGCGAGAGTGGAAACGGTTACGCCGATCAGAAGTCCCATCTGCTGCCAGAACGGTGTTGCGCCCACCAGGTAGCCGGTTTTTAAATCCTGCGAAGTGGCTCCCGCGATGGCTGCGGCGATGCAGACTACGCCTCCAATCATCAGCGCGAGCACCTGGTAATTCGGCGCGGTCCAGCCTGCGACAAAAAAGATCGCGCAAGTGGCCATGAGCGTGGCGATGCTCATGCCGCTGATAGGATTCGACGAATTGCCGAGAAGGCCGCTGATTCGTCCAGCCACGGTGACGAAAAGAAATCCAAACACAACGACGAACACTCCGGCGAACAGATTCTGCCACCAGCTGGTTTGCGCGCCTTTTATCGGATGGAAAGTGAGAAGGATCCACATCATGACCATGATCACAACCGTGCCCAGGACCACGACGCGCATCGGCACATCGCGATCGATGCGGTTCGCCGCGCCGGATTGGCCGGCGCCTTCGGTGCGCACATCTTTCAGCCCGGCGCGCAAAGCGGAAATAATCGTGGGCAGCGTGCGCAGCAACGTGATCAATCCCGCGGCGGCCACGGCGCCCGCGCCCATCGGACGAATGTACGACCCCCAGATCTGATCCGGCGTCATTTGCGGAATCGGAATTGTCGAGGGATACAGTGGCGTGTTGCCGGCAAGCTGCCCGTAAAAACTGATCGCCGGCATGATCACTAGCCAGGAGATGATGCCGCCGGCGAAGAGCAGGCCGGCGACGCGCGGGCCAATGATGTAGCCGACTCCCAGATATTCGGAAGTGATCGCGGCGCGAAACGATGCGCCTTGAAACCAGCTCGGACGGCTTTCCGGCTGCGAGGTCCACGCCTGCACTGTGTTCATCAGAAAGGTGTAGGCGCCGCCCAGGCCCAATCCCCAGAAAACGCGTCCCGCGAACGACCCGCCGCGCTCGCCAGCGACCAGCACGTCAGCGCAGGCGGTGCCTTCGGGAAATGTCAGGTTGCCGTGTTCCTTGACTATCAGCTGGCGGCGCAGCGGCACCATAAACAGCACACCAAGCCAACCCCCAAGCAGTGCCAGCGGAAAAATTCGCCAGAACGTAAATTCCGCGCCGAATCCCAGAAAGATCAATGCGGGGATCGTGAACATCACGCCCGCCGCGAGAGATTCTCCTGCGGAACCGGTGGTCTGCACGATGTTGTTCTCAAGGATGGTGGAGCGTCCAAAGGCGCGCAAAATGCTGATGGACAACACCGAAATCGGGATGGAAGCGGAAACCGTGAGACCCGCGCGCAATCCCACGTACACCGTCACCGCGCCGAACAGCAGTCCGAAGAGCGCTCCGAGAATGACGGCACGGATGGTGAATTCCTTAAGCGTCTCCTCCGCCGGAACGTAGGTGCGAAATTCTCCTGGAGGCGCGGTGGAACTCCATGGACGATCGCTCACTGAATCCTCCCCGATGCGAGAATGCCTTTGCGGCCGCGGATAAGTGCGGCGGCAGGTGTGCCCCTGTGCGGCAGGCATTATGCCGCAAAACCCGGAGATTGGAGGTTCAAGATTGGTATAGCCAGAATTAATTGTCGATGGGCCGGGCGGCGGCCTTGAAAACCTCCTTTTGCGCGCTGCCCAACAACTTTTAACATCTACCCAAAATGCTGTGAATGGTCGTACTCTGCGACCATGCAATCCGCGAAAATTATCTTGTGCCTCTTTGGCGTGTGTATCCTCGCGCCTGGAGTATCTTGCCAGATGACGCCTGCGGCCAAGCGCATCGTGATCGGCGCGAGCGCGGTGCTCGATGGTCGGGGCCGCGTGCTGCACGACACCCGCATCGTCATTGAGGGCTCAAGGATTGTCGCTGTGGATGCAAACGCCGGACCGCTAGACTACGACCTTCACGGGTTGACGGTGCTGCCCGGATGGATCGACGCGCACGCCCACATCACCTGGAGTTTCGGGAAAGACGGCAAGAATGCGGGCATGGCAGGGACCACACAAGAAGACGCCTATCAATCGGCGTCGAATGCCTGGCTGACACTGATGGCTGGGTTCACCACCATTCAAAGCCCGGGCTCGCCAAACGATATTCCGCTCCGCGATGCCATCGCGAAAGGGAATCTTCCCGGGCCGCGCATCCTGACGGCCGCCGATCCGCTGATTGGAAAAGGCGAGGCTACCGGCACGCCGGAAGAAATCCGCGCGTTCGTGAGGAAACAGAAACAAGCCGGCGCGGACCTGATCAAAATTTTCGCCTCGCAGTCGATCCGTCAGGGCGGCGGCATGACGCTCTCGCAGGAGCAACTCGACGCGGCCTGCGATGAAGCCAAGAAGCAGGGACTCCGCACACTGGTGCATGCGTACAAGGAAGCCGTCCGCGCCGCGACGCTCGCGGGATGTACTGAGATCGAACACGGTACGCTGGCAACGGACGACGACTTAAAATTGATGGCCCAGAGAGGGACGTACCTGGATCCACAGTGCGGACTGGTGATCGAAAACTACATCCTGAACAAGGAAAAGTATGTCGGCACACCCGGCTACACCGCAGAGGGATTTGCGGCGATGGAGAAGATTCTTCCGATGAACCACGAACTGGTGCAGCACGCAATGAAGACTCCAGGGCTGAAGGTTGTCTTTGGCACGGATGCGGTTGCGGGCGCTCACGGTCGCAACGCGGAGGAGTTCATCGATCGCGTGCGCGACGGCGGGGTGGAACCCATGGCAGCGATGGTCTCGGCAAACTCCTTGGGCGCGGAAGCAATGAACCTGGCGGATCAGATCGGCTCGATCGCACCCGGACTGCAGGCGGACATCATCGCGCTCGACGGCGATCCGCTGACAGACATCACCGCAGTCCGGCGTGTGGTCTTTGTCATGAAAGGCGGCATCGTTTACAAGAACGTTCCGCGCGGCGCGATTCCTGCTTATGCGGGCGTTCAGCCTTGACCGGACGGTTGAGCGCATGACCCGTCGCCGAGCGCACAGGACGTTACCCGCGCAAAGGCGAGATTCGGAATAGCTTGCATTTCTGTTTGGCAACCGTCAGCCCGGCTACCGCCCTTTCGAAATCGACCGCGTTCATCTATCGGAAATGGCAGTATCCGCTCCGACACGTCGAACCTGAGATCTGTCATTCCAGCCCTCAGCGTGGCATAGACTAGTCCTACCCCCTTCTGGTTGTCCTCATAGCGATTTCACGGGCCAAATTCGGCCTTTCGATGCATTCGTCACGTCCCGGCATTGGAGCAGCCATTTCAGCGATAACCTCTAAAGCGGAGGATCGCGGCTCAAATCCGCAAGTCGTAAAGCGAAGAGTCTTGCTTTAGGGCATGCTCGCTGGCGTTTTGTTCGTGTGCGCTTATCCCGCGCATCGAGCAGCCTGGCGCGGCGATTCGGAATTGCACACGTTGTTTGAGTCAATCTCGGCGCTTGTGGCAATCACATCGGGAGTGCTCGCGCTTGTCCGTTTCCATGCAAAGAAAAACTCTTCCTTCTTGCTGCTGGGCTCTTGTTTTCTAGGAGCGGGTGTCATCGATGCATACCATGCGATCATCACGTCATCATTTCTCGCAGGATATACGCCTTCGGCTCTTTCGGCTCTCACTCCATGGAGTGGCACTGCGTCGCGATTATTTATGTCCTTGCTGATGTGCATGAGCTTGGTTGTCTGGAGACGCGAGAAAATCCATCCGGCAACCTTCCTCGTCAGAGAGAGTGTCGTTTGCTCCGCTGTCGCGTCGTGGGCACTAGTCAGCTTTCTATTTTTTGCGTTCGTCCCGCTGCCACCGGCAACCTACCCACATTTCATAGTGCGCCGACCGCTGGAATTAGTACCCGCAGTGTTTTTCGGACTTGCTACCGTCGACTATCTGCTGAAGGGCGCCTGGAAGAGCGACGCCTTCGAGCACTGCGTCGTTCTTTCGCTCATCGCTGCAACGGCGGGTGAGCTCGCATACATGACGTTTTACGGCCACCTCTACGACATGCAGTTCTTCGCGGGGCACGCACTGAAGATTTTGGTCTACTTGTTCGTGATCATAGGGTTGTTCCGAAGCACCTTCTTGATTTTCCAGCGAGAAGCGAATCATTCGAAGTATTTGGAAGCGCGAGTGCAGGAGCGGACTCGAGAACTCCAGCAAGCTATCCTTGCGGCGAATGCGGCGAACCAATCGAAGAGCGAATTTCTCGCCAATATGAGTCATGAGATCAGAACGCCACTGAATGGCGTGATTGGCATGACGGAATTGGCGATCAGCACGGAGCTTACCCGGGAGCAGGCCGAGTATCTTATCGGTAAAACTCTCGGCGGACTCCCTCCTGGGTTTAATAAACGACATTTTTGGATTTTTCAAAAATTGAAGCCGGAAAAGTGGAGCTGGAGGCAATTGATTTCGACCTCCGCGACAACATCGAGGCCACCATGAAGACGTTGGCCCTGCGCGCGGATGAAAAGGGATTGCAACTGTTGTGTGATATTGCGCCCGACGTACCTGAGATTGTCCGAGGGGATTGCTCGCGGTTGCGTCAGGTCATAGTGAACGTGGTGGGTAACGCCATCAAATTCACCGCCAGGGGCGAAGTTACGCTGAAAGTAGAAAAGGTGTTGCCGATCGGGAATGGCGGCATGTTGCATTTTACCGTGATCGACACGGGTATCGGCATTTCACCAGACAAGAAGGAATTGATTTTCGAACCCTTCTCGCAAGCCGACGCCTCAGCCACGCGCAATATGGCGGCACTGGTTTAGGGCTCACGATCTCGACGCGTCTCGTGTCTATCTTGGGTGGGGAGATCTGGGTCGATAGCGAAGTCGGGCGAGGGACGCAATTCCACTTTACGATTTGTATGGAAGCATCGGATTCGCCCGTCGCTCGAACCGGAGTCGCAGATGTCTCACAGAACCTCAAGGGTGTTAACGTCTTGATTGTTGACGACAACTCCTTCCACCGTAAAATCCTCCAGGGAATGCTGGAGCGCTGGGAAATGAACAGTACAGCCGTTGACGGCGCCGATAAAACGATCGCACAACTTCTTGCTACGAAGAGAACGGGCTCACCATTCGATCTTCTTTTGACGGATATGCATTTGCCTCATCTTGCGGATTTTGGCTTGATCGAACGGATCCGGAACAGCCCGGAAATATCCACGACGTGATGCTTACGTTAGGTGGTCATCGTGGGGACATCGATCGTTGTGAAGAACTAGGTGTGACGGAATACCTGCTGAAGCCCTTACGCCAGTCTGAATTGCGCGCCGCAATCTTCCGGGCGCTCGGTGGCAAAGTCGAAGAGGGCGCCGGGAGTGAGCAGCTTCGCAATCCGCGATCTTGCGGCGACCGACGCGATAGCTCGTTGCATATCCTGGTAGCTGAGGGCAATCCTGTAAATCAATTGCTACTGACTCGCCTGCTCGAGAAGAGGGGCCACAGAGTTCTCGTGGTGGGAAACGGCAGGGAGGCCCTGAATTCCATAGAGACGCATCGCTTCGACGTGGTCTTGATGGACGTTCAGATGCCGGAGATGGATGGGCTCGAGGCCACCACGGAACTGCGCAAAAT
>Ga0210399_10000459_pt1 | contig 32974 bp, 25 predicted proteins | sample IncBWC14MmetaG_FD_150865 | JGI IMG/M metagenome (GOLD analysis project Ga0210399, IMG submission 150865) | Forest soil microbial communities from Barre Woods Harvard Forest LTER site, Petersham, Massachusetts, United States - Inc-BW-C-14-M | ecosystem: Environmental > Terrestrial > Soil >... | reverse complement strand
GTGGGCCCGCAAACAAAAACGCTTGCTCGTCACCGATACCACCTTTCGCGATGCCCACCAATCTCTCCTTGCCACCCGCGTTCGCACGCACGACCTTCTTGCGACCGCCAACGCCGTCTCTCAGCGTTTGCCAAATCTCTTCAGTATTGAAATGTGGGGCGGCGCCACTTTCGACACTTCCATGCGCTTTCTCCACGAAGATCCCTGGCAGCGCCTTCGCGAATTGCGCGCGCGCATTCCCAACATCTGTTTCCAGATGCTGCTCCGCGGTGCCAACGCCGTCGGCTACACCTCCTATCCCGACAACGTCATCATCGAATTCGTTCGCGAATCGCAGCGCCAGGGCATCGACATCTTCCGAATTTTCGATTCGCTCAACTCCATCGAAAACATGCGCGTCGCCATTGACGCCGTCCTCGAAACCGGGGCCGTCTGCGAACCGGCCATCTGCTACTCCGGCGATCTTCTGGACAAAACACGCCCAAAATATTCCCTGAAGTACTACATAAAGATGGCCAAGCAACTCGAGAAACTTGGCGCGCATTTTCTTGCCATTAAGGACATGGCCGGTCTCTGCAAGCCTTATGCTGCCTACGAACTCGTCAAAGCCCTGCGCCAGGAAATCTCCATACCCATCCACTTTCACACCCACGACACCAGCGGCATCAACGAGGCTTCGTTGCTGAAGGCCGCCGAAGCTGGCGTTGATGTCGCCGATGCCGCCATTGCTTCCATGAGCGGCGGCACTAGCCAGCCCAATCTCAATTCCGTCGTCGAAGCCTTGCGCAATACTCCTCGCGATACCGAACTGAATATCGACGCGCTAAACGAGTGCTCTGACTATTGGGAAACTGTCCGCGATTACTACCAGCCCTTCGATTCCGGTCCAAAGGCGGGTTCCGCTCGCCTCTATCAACACGAAATCCCCGGTGGCCAGTTTACAAATCTCCGGGAACAAGGCGCCGCCATGGGCCTGGGCCATCGCTGGCGCGAAGTGGAAACAACCTACGCCGAAGTAAACCAGCTGTTCGGCGATATCGTGAAAGTCACGCCCTCCAGCAAAGTGGTCGGCGATATGACCCTCTTCCTTCTCGCCAAGGAGATGAAGCCAGCCGATATTCTGAAGCTGCCCGAGAATCACGACCTCGCGCTGCCGAATTCAGTCGTCGAAATGTTCACCGGCGTTCTCGGTATTCCCCCAGGCGGCTGGCCAAAAAAATTGCAAAAAATTATTCTGCGTGGTGCGGCGCCTATGAAAGGCCGTCCAAGCGCAAACCTTCCGCCAGCGAATTTCGAACAAGAACGCGCGCAACTGGAAGCGAAGGTCAAGCACACCGTTCAACAGGATGAACTCCTCAGCTATCTTCTTTACCCGGATGTTTTTCTGAAGTTCGATAAATTCCGGCAATCTTATTCCGACGTCAGCGTGCTTCCTACTCCCGCGTTTTTCTTTGGACTGAAACCCGGCGAAGAAATCACCGTCGAAATCGAACCCGGCAAGGTTCTCATCCTGAAATTCCTCACCATCAGCGACGCCCACCCGGACGGCACGCGCACCCTGTTCTTCGAATTGAACGGGCAACCGCGCGAAGCCAACGTTCGCGATCGGTCCCTGCGTATCGTCGAACGCGCCCATCCGAAGGTTGATCCCGCCGATCCCGGCCAAGTGGGCGCGCCAACCGCCGGTCTGGTCAGCGGAATCGCTGTCCACGCTAACCAACGCGTGGAGCGAGGTGCTAAACTTCTGACACTGGAAGCCATGAAGATGCAATCCAACATTTATGCGCCCATCACCGGTCTCGTCTCGAAGCTGCTCGTCGCACCGGGCCAGCACGTCGAAGCGAAAGACCTTCTCGTCGCCATCGTTCCGTGAGCCAGCCGAATCTCATCAAACACGAACAGTTTCCTTCGCGCTTCCTGCGCAATAAACGCGACCTGATTGTCTATCTACCCCCGGGCTACGACCAGCAGCCCGCGCGCCAATTTCCTGTTCTGTACCTGCACGACGGCCAGAACCTTTTCGATGGGTCCACATCCTTTATTCCTGGCATGGATTGGCATGTCGGCCAGACCGCGGACCAGGGAATATATGAAGGTCGCATCGAACCGCTCATCATTGTTGGTCTTTATAACGCAGGCAAACAAAGGCTCGGCGAATATACGCCTACCCGCGTGCCACGCTTGGGTGGCGGCCGCGCCAATCGCTACGCTAAATTTCTTCTCGAAGAAGTGCAGCCTTTCGTACGCAAGAACTATCGCATTCTGAACGGTTCGCAAAACACCGGCATCGGCGGCTCTTCGTTGGGAGGTCTCGTTTCTCTGTATCTGGGTCTGCGCATGCCCGAAACCTTCGGTAAAATTGCCGCACTTTCTCCATCGGTCTGGTGGAACCAGCGTGTCATTCTTCGGTTCGCCGCGGCAGCTCCCACAAGTCCCACGCCGCGCATCTGGCTCGATGCTGGCACGCGCGAAGGCGGCCGCACCGTGGAGGACGTCGAGCGCTTCCGCGACGTCTTGCTCGGCAAAGCCTGGCAACTCGGCCGCGACCTTCACTATCAGCGCGTAGAGGGCGCAGAGCACAACGAGGCCGCCTGGGCTCAGCGCGTCGGCCCGTTCCTGCAATTCCTATTCCCCGCGACGCAATCCCGTATATAATCCGCCCAGTTTTTTCCTAAAGCTTGCGCAAGCCTAGTGGGGGCGGCTTAACGCCGCCCTCATAGATGGGATCTGCTGTTTCAGGGAGGATTCCCGTTCTGTGTGAAGGCACCGGGGGTCGGAGCTTCAGCTCCGACATAAAGTGCTTGGCCTCTGTTGGGCTTTAGCCCCTGAGGAAATGGTTCTAAGCTTTTGCAGTTTTCTTTAGCCGCTGAGGCTAGTCTCATGTCCACCCGCCCTATCACCATCCTCTGCATCAGCTCCTACGAAAAGGGGCAGGAGTTCCTTCGCACCTGCAAACGTCTCGGCTGCATTGTTCTCCTTCTCACCGTCGAAAAACTTCGCGACGCCGATTGGCCCAAGGACTCCATCGATGAAATGTTTTACATGCCCGCGGATTTGCCTCTCGCTGAATTGACCAACGCCGTTACCTTCTCTGCCCGCACCCGTCACATCGATCGTATTGTCGCCCTCGACGAATTCGACATGGAAAACGCCGCCGCCCTCCGAGAACACCTCCGCGTCCCGGGCATGGGTCTTAGCACCGTGCGCTATTTTCGCGACAAACTGGCCATGCGTGCGCGCGCCAAAGAATTCGGCATCCTCGTCCCCGAATTTGTCCACATCCTCAATTACGAAGATTTGACCGGCTTCATGAAGCGTGTGCCAGGTCCGTGGTTGCTCAAGCCACGCTCGCAAGCCTCCGGCATCGGCATGAAAAAAATTCATGCGTCGGAGGACCTCTGGCCCTGGCTCGACCAGCTTGGAGACAAACAATCGGAATACTTGCTCGAACAATTTATTCCCGGAAGCGTCTTCCACGTGGATAGTGTCGTTTCCGAGCGAGAGACGCTCTTTGCCGAAGCGCACGGTTACGGTTCGCCGCCGCTGGACGTCTCCCATCAAGGTGGCGTCTTCACCACCCGCACCCTGCCGCGGGATTCCGCTGAGACGCAAACTCTAAAGGAAATAAACCGCAAACTTATCTCAGGCCTTGGTCTGCTGCGCGGTGTAACTCACGCCGAATTCCTGAAAGCCCATGCCGACAATCGTGTCTATTTCATCGAGATCGCCGCGCGCGTCGGCGGTGCCTACATTTCCGATGTAGTCGAGACCGCCACCGGCATTAATCTTTGGCGCGAATGGGCCCGCCTCGAAGTCGGCCCAGGCGCGCAACCATATCACCTTCCTCAAACCAGAGAAGACTACGCCGGGGTCATCCTTTCCCTGGCCCGCCAGGAGCATCCCGACACTTCGGCCTATAGCGATCCCGAAATCGTCTATCGTATTTCCAAATATCACCACGCCGGCTTGATTCTCAAGTCACAATCGCCCCAGCGTATCGATGAACTTCTGAATTCATACGCCCAGCGCTTTGCCGTCGACTACCTCGCCACCCAACCCGTCCCCGATAAACCAAGCTCCTGAAGCAAAACTGCTTCCGTGCTTCGTCTTTCTCTCCGGGATGTCGTTCTTTTGTAGGGGCCGATCTTGATCGGCCCTCTTGGGTTTTCCTAGGAATTTCCACCGCGCAAGTACACCCACCTGTCCATAAGTCTAGTTACTTTCACGCAATCTCATCCTATACTTTGTTTGCGATGGGCATCCCGCAGGATTAATGTCTTTCTACCCCGGGGCGGAATTCGCGTGGGGTGGTATCCCTTGGGAGGTCCGATGTGGGGGAATAAGAAACCGGATACGCCGCAGCACACTCAGCCACTGGCGCACCCGGAGCCGAAAAATTTACCTGTGAATCCGCCGCCGAAATCATCTGCGGCCACTTGGGAGGGAACAAGTACCATGAGCACTGATGCATTGCGTCCAATGGGTGCAACCTTGGATCGCGCCACCGCGCGACTTGGGCCAAGCCTGCATGTGAAAGGCGAAATCTCCGGCAGTGAAGATCTCCTGATCGAAGGTTCCGTGGAAGGGTTGGTTCAACTCGATGAGCGCAAACTTACCGTTGGCGCATCCGCGAAGTTGACTGCCGACATCATCGCCCGCGAAGTGGTTGTCTACGGCTCGGTGAAAGGCAATCTGCGCGCGAAAGATCGCATTGAAATTAAGAAGGACGGCTCCGTGCACGGCGATCTCACCACCGCGCGCATCATGATTGAAGACGGCGCCTACTTCAAGGGTTCCATCGAAATCGACAAGTCCGGAGAGAAGGATTCCGGAGCGAACGCTTTCGCAAAGTCCGCCTCACCTGCCACCGCCGGTGTGGGTCCCAAGACCATCTAACTTTTTTCAGGGTAGTACCTCCATCCCAGGTACGGCGTCCCGGCACCACCGGGACGCCGTTTTTTCTTGCTGTGCACCACAGGTATGCAGCCTTCCGTGTAGGGGCACAGCACTGCTGCGCCCTATGTCCGCACGTCCAGTCTTCTACCACGGCCAGTCTGGGCGGAAAGCCAGCCACCGTAACATTCAAAGACATCAATACACTCTCGCTAACCACACCCACCATGGCCGCCGGCCCGCAACAACTCGTCCTAACCAATCCCGACGGCGAATCCGTCTCCCTGGACGCCGCCTTCCTAGCCCAGTAGCTTCGGGTTGGTTTGAGTAGCGGCCGCCTCCGAGGCGGGCGCCTTCCTCTCCATTCCACAATGAATTTCATGAACCACAACGCACTCGAATTTCATCTCATGTAGGCGCATGGCTTCGGCCATGCCACCGCGCAATTTCTGGCCGCAACATCATTGCATCTGCGCAAACGTGAAGGGACACAACATGAATCTAGGCCTTCAAAACAAAACCGCCGTGGTAACCGGCTCCACCGCCGGAATTGGATTCGCAATCGCCGCCACCCTCGCTCGAGAAGGCGCCCGCGTTGTTCTCAACGGCCGCACCGAAGCCCGCGTCACTGCGGCTCTCGATAAGATCCACAAAACAGATAAATCCGTGGACATCCGCGGAATTGCTGCCGATCTAGGCACTGCCGCCGGCGTCGAAGCATTTCTACGCCAGGTCCCGGACGCCGATATTCTCATCAACAACCTTGGCATCTTCGAAATCAAGCCCTTCCTCGAAATCCCCGACGCCGATTGGCTGCGTTTCTTCGAGGTGAATGTCCTCAGCGGAGTGCGCCTTTCGCGCCGCTACCTTCCCGGCATGCTCAAAAAGAAATGGGGCCGCATCATTTTCATTTCCAGCGAATCAGGCCAACAAACTCCCCCGGAAATGGTGCACTACGGCATGACCAAAACCGCGCAAATCGCCGTTGCCAGAGGCATCGCCGAATCGTTTCCAGCTTCCGGCGTGACCGTCAACTCCGTCCTCGTCGGTCCAACCGCCTCGGAAGGCGTCGACATCTTTGTGGATACGATCGCGAAACAAAAGGGAGTTACTGCCGGTGACGTGGAGAAGGATTTCTTCCAGAGTGTCCGACCGACTTCGCTGTTGAAGCGTTTTGAAACCCCGGAAGAAATCGCCGCGATCGTCGCTTTCGTCGCCAGCGATCAAGCCGCGGCCATCAATGGAGCTGCGGTCCCCGCCGATGGCGGCGTGATCCGCAGCATTCTCTAAAACGCACGCAAACCCTCACGCGCGCAAATAGTCTGGCCGCCAGTTCTGAATCATTTGCTTGATCTCCTTACCGGTCTTTACGTTGCCATCCAGAACTTTTCGCGCCAGCCCTGGCAGCTCCGCGTCGCTCGCAAACCGCAATGCGATCAGTTGCCCGGTGCTGAACTCCCCGATGCGCGCCTTCAAATCTTCTGGCAGAATGCGCTCGTAGCGCAGCCGTTCTTCCAAGCGAATCACGCGGTTCTGCACTGTCAGCGCAAAGATACGCGCATAAGACGCCAGCAGAAAAAGCGCCGCCGCAGTCAGAATTCGGATGAAGCCATCAGCAGTGAAGCCGATTTTCACCAACTGAAGAATGGACCAGACGAAATTCAATGCCAGCATCGGAAATACAAATCCATGGTAAGCCGCCACCCATCTCGTATGGTTCGCAAAATTCTGTTCCGCCATTTTCAAGCCCTCCATCAGTCCACGGCATCTTACACCTGTCTTACACGGATATCCCTCTCGCTTTTCCAACCGCCGATCGCGATCCATTGTAGGGGGCGGCGGCTTGCCCCGCCCTCTTGGGTTTCGCTTGGTTTTTCCAGCGGCCGCCTTTTTACCCTAAGCGGAGCGAAGGGCTGACGGGGGCGCTTTCCCTGATCCGCGAGTCTCCGTTTGCTGTACGAACGGACAGTAATCAACTGGGTGAAACGCGCCGAGCACTATTTTATTTTCACTCCACTACGCGCATCATCAACTGATGCGGCCAGTCCATCGGCTGCGTAGGAGAAAGAAATGTCCAGTCTTAGCTTTGCAAGAATAATGTACGGCTCGAACGAAGACCTTCACATCCAGGGCAGTCCAGACTTCGCATCCCGGACCGCCGCGACCAGCGTCCGCAGCGTCGTTGTCAGCACCAGCGAATCTTCATCCGTTAACTCTTCACTCGGTAAGTTGCTTCGCTTTGCCCGCCTGTTCCTCGACGGCAAACCCGAATAGACTCTTCCCGATCGAGCCTAGCATCCGGCTAGTTCGCTGCTGGTTTTCTCCAGCGTTCGGTTTCTTTCCCCCAGGATCGCCAGGTACATTCCAGTAAAAAGGGGAATTGCCCCGAACAGAAGAGACCAGCGCGAGCCGCGTCTTGCAGCAAGCAGCAATTCGCCAAGTGTCGTCATCAAAATGGCAGAACCGAAAGCCAGGAGTCCGTCGACGACTGTCTTGCAATCGCCGCGCGGAGTTGTTTGGGAAGTTTTCGCCCCATCGACACTCCTAGTGAAAATGCAATCGACGTATAGAAAGGCATCGTGAAGATGGCCTGATCTATGCAGTGGAGTGAAGGCAGGCACCCGGAACCGAAGTAATGCGAAAGCCTTGCCGAAAAGTGGTTCGGAACAAGGCCCCCTTCAACCCAAATTCCTCCCTCCGAATCAGAATTCGCATGTATCCATCGCATCATCCTATTGCTTCCCAAAATCGTTTTTGAACGCTGCCCCATCCTTCATCACAAACTTCACTCGTTCCAACTCATGAATATCGCTCAACGGATCCCCGCTCACCGCCACAATATCCGCATACGCTCCAGCCTCAATCACTCCAAGCTCTCCCTGCCGGTCCAGCATTTCCGCCGCGCGTGAAGTGGCCGCCTGAATCGCATCCATCGGTGCCATCCCCAGCGACGCCATCCTTGCAAATTCCTGCCCCATGGGCTCCGTCCAGGGCATTCCGCCGATGTCCGTGCCGTAAACAATCTTGAGTTTCGCCTTCAGCGCTTTGCGAAACGACACCTCATGCACGCTCGCTCTCACGCGATCCCGCTTGCCTTCTGGTGTGTTCTCCGGCGCCCACTCGGTGTAGTACACACTCAACGTCGGGCAATACCACGTCCCTTGTTTCGCCATCTGCTCGATCTGTGCGTCGCTCATGTCCAATCCGTGTTCGATCGAATCGCATCCGCCGTCCAGCGCCCGCTGCAGGCCAATTCCGTTGTATGCGTGACATGCAACTTTCTTGCCCCAGCCATGCGCTTCATCCACAATCGCTTTCAATTCCTCCACCGTCAGGGTCGGCTGCGAAACCAACTTGCCTTGCTTGTCCAGCCACGAGCGATGCGTCATGTACACCTTCAACCAATCCGCTCCGTGATCCAGTTGCTCGCGCGCGGCTTTGCGCGCCTCTACGGGCCCATCAACAATCTGAACGCCCTTGGGGACCGTAATCTCCGGCGCGTAGCCCTCAAGGTTGTATCCTCCTGTCGACGAAATCCCCCGAGTCGCGCCAAAAATACGCGGTCCGGGAATTGTTCCTTCCTCAATCGCCTGCTTGATCTCGATATCCGCGTAGCCAGCGCCTTCTGTTTCCACATCGCGAATTGTCGTAAACCCCTGCTCCAGTGCGCGCCGCGCCGCATACGTGGCCCTCGCCGCGCGCAATGCAATCCCGGCATTCAGAATGTTTGCGTCATAACCGCCCTTCGCGGGATCTTCTCCCCACATCAGCAGGTGCGTGTGTGAGTCGATCAGCCCCGGTAGCACCGTTGCCCCTAAAAGATCGATCACCTTCGCTCCGGCAGGAATCGCCTGCGCGCCATCAACCACTTTTTCAATTCGAGTGCCGCGCACAAAGATCGCCTGGTTTTTCTTCGGCGCCCCGCTTTGCCCATCAATCAACGTACCCGCGCGGATCACAATCAACGCCGCAGGCCCCGTCGCTTCCTGCCCGCACACAACTCCACCACCCAGCACGCACAAAAGAAACGCAAACGCGCTACGCCACATGGATAGTTCCTCCGGAAATCTCTTACTTTTGTAGCGGCCGCCTTTTTTGCCGCGAGCGCAGCGAAGGGCTGAGGCGGGCGTATTTTCTTCGCCTGTGGCCCTTTTCTACGGTTTTACGTCCCCAACAAATTCCCCTGGATCCGCCGGTAACCGTGCTCCTCAGACCACAAACTCAGCGGCACCGCCGCGATATCATCCACCAGCGGCACTGCATTGCCATCCTTCGTCAAATCGATCGTCCGCAAAAAACGCTTGCAGGTCTCGCAACACTCCATGCGGATGTGCGGAAACTGCTCGGCGACATACACAGGAAGTTTCTTCTCGTCTTCCTCCCCACAAGAAGCGCAAAGAATCCGCCGGAAGTGCCATTCCTGTGAACACTGTGCACACAGCAGCATGCGCTTTCCGCCGTCGCCCTCAATCCGCAGCACTCCCGCAACCGGAAGCGAATTGCAACGCGGACACCGGCATACCGTCATCGTCAACGCCGGCGGAAGCATCGCACCGGCTACAAACTCGGCATAAGGTTGCAGAAAAGCCCGCGTCAGGAATTCGTCCAGCGGCTCCGCATCCTCCTCATCGCCACCGGCCTCCGTGGGATCCTCGCGCAAGCCGCCGCTCCAGGCTCGCTCCAAAATCGCGGCCCATTTTGTTTCCCCTTCATCCTTCACAAAACGTGCCCGCAACGCCACAGGTCCCGGACCCGAACGATTCATGTTCGACAAAAATTTCCCGAAAGTCGCAAGCAAGATAGGAAGGTTCAGCTCCGAACGGATCAATCCATTCGCCGGAGCTACCGCCTGTTTGCCCCAAAGTTTCGGCAGCGATTCGTAAAAGCTCTTCTGCCACTCCGCTATGATCTTGTAAAAAGAGAGTATTTCAGAGGAGGCCGAGTACCTTCCGGCAAGCAATTCCGCCCTTTGGATGCGAGCGGGATAATTCACTCTTCCCGCGATCAGAAAAGTCATTTGGTAGGTTCAGTCGATCCGACAATCTCTTTGTACCAGCCGGGATGGTAGCGTTTCGCAAACTCCAGCGACACGTCTCCTCGTATTACCGATCCGAACGCCCCGCGTTCCGCGAACACGCTCATGTACACGTGGATCATGAAGTTCCCGATAGTCAGCAACGCCACGCTCGGGTGCACCAGCACCGCGATGTACCGCAAGTAACGCCAACTCCACGGAATCGATTCCGTAAACCAAAGCACGATCCCGGACAACAACAGCAAATACCCTCCAAAGAAAAAGGACCAGAACAGCAATTTTTGTCCGGCATTGTATCGGCCGGCCGGGGGCATCTTTTCATCTTGGTTCGTGACGTAGTAATGCAACGAATTCCACCACTGCTTGTCTACCTCTTCCGTTCTCATCTGGTGGTGCCAGTACACGTACATCATGGAAACGGCCACCGTGAAAATCAGCCCCACCCACGGATGCAGCATCCGCGAAAGTGGCCCGCCGCCAAAAATTGCCGCAAGCCAGAAAAGGGACGGTGTCCAGAACGCAAGTCCCGTCAACATTAAGTAGATGTACGACAATGCGGCGACCCAGTGATTCAGACGCTCTTTGAACGTGTACCGCAGCACGCGCCCGTGCGGCAATATTTGGTCTGGGTGGCTCATACGGCGTCCTTAGCCTTGCTGATATCTTCGTCGTCACGCGATTTTGGCCCGAATTTCAGATAGTGAACGAACAAACCCACCAATCCGCCTACCAGCGCCAGATTCCCCAGCCATTTCAGCGGATGCTTCCAAAGTTTCACAGAGAGCGGAATCGTCGGATTGCTCGGCAGTCCGCCATAAATTTCCGGCTTCGTCACATCGTGCAAAACATAAATCACGCCGGTCCCGCCCACTCCCGGCGGATCATAAACTCCTGCGTTCGCAAACCCGTAATGCTCCTGCAACTGCGTCGCGCGCGTATTCGCCAGATACTTCATGTCCTCTTTCGTTCCAAAATGCAGGCATCCCGTTGGGCAGGCCTTGATGCACGATGGCTCCAGCCCTTCGCTTACACGATCGGCGCACAGCGTGCACTTGTACACCCGCTTCGTCACCGTATTCATCTTTGGAATGTCGAACGGGCAACCGGCGATGCAGTATCCGCAGCCGATGCAATGGTCCTGCTGAAAGTCCACGATTCCGTTGGTGTACTGCACGATCGCGCCATCCGCCGGGCAGGCTTCCAAGCACCCTGGTTCCGCGCAGTGCATGCACCCGTTCTTGCGCATCAGCCACTGCAAGGTCCCGTCTTCGCGCACGTGCTCGTTGAAGAGAATCAGGTTCCAGTAATTCCAACGCGTTTCCGGCATCGTTTGATACGTATTGTCGAAAACCGTCGGCGAAAACGGCATGTCATTCCATTCCACGCACGCCACTTCGCAAGCCTTGCATCCGATGCAAGTGGTAGTGTCAATCAGCTTGCAGAGAGTTGGTTGCCGCTGCGTGTCTTCGCCAGGCACGGATCCGGCATGCCCCGACATTTTATTGATGCGTAGTGTCGCTTGGCTCATGGCAGCTCTCCTACGCTCTCTCAACCTTCACCAGAAAGCCTTTGAACTCTGGCGTATAAGCGTTCGGATCAAAGACGGTCGGCGTAAGAAGGTTTGCGAGCGTCTTCGCGTCTTTGCCTTCGTCCTCGGCGATTCCCCGATAGCCCTGATGAATGGGGAAGCCGATCTGGTAGACCTTCTTGCCATCGATCATCATCGGCTTGATGCGCTTGGTTACCATAGCTTTCGCAATGTAATTTCCACGGATGCTCGAGACTTTTATTTTCTCGCCGCCATACAGTCCCAGATCGTTCGCCAGTTCCACGGGAATTTCAACAAAGGGTTCCGGCTGCAACTGCACGTTCATGGGATTGTTCTTCGTCCAGTAGTGATAAAGCTCCGTCAGGCGATAGGTCGTGCATACAATCGTGTAACCGTCCTTCGGCGTGCTGTACTTGTCGTCCGGAGTGTTAAACCGCCTCACCACTGGATTGTGCGCCTGCTGCGGATGCAAAACATTGTCGACGGGACTCTCCACCGGCTCGTAAAACTCCGGGAACGGCCCATCGGCAAAGGCTGTCAGTGGCGCAAAGATTCGCCCCACGCCTTCCGGATTCATGATGAACGGGCCCATGTGGTCCTTCGGCTTGGAATCGACTTTGAAGTCCGGCACATCATTGCCCACCCACTTCTGTCCCGATTCGCTCCACCAGATTTGTTTACGCGATGGGTCCCATGGTTTGCCGTCTACGTCAGCCGAGGCGCGATTGTAGAGCACGCGCCGATTCGCGGGCCAGGACCAGCCCCAACCCGGGTGCACGCCCAGACCCGACGGATCTGAGGGATCGCGCCGCGCCGTCTGATTGCCCGCCTCGGTGAAGCAGCCGGAGTAAATCCAGTTGCCGCAGGATGTCGTGCCATCGTCTTTGAGCCACGCAAAGCCGGGAAGCTGCTGGCCAGCCTTGATTTGCTGCTTTGTCGCTGGATCTTCCAGGTCCGCCAAGGCCTTCCCGTTGATTTCCTTCAATACCTCGGGCAGCGGCGGGCTTAATGGGGCGCTGTAATTCCAAGTCAGATTCAGGATGGGATCGGGGAACTTCCCGCCTTCCTTTTTGTAAAGTTCGCGGATCTTCAAAAAAATCTGTGCCACGATGGCTTGGTCCAGGCGGGTATCTCCGGGAGTTGGCACGGCCGCGTTCTTCCATAGCAGCCAGCGCGCGGAATTGGTGAATGAACCATCTTTCTCCGCAAATCCCGCGCAAGGCAAGCGGTACACTGTCGTTTGAATCTGCTTCATCTCGTCCGTGGTGATCCCGGGCGACCTCCAGAACTCGCTGGTCTCATCCGGATAAATCTCCCCGACAACCAGGAAGTCCGCTTTTTTCAGCGCGTCGATATTTTTCTTTGAGTTGGGACCAATCGCAACGCCGTTCATCCCGAAGGCAAGCATGCCTTTCACGGTCCCGTGGTACATGTCGTCCCACATCTGTATCCACGAGTAGTTGCGATCCACTTTTGGCAGATAGTCGAACGCCCAGCTATTTTGCTTCGTGGCTGCGTCGCCATAAAGGGCTTTGAGGTAACTAACCGCGAATTTCGGCGTGTTGCTGTAGTAGTTGAACGAATCCCACTGTGCAGGTTTCGAGGATGTTGGGGTAATGCGCTTCATCCAGGAATCGAAGGAAGTGTCCGCAGGTGTCGGAACCTTCAAGTAGCCCGGCAGGGTGTCGAAAAGGCCGGCCATGTCCGTGGCGCCCTGAATGTTGGAATGCCCGCGCAACGCATTGACGCCACCGCCCGCGCGGCCCACGTTGCCAAGCAGCAGTTGCAGCATCGCCGCAGTCCGGATGATTTGCGTGCCAAACGAGTGTTGTGTCCACCCAACGGCGTAAATGATCGTGCCGGCCTTCTTCATGTCGCCGTCTTTGCGAATCGAAGTATAGACCTCGGCTGCCTTAAGGAATTGCTCCTTGGGAATGCCGGTAATGCGCTCGACAATTTCCGGCGTGTAGCGTGAGTAGTGCTTCTTCAGCAGTTGGAACACGCAGTTCGGATTCTCCAGCGTTGGGTCAAAATCGACTCTTTCAGGCAGAGGAGGCAGCGCAGGGGCCTGTCCGGGTGCCGAGGCTGAAGTGACTGGCGCCTTTCCGCTCGAGCCCTGGTAATTCCAGCTAGCCCGGTTGTAAGTCTGCGTCTGCGGATCGAAGCCGGAGAACAATCCATCGATTTCCGGTAGCTTGAAATCCTTCTCTACGACGAATCCCGCATTTGTATAATTGATTAGATATTCCTTCGCAATCCGATTGTTTCCGATGGCGTAGTTAAGCATGCCGCCGAGGAACGCGATATCCGACCCCGCACGAATTTGGCAAAAATGGTCGGCGACGGAAGCGGTGCGAGTGAACCGCGGATCCACAACAATCATTTTTGCGTTTCGATTACGCTTCGCTTCAATGGCCCACTTGAAGCCGCAGGGATGATTCTCGGCAGGATTACCGCCCATGATCAGCATCATGTCGGTATTCTTCATATCGACCCAGCCATTGGTCATTGCGCCCCGGCCGAACGTTGGTCCCAAACTTGAGACCGTGGGGCCGTGTCAAACCCTGGCCTGGTTTTCCATGTGCACGACCCCCAGGGCGTGCATCGCTTTCACAACCAGATAGTTAAACTCATTCGTGTCGGTGCACCCGCCAATCCAGGCAAGCGATTCCAGCCGGTTGACCGTACGTCCCGCCGCATCCTTTTCGACGAAGGTATCGTCTCGGGTCTTCTTAACGCGGGCCGCGATTTCGTTGAGGGCTTCGTCCCACGAAATGTCCTGCCAATCAGTGCCGCCCGGACGCCGCACCTGCGGTTTCAGCAAGCGCCGGTCGTTCATGATTTCTTGCTGCAGGGAAGAACCCTTCGGGCAAAGCGTGCCGCGGTTCGTCGGATGGTCGGGGTCGCCCTCGACGTGTACGACTTGCGCGGTGACATTCTTCGCGCGGTCGCCAAGGGTGTAGATGATGGTGCCGCAGCCCACGGCGCAATACGGACACGTCGATCGTGTCTCACTTGCCCGGCCAATTTTTAATACTCGGAGTGCTGCGTAGGCAGGCTGCAGGTCGAACCCGAATACAGCTGCTGCGGCCCCTCCCACGGTTGCTAACTTCAGGAAGTCTCGACGTGAGGAATCCATGGGCCCCCTTTGGAGCAAAACAGGATCACAGCAGGCGCGATGCTACTTCTTAATCCTTTCGCCCCAATCGTGTCAAGTCGCTCTCCCAAATAACTCCATTTCAGGCGTTCTGCGTAAAGGCTAAGCAAGCACGCCTTGACGCAAGTCCCGCGTTCACGCGACCCACCTGACGCGCCATTACGGTCGCTTGACCCCAGGGAAAGTAACACTCCTCGCACATCCTCCTAGAATTCCTGCGCACACCTCTCTTTTTCCCCAACAATAGAGGGAACCCGGGAAGTGTGTCTCAGCAGGCCAGCTTAAGCTTCGTGGAATTGAGCAATTGAGCATCTTTTGCGTGCATGTCGCGTCGCGGTTGCCACTATGAACGCTGACGAAAATCTTCTGTCGCCAAGCGCCCTCCATCCGGGCGCGCCATTCCGTCGCGCTTTGCGGAATTCCTACCTATTTGTCTCCACCCTTGTGGTCATTTCGTTGCTCGCGGCCTTGCTCCTTCCCAATGGCCTCACTCTCGCCGCCATCGGTGATCTCTTGCAGGTCGGCTTGGTCGCCGCCGCCACCGTCTTTTCCTTTCATAACGCTGTTAGAACCCGCTCTCGCCTGCGAGCATTCTGGCTACTCATCTGTTTTGGCTGCGGCACCTGGCTAACCAGCCTGTCGATTTGGTCGGTGTACGAACTCTATCTTCACAAGCCGGCTCCCGATCTGCCCTTCGCCGACCTCCTCCTCTTCCTCAAACTCGTTCCTCTTACCGCAGCGATTTTCTTGGAGCCTCAGAGGCCCTCTGTTTCGAAGTTCCGCGCGTTCGGTCTTCTGGATGTATGCATTCTGGTCGTCTATTCGCTGTACCTGTTCTCGTTTTGCGCCCTGGTCTACCGGCTGCTGCCCGACGCTGTGGACGTTTACAATTTTCAATTCAACGTTGCGGATGCCATCGGCAATCAAATCCTTCTTATCGCTGTTGGCAGCGCAATTTTTCGCTCCCACGGAGAGTGGAAGGCGCTGTATCGAATATATTTTGCTTTCGCTGCCGCATATTGTTTGGCGTCGAGTCTCAGTAACGCCGCCATCGACCTGGGCAAGTACTACACCGGTAGTCTGTACGACGTTCCGTTTACCGCTGCCGTCGCCGCCCTAGTGTGTTTCACACGAGTAGCTGGTCAACTATCATCGGCGAAACAGTCCGGTACTCCCGCCGCGCTTTCCAATGAAGAAGCCGCACGATCGTCCTTTATCTCCACTTACCTCGCGATGATCGTCACTCTGTCCGCCCCCGCAATCGGGATCTGGCTGCTAACCACCCACACTTCTCTGCCGCCACTATTTCCCGTTCGCTTGGGAATCACTCTGCTGACCATCTTCATTCTGACCCTGCTCCTTTCCATCAAGCTCGACCTTCTGACCACCAGCCTCCTGCGCACCCTGCAAGGCCTGTCGGCCACCTACACACGCATCGAGCGTTTCGAAAACCATCTAATCCAGACCGAAAAACTCACCTCGCTCGGCGAAGCAGTGGCGCGGTCCGCGAATCTAATCAAAGAGGCCATGGTCTCGATCCGCGAGCTTGCTCACGCTCTGTCCAGGCGCGTTTCTGCCGATCCCAAGGTCCCCTCCATGTCGGGGAAAATTGCGCACTACGCTCTTCGCACCGACAACCTGGTCCAAAACATGTTGCGTTTCGCGCAGGAAACGCCGATTCAGCTTTCCCCCACCGAGCTCAAGCCGCTTCTCGAAAGCGCCATCCAACTGAGTCGCATCGCCAAACTTCCGAATCTCCGCGTGAATTTGCGCGCCCAGGAGGATTGCCCGCCTGTTCAGGGCGACTCCAGCCAACTCCTCCACGTTTTCTTGCAGTTGCTCTCGAACGCCGCGGACGCCCTGGAAGAATCCGGCGGCACCTTGGATATCTCGCTGGCCTCTGTTGGTTCACAACTGTTGATCCAATTTGCGGATTCCGGTCCCGGCATCAAAGATCCGGAGCATGTTTTTGAACCTTTCTACACCACCAAACCCGTTGGAAAGGGAACTGGCCTCGGCCTCAGCACGTGCTACGGAATCATCCAGCAGCACAAAGGCGAAGTTTTCTGTCGCAACCGCCCGGAGGGTGGCGCTTTGTTCGTGATTACTCTCCCAGCCGTCGCCGCAAACAACGTTCCGTTGATCACCCCCGAACCCCAGGTCGTCGGCGAATCCCTATGAACCTCTCGTTACGCCACAGAGTCTATCTGCTGCTGGGAGCGCTCCTGTTGGTTGCCCATCTGTTTGTGGCCGCCACAGCCAAGCCGGGTACCCTCACCGTGATTGGTGACGCTTTTCCCTGCGCGTTGCTGTTCATCGCGATTCTTTCTGTCGGCGAAAATTTCCAGAACACCCACGGCATCCTCCCGCAATTCTGGAAGTTGATTGCTGCCGGCCTCGCATTCGTCTTGCTCTCGCAGATCTATTGGTTCTACTTTGACAGCATGAGGGTCTTTTCGTCGGCCAGCCCTATTCCTGGTGACACCCCTTTTCTCCTTGCGCACGTTTTCTTCCTGCTCGCCTTCACCCTCCGGCCACATGTTCTTTTCTCCGGCAGGGACTTGCGCATCCGCCGCCTCGACTTTGCTCTTTTGTCGCTCTGGTGGTTCTCGCTCTACGCCTACTTCGCCATTCCGTGGCAACTCTTCGTCCAGAACTTCGCTAAGTACAATCCGGCCTACTATCTGCTCTCGTTCATCCAGCATCTGGTCATTGTCACTGTCCTTGTCTTTCTCACCGTGAAACATTCCGGCGAATGGCGCCGCTTCTACGGAACTTTTCTTTTCGCCTTCATCCTCATCGGCGCCGGAAACCTGCTTCTCAGCGTGGAAATGGAACGCGGCAACTATTACGCCGGCAGTTTCTACGACACTCCATTCCTTGTCGCCGTTTACTGCTTCTCGGTGATAGCTGCGTTCAGTTCTTCGTACCAGCCGAGAAAGAGTGCCTCGCCCGACTGGGAGTACCGGCAAAATCGCTGGACGGCACGCATCGCCATGCTTGGCATCCTCTCCATGCCCATCATTGCTTTCTTCGGTTTCTATGAAAAGGACGTGTCGCCCGAAATTACTGCTTTCCGCTTACGCATGGTCTTTGGCTCCATGTTTGTTCTTGGTATCCTGGTTTTCTGGAAAATTAACTTACTGGCTCGCGAACTCGTTCATCTTGTGCAGTTGACGCAAGCCTCCCTCGAAAACCTGAAATCCGTCCAGGCTCGCCTCGCGCACTCCCAAAAACTCAGCGCGCTTGGCCGTCTCGCCGCCGGTGCGGCGCACGAAATCAGTAACCCGCTTACTGCCATCCTCGGCTATTCCGAACTTCTCGCCGACATCCCTTCGCTGACTCCCGACGATCGTCAACAAGCCGAGGCCATCCAGCGCCACGTTCACCATGCGCAAGCCGCCGTCAACTCCCTGCGAGACTCTTTGCGCGATCCCTCAGCCGGAGATCGCATCGGCGCCGCGAAACCCTCAACCTCCTGATCCAACATCCATCGATGCGTCACCTCGTCCTACTCGCCCTCGAATTTGTCGCCATCTTCATTGCCGTCCCCGTGCTCATTTACTACCGTCGCATTCCCAATCTTCCCATTCCGTATCTCTTGCTCGGCGCCCTCGCGGTCTTCTTTTTGCTCAAGCACGACCCCACGTTTGATTCGCAGCAACTCTTCGCCTGGGGAAACGCCCGCGCCTACCTTGTTCCAATGCTTCTGCGCGACGCCGTCTGCCTGCTTCTCCTCGGCCTCGCGGTCCGCTTCCTCGCGCCCGATCTTTTGTTTTCCTTAATAAAGAAAGCTCCCGCTCTCTGGGTGCTCGTGATGCTCCTCTATCCGCTCCTGTCCGTGTACCCCCAGGAACTCCTCTATCGGGCCTTCTTTTTTCATCGTTACGCGCCCCTTTTTGGCAACGGCTGGGGCCTGCTCCTGGCCAGTGCCCTCGCCTTCGGATTCGTTCACATCATATTCCGCAACAACCTAGCCGTTGCTCTTTGTGTAGTTGGTGGTCTCCTCTTCGCCCTCACCTACCAACGCTCCGGCTCACTCCTCTTAGCCTGTCTCGACCACGCTATCTTCGGCAATTTCCTCTTCACCATAGGCCTGGGCCAATTCTTCTACCACGGCACCCGCCTCTGACCCTCTTGACCTTTGTGGCCGCCTTCCGAGACGGGCGCCGTTGAATTTGACTTGTCCGCCAGATGCCTCACACGTCGTCAGTGCGTGTGTGTCTTGGGTTCTCTCGCCTTCGTAGGGGCGGCTTTAGGCCGCCCTCATGGGTTTCATCGCTTTGACCATCCCCGCCACCGTCTTCTTCCAACCCGCCCCTTCCCGCCAATCACAAATGCCCGTTACAATAGCTACCAGCGTAAGGACCTCGAACGTCTTCTTTCTCCAGGAGGCCTGGGCTCTGCTCCCGGCGTAAATTCACTGAGAGGAACGGGGTGTACGCGTAGCGGCTTGCCGCCCGGTTTCATCGAAATCTTTAGACTGCCACCCACGTAGTGTAGGTGGAAGCCCTCGGGCCAAGCCCAACGCGCTCGGACAATACGGAGGAGATGCCGCCCTTATGGCGACACCGCCAAAAACTCTTAAGCCAGACCTCGGTTCGCTGCGGATTAACGACGCGAAGCGTAAGAAGTCCAGCTCGGCCAAACGCTGGATTTGGATTGCCCTGCTGGTCCTGGTCGTGGCCCTGGCTGCCGTTGCTTCCTCCGCCTTCTTCAATCGTAAGCCAGAGGTAGAGGTCGTCACCGCCCGCAAGCCTGCCACCGGGCCTGCCGGTGTGCTCAACGCCAGCGGTTACGTGACTCCACGCCGCCGCGCCACCGTCGCCGCTAAGATCACCGGTCGCGTCACCAGCGTGCACTTTGACGAGGGCACTCGCCTCCAGGAAGGTCAGCTCCTCGCCACTTTGGACGACTCCGACGCTCGCCGCGCTTTGGACTCCGCCAAAGCCGATCGCGATTCCTCCCAGGCGGCCATCGCGGACTTCGAAGTCCAACTACGCAACGCTGTGATCGAGTTGCATCGCGCCGACGAACTCGTCAAGAGCGGCGTGCAAACTCAGGAAGCTCTGGACACCGCCAGCATGAACGCGGACAGCCTGCGCGCCAAAATCGCCCTCGCCAAACAACAAGTCGTCGCCGCCGAAGCTCGCATTCGCGAACAGCAGCAGGCCGTCGACAATTGCACCATCAGCGCCCCCTTTGCTGGCATCGCCGTTTCCAAGGACGCTCAGGTCGGCGAAATGGTCTCTCCGGTTTCCGCGGGCGGCGGATTTACGCGCACCGGCATCGCCACCATCGTCGATCTGCACTCCAACGAAATTGAAGTGGACGTTAGTGAAGCCTACATCGCGCGAGTCAAACCTGATCAAGGCGTGAACGCTACCTTGGATGCTTACCCTGACGTTGTTTTCCCGGGCAAAGTGCGCACCGTTATTCCCACCGCCGATCGCCAGAAAGCCACCGTGAAAGTGCGCATCTCGTTCACCGACGATAACCACGTCACTCTCTTCGATCCCGCCAAGGATCCTCGCATCCTTCCGGACATGGGCGTGAAAGTTACTTTTCTCGAAGATCCGGATAAATCGCAGAAGAAAGCAGAGACCGCCGCGGCCGTTGCGGTGGTGCCGTCCAGCGCCATCCGCAACGAAAACGGAGCAAAGGTCGTATTCGTGGTAAAGAACGACACCATCGAGCGCCACGCGGTGGCCGTAGGTACTACGCGCGGCGCCGATGTCGACATTCTCAGTGGCCTTCCGGCTGACGCGGTCGTTGTCGTCAAGGGTCCCGATTCACTGAAAGACGGCGAAGAAGTTCAGATCAAGAAATAGGAGCCTTTCCCATGGTAAAAGTTGACGGCAGTGGCGGAAATTCCAGCCTCATTCAGGTGCGTGACCTCGATAAAACCTACCGTCGCGGCGGCGAGGAAATTCACGTCCTGCAGGGGCTCAATCTCGACGTCAGCAAGGGCGAATTCATCGCTTTCATGGGCCCCAGCGGCTCCGGCAAAACCACCCTGCTGAATCTTCTCGGCGGCTTGGACGTCCCCACGCGCGGCAGCATTACGGTGGCCGGCGACGAAATCACCAATATGTCCTCTGGCAATCTGACCGCCTGGCGCGCGCGTCACGTCGGCTTCATCTTCCAGATGTACAACCTCATCCCCGTCTTGAACGCGTTTCAAAACGTGGAACTCCCGCTTCTGCTCACCAAACTCTCCAAATCCGAACGCCGCGAGCATGTCGAAACCGCTCTCTCCGTCGTCGGCCTCGCCGACCGCATGAATCACTTTCCCCGTCAACTTTCCGGCGGACAAGAACAGCGCGTAACCATTGCGCGTGCCATCGTCTCCGATCCCACCTTTCTTCTTTGCGACGAACCAACCGGCGATCTCGACCGCAAAAGCGCCGATGAAGTTATGGCCCTGATCGAAGAACTAGTTGGCAAATATTCCAAGACTGTCCTCATGGTGACTCACGATCCGCTGGTTGCCGCACGCGCCAGCACCACTCTTCACCTCGAAAAGGGTTCCCTGGTCGAGGGCAAGCACTTGCCGCAACCCGCCGCAGTCGGAGGTGTCGCATGAAATTCGCGCGCATCATCTTTGCCAATCTCTTTCGCAAAAAAGTTCGCCTGATGCTCACCATCGGCTCCTTCGCCGTGGCCTTATTGCTCTTCGTGTTCCTCTCCGTCGTGAAAGACGCCTTCGGCCGTGGGGCCGATGTTGCTGGAGCCGATCGACTGGTCATCATCAATCGCACCTCCATCATCAACCCCATCCCGCTTTCCTATCGCGACAAGATTCTTCGCATCCCAGGAATCAAAGCCATCACCCACAACAACTGGTTCGGCGGCATTTACCTCGATGAGAAAAACTTCTTCCCGCAATTCGTCATCGATCCGGAAAATCAGCGCAAGGTCTTTCCGGAGCTCATGGTCGCTGACGACCAATGGGATGCATTCTTGAAAGATCGCCAGGGCGCCATAGTTGGTGCCCGCACCGCAGAGCGCTTTCACTGGAAAATCGGTGACCGCATTCCCATTAAGACCACCCTGTACGGCGGCGGCTCGTGGGAGTTCAACCTGGTAGGCATCTATCACGGTAAACGCCCGCAGGACGACGAAACCCAATTCTGGTTCCAGTGGGACTATTTCCAGGAAAGACTCGTTGCCAGTCAGAAAGGAAATGTTGGCTGGTACGTCCTGCGGGTAGAGAATCCCGACGATTCCCCGCGCATCGCCAAGGCCATCGACGCGGAATTTGACAACTCGCCCTTCGAAACAAAAACTGAAACCGAGTCCGCCTTTGCCGCCAACTGGGTCAAACAATTCGGCAACATTCAGTTCCTGATCGTTTCCATCGGCACCGTAGTTTTTTTCACGCTGCTGCTGGTAACCGGCAACACCATGGCCATCTCTGTCCGCGAGCGCACCAGCGAACTCGCGGTCTTCAAAGCCATTGGCTACTCCGATCGCAAGATTCTCTTCTTCGTCCTCGCGGAATCTCTGGCCATCGCTATCATCGGTGGCGCGCTCGGCCTGCTCGCAGCCATCGCTCTGGTCCCTGCGTTAAGCAAAGCCCTCACCGGCATGTTGCCCGCCATCATCCTTCTTCCGCGTACCTTGATCCTCGGCCTGATCCTTGCGCTGATCGTCGGTTTCGCCAGCGGCTTGCTTCCTGGGCTCGGCGCCATGCGCTTGCGGGTAGTAAACGCACTGAGGAGAGTCTAACTGTGGCTGCCAAACTCATTTTTGGCATCATTCTCACCGTCGCGGCCATCTGTGTCGTGCTTCTCGTCCTCGTCGTGATCGGAGGCGTCCTTGCCGGTTTGCTCGCGCCCTTCATCGGCAACGTACCCATCTCCTACAACTTCCGCAGCATCCGCGAGCGCTGGACCTCCACCATCGTCGCCGTCCTGGGCATTGCAGGCACCGTAGGTGTTTTCGTCGCCATGCTTTCCCTGGCGCGCGGTTTTAAAGCCACGCTCGTTGCCTCCGGTTCGCCTGGCAACGCTCTCGTAATGCGTGCTGGTTCCTCTTCCGAAATGATGGGTGGCATTACCCTGGAATCAGTCAAAGTTGTTCAAGACGCGCCGGGCGTCGCGCGCGATTCTTCCGGCCCGCTCGTCACGCAGGAAGTCGTCGGCGTCATGCCATTCCCCTTGATTAGCACCGGCACTGATGCCAACGTGCAGGTGCGCGGTGTCTCGCCCAATGTCCTTGAAATTCGCCGCTTCGTGAAAATGACGGAAGGCCGCATGTTCCAGCCTGGCCTCTCGGAACTGGTAGTTGGAAAGAATGCCTCGCGTACCTATCAGGGACTAACGCTAGGTAACTCCGTCGATTTTGCCGGGGGGCACTGGAAAATAGTCGGGGTTTTTGATGCGGGCGGCTCTTCCTTTGACTCCGAAGTCTGGTGCGATGGCAAACTGTTCAATCAGGTCTTACATCGCCCGGAAAATATCTTTCAGTCCGCAACCGTCCATCTCGCTTCGCCGGACTCCTTCAACACTTTCAAGGACTCGCTGACCACCGACCCGCGCCTGAACGTCGACGTAATCCGCGAAATCGATTACTACGCCAAGCAGTCCACCGTCATGACCCGGCTTATCACTATTCTCGGCGGCTTCGTTGCCGCGATTATGGCCGTTGGCGCCATCTTCGGCGCGCTGAACACCATGTATTCCGCGGTCTCCGAACGCGGCCGCGAAATCGCCACCATGCGCGCACTCGGCTTCTCCACCTGGAATGTTCTGCTCTCGTTTCTCTTCGAAGCCTTGTTGATTTCTTTCGCCGGTGGGATTCTGGGCTGTCTGGTCGTCCTGCCCCTCAACGGCTGGACCACCAGCACCATGAATTTTCAAACTTTTTCCAACATCGCCTTCGCCTTCAAAATCACCTTGGATCTGCTGCTGCTGGGCATCCTCTTCGCTCTCGTGATGGGTGTCCTGGGCGGTTTCTTCCCGGCCATCCGCGCAGCCACCAGACCAGTAGCCGTAGCCCTCCGCGAACTCTAACCTCAAATCCTCGTAGGGGTGCGGCACTGCTGCACCCCATGCCTTCTTGCCGCAGGCAAGTCCGCACGATTCACGAATCTAAAACTTAAAACTTAAAACCGAATCTCCTCAAGTCCGCGTCCCCCGGGGTTGTAATCGCAATACCTCACCCACGTCGGCCTCACCACAAAATAAACAATTCCCGGCCAGCTTCTCCGCGCCCGCCCGTCTGGATACACCGCATAGTAAATCTGCAAATACTTCCCATCCTCCGCGTCGTCCAATTCTTCCGCGATCCCCTCATACTGCACCGTTATTTCCGTACTGCATCCAATCACCAAAGCCACCCGTGGATTACTCTTCAAAATGGGATATTTCCGCGAGCTTTTGACGGTATCGAAAACAATTTCAAGGCCGGGTGAAGCGGCGAATCCAACCAGCGCGGACTCCGGCTGTCCATCCACCGCAGATGTCGACAACACCGCCAGCCTCTCCGTCCGAACAAACGCATAAATCTCAGACAAGTCCATAATCATCTCTTTCGATTTTCTAATCGGTAAAGGAAAAGGACATTCTCTCCGCAGTACGTGGGCAGCGGGGTACGGACCTTTAGGTCCGGCATAAGTTCTGTACCAGCCTTACGGCTTTAGTCGCCCGGGGAACTGAATTTGCGGTCACCCTAAGTCTTCTGGGCCACTGACTCGCCGTCGTGCACGCTCAAATCAATCGTTCGCGATCGCGCCCTTCGCTTCCGGCACATCCGTGTTCGAAACCGAAGCAGGCGTCGCTCGATACCGCACCACCAGCATGGTCACGTCATCCGCCTGTCGCGCTCCACGCGCAAAATTCTCCACCGATTCCAGAACTACTTTCTGGATCTCATCCAACGCCAGCTCATGTTTGCCTTCCAGCACCTCTTTGAGCCGGCCTACTCCGTAAAGTTGTTCCTCAGGATCCATCGCTTCCGTCACCCCGTCGCTGAACAGCACCAGCGTATCGTCCGTCTCCAATTGGATCGACGACGTGGTGAACTCCGCTTCCGGTACCAGCCCCACGGGGAAAGATCCCTCCGTGAAGGCTTCCTCAGCCCGCCCCTGCCGCAGCAGAATTGGAGAAGGATGCCCCGCGTTAATAAACTCCAGTTTCCCGCCCTCTTCCAAAATCGCAAAAAACATCGTCGCGTAACGCCCAACCTCCGCGTGGTCGCACAAAAACCGGTTTACATGGTTGAACGTTCGCGCAGGATCCGTTCCTAGCGACATCCCCGAAAGCGCTCCCTGCAACATCGTGGTCAGCAACGCCGCGCCCAATCCCTTTCCGCTGACATCCGCCAGCAAGAACGCCGTCCGCTTTTCATCCAGCGGAAATACATCGAAATAATCTCCTCCCACCGACAAGCAGGGAAAATTCACGCCCGAAACCGAAAGGTTCGGGAAGTCCCGCAAATTCTTCGGTAACAGCGCTTGTTGAATATCTCGCGCAATCCCGATTTCCTGTTCCAGGCGCTGCCGTTCGCGTTCCCGCTCCACCAGCCGCGCATTGTCCAGAATGCTAGCCGCGTCCGCCGCTAGCGCGTCCAGAATCTGCCGGTCCAACTTGGAAAACGCTGTCGGCCGTTTCGAATCCAGGTACAGCACGCCCAGAAAATCGCCGCGCTTCACGTCCACCGACGATCCATCGCTGCTCGCTCGCGAACTCGCATACCGCGGAATCACCACCACTGCGCGCAACCCCTGCGCCACGATGCTCGCCGCCGCCTGCAAATTCATCTCCGCCTGTGCCAGATCTTCCGTAATCACCGGCGATTGTTGCTTCATCGCCAATTGAATCGCCGTTTGACTGGGCGTCATGCTTTCGGGTGGCAACCGTTGTCCGCCGCTGCGCCTCGCCAGACGCACGCGTAGACTGTCCACCCGGCCTTGATCCGCTTCTTCCAGCAAACCGCGGTCCGCATCCGTCACCGCAATTGCGTGATCGATCATCTTTGCCAGCACCGAATCCAGCGGCAGCGCCGAGTGCAGCAGGGAAGTCGCTTCCAGCAAAAGGTTCAGCTTTCGCAAACCTCCGCCAGTCGTCTCCGAACTCGTCATGTGATCGATGCGCGTCAGCAGTTGCGGAATCGCTTCGTCCGAAGTTCCCGCAGCCACGCGAAAAACTACTTGGTAGGAATCTTCCAGTCCAAAAGTAATTACATCGCCGTCATTCAACGCCCGGCTCTCTACTTTCTCGCCATTCACAAACATCCCGCGCCGCTGCCCGCGGTCTTCCAGGTAATAGCGATTGGCTTCCACCACGATCGCCGCGCAATTCCGCGAAATCCGTCGGTCCGTCAGCTGCAAATGATTTCCGGTCTCCGCCCCGCGCCCGATCATGAACGGCATCTGCGTGACGCGCACGTACTTCCGCGCCCCATCCGGCGAAATGACCTCAAGCACCGCTTCTATTTGCGGTATCGTTTCCGTCATGCCGACTCCAAACCCCCTCAGCCCTCTAACCGCAGAATTCTAGCACGCACCGGCCCCCTATGCGCCTCTAGTGTCCTAATAGGAGCACGGCAGCCCTGTCGGCCTATTTTGTGGCACAGCCATTCCTGGCTGTGCTGTTGGGTCCCTCTTTCGCCTGGGTCTGCGCTCCTCTTGCATTTGTAGGGACCGCCTTCCCCGAACTCAACCACTCGCACCAACCACTCGCACCAACCACCCGCCCTTCCACTTTCATCTTGCTTCCATCCCGCAAACTCACAACAATACCTCACCCTTTAGTCCCCTGAGGAACCCACATGCTGCCTTTACCGCAAATCGCCACTTTTCTCTTCGCCAGCGGCGAAATCTCCCATGCCGATCCCGTTGTCCCCATTCTTATCGCGTCCATCTTTATCACCCTGGGAGCTGCTCTCGGCGGACTCCTCATGAAATGGCTTGGCCAGCCCTCCGTTCTCGGGGAACTCCTCGTCGGCCTTGTCGCTGGAAATCTCGGCTACTATCTCGGCAGCCCCACGCTCACTGTCCTCCGCGAGGGCGACACCCTCTCCCGCATTTCGGCGCTCGCATATACAGGGCCCGTGAATCTCGCGGACGCCACGCGGCAACTTCTTCCTCCCGGTCCTCACACCGAATTGATCGCGAATCTTCTTGGTGGCCCGCAGGGCCAGACGTATATGACCATCTACTCCTTCGTCGACATCATCTCGCGCCTGGCCATCCTCATCCTTCTCTTTCTCGTCGGCCTGGAAATCAGCCTCGTGGAAATGAAGCGCGTCGGAAAGCCCGCCGCCTTCGTCGCCATACTAGGCATCGTTCTCCCGATGGTTCTCGGCATGGGCACCATGAAATTGCTCCATCCCAACAGCATGCTCGCCGCGGATTTATTTATTGGCGGCATTCTCACTGCCACCAGCGTTGGCATAACAGCGCGAGTCTTGCGGGATCTGGGACGCGAAACCACGGAAGAAGCTCGCATCATCCTTGGCGCAGCCGTTATTGACGACGTGCTCTGTCTCATTGTCCTCGCCGTAGTCAGCGGACTCGCCCTCACCGGCGCCATCAGCCTGGTTTCTATCGCCATCACAACCGGCAAAGCCGCCCTCTTCCTGGTTGCCTCTCTCGGTATCGGCATCTGGCTCATGCCCAAACTCGTACGCCGCCTGGCCGCCATCGGCGTACATAATCTGAAACTCCTCTTCGGCATTAGTTTCGCGTTCTTGCTCGCTTGGTTGGCCAATGTTGCCGAACTCGCCACCATCGTGGGTGCCTTCGCTGCTGGCATGATCCTCAACAGCTTCTTCGATCAGGAAGTAGGAGGCGCAACACTGCACGAACTTCTTTCGCCTCTCGAATCCCTCGTTGTTCCGCTCTTTTTCGTCTGGATGGGTATTCAGGTCAAGCTGGAAACCATGCTTAGCAAAGATGTGTTGCTCGCGGGCTTGGCGCTCACCGTCGTCGCTATAATCGGGAAGGTTGCCTCCGGTTGGGGAGCGCCGCCCACCATGAATCGTCTCGCCATCGGCTTCGGCATGATGCCACGCGGTGAGGTTGGGCTGATCTTCGCAGGGATCGGCAGAGGAATCGGCGTGGTCGATGAAGGTCTGTTTTCGGCTGTGGTCCTGCTAGTAATGATCACCACGGTCCTCGCACCAATCCTTCTGCGAGCCACCCTGGGCCCAAATCCAAACGCTACCTCCGCCCCAACCCCGGCCCACCACTGATCACTCTTTGCTTACTTAGTAGGGGCGGCGGTTTGCCCCGCCCTCTTGGGGTTCTCTCTCTCGCAGCGTGCCCCACACGTCGATATGTGGTTTTTGGGGTCTCTCTTGCGGGCTTGGGTTCCTCTTCGTGGTGCAGCCATTCTTGGCTGTGACCCGCCCTCCGCTTGCTCTGACAAAGGTGGCACAGCCATTCCTGGCTGTGCTCTTGGGTTTGTCTTCTCTCTCGGGGTTTCTTTCTACCGGCTGGCCGCCAACCGTCTCTCCACGTAATCATTCACATACGCATCAAACGTTTCATCCAATCGTTGCGTCAACGCACCCGGCGCGCCGCTCCCAATTTTATTTCCCGCGATTTCCGACACTCCGATCACATTCCGGTTCGTCGACGTCACAAACACTTCGTCCGCCGCGAACAAATCTTCCAGCCGCAGCGTTTGCTCCTGCACGCTCGTGCCCGCCTCCGACGCAATCTCCATCAACACCCCGCGCGTCACGCCCTCCAGACATCCCGAACTCAGCGGCGGCGTCACTACCTTGGCTTTCCTCACCACGTAAACATTCGCGGCCGTGCATTCGCTCACTTCGCCGCGTTCGTTCAGCAGCACCACCTCATCAAACCCTTCACGCTGCGCCTCCGCCACCGACCACACGTTGTTCAACCACGAAGTGGTCTTCACCCCGGCCAATGCAGACGAAGCGTGCCTCCCATGTTCGCGCACCCCCAACCGTACCGACTCCGGATACGCCGGCAAATCCGCCGTCGTGATCACCAGATCCACGTCTGGCATCTTTTCTTCACTTCTCCAATACCCGGTGGTGTTCCACGTAAGATAAATCCGCGCGCAGCCCTCCAGCACCCTGTTCGCGCGTATCACTTCCTGCAGGTGCACTCGGACCTTCGCGCCCGATTGAGTCAACGGCAGCCGTGTGATTCCGGCGTCCTTCTCCAACCGCCGCCAGTGCCGCTCATAAGCAAACGCTTCTCCGCGTGAAATCCGTATCGTCGTAAATAGGCCCCAGCCGGAGATCAACCCCGCCTGGCCCGGTGACCACCTCGCCTTTTCAATCGGAAAAACCGCATCATTATGAAAAACGTGCCGATGTATCAATTCACACCCAGTTCAAAATCGATTTGCACACACGTCCATTGTACCCAACTCCGGCACGTCGCCCGGGCGTACCGGTCAAAATTAAACTCGGTGTTGTCATCCTGAACATCTTCTTCGTGACCTCTGTGCTCCTCCCTCTGCGTCCTTTGTGTTAAGTCTTTTCTTAGGTTTTCACGGCCGCGCCTCGAACACCAAATTAAACGGTGTTTCTGCCGCCCTCCGGAATCGCGTAAAGCCACCCTCTTTCACCACTGCGCCAATCCGCTTCTCGCCCGCCTGTGCGCCCAGCGCCAGTCCCACTTCCTGCGATAAAGACGCCGGCGTGCAAAGCAAAGTAGACGCCGAATAATACGCCCGCCCCACGGGATTGAAATTGTCTTCCGGATTGTCGTTCGCAAACGGCTCGACGATCATCCATGTCCCGTCCTTCGCCAACGTGGAGCGCACGTGCGCCGCGGCACCCGCCGGGTCACCCATATCGTGCAGGCAATCGAAAAACGCCACGAAGTCGAAGTCCTTTCCTGGATAATCCTTCGCCTTCGCAATCTCGAATTTCACGCGATCCTGCATCCCCGCGTCTTTCGCGCGCTGCCGAGCAGACTCAATCGACTTGTCGTGATAATCGAAGCCCGTAAATTCCGACTTAGGGTAAGCCTTGGCCATCAAAATTGTGGACGCTCCCAGCCCGCATCCAACATCCGCTACCTTCGCACCCTTCTTCAATTTCGCTTCCACGCCCTCCAGCGCCGGTATCCAGTTGCTCACCAGGCTACCTGCATAATTTGGGCGGAAGAATCGCTCCGTGCCGGGAAAGAGTTCGTGATGATGTTCATGCCATCCCATTCCTTTCCCGCTGCGAAACGCATCGCACACCCGCTCTTCCGAACGTACTGCCGCCAGCGCCAATTGGAACGCACCGGGCAAAAACACTGGATTGCTCTCGTCCGATAGCGCGAACGCCTGCTCTTCGCTCAAACTATACTTCTTGGTGGCCGCGTCATAATTCACGTAGCCGCCCGCCGCCTGGGAATTGGCCCATTCGCGGACATAACGTTCCGCCGTCCCCGTCCGCTTCGCAAGTTCCGCTGGCGTCTGCGGCCCGCCAACAGCCAGTGCCTTGTACAACCCCAACTTATCGCCAATGCGAACCATTGCCGCATGCATGGTCGCTCCAAAGTCCACCACCGCCTTACCCAAAAGTTCATGCAATTTGTCTGTATTCATAACGATGACCTCCGTTTCAAAATCGCTCGGGGACCTTACTTCGAGGACGAACAGCAGCACATTCGGACAGGAGAGAGCCTGGACGATGTTAATCCTCGTTCGTTCGCTCCGCAATCTCTTCGCTGACACGGCGGGACGATTTTTGGCCCGCCTCACGCCCGACCGGAGGGCGGCTCAAAGCGTCGGGCGTCAGGGATCACGACGTTTGTCGAGTCGTGAATTCGCAGTGGTCCCGAAGACGAGGACGTTCTTTGCCGTCCTCAAGAACCTCAACCTATAGATAAACTCTCCAGGATTTCGCAACGAAAGCGCGTAGCTTCCAACGAAAGCAGAACAAACCGCCAATCACGGAGTAAGAAAGGCAGGCGAAACAAGAGGAGGCGCAACGCGTCGTTCCCATTCTCAAAACGGGACGACTTTCTAATCACGAGGCACTACTTCCGCTAACAGTTCCACGATACGAGCCGGATGGCCATCCGCGCCTCTGTGGTCGGGACTTATCCATTGGTATGCACCAAAACCTGTATTACCGTCAATACCTCCGCGCTATCAAATCTCTCTCATGCATCTATCCCATTAAGACATTGATACCCCAAGTGTTATTCTGTGTCTCGTTTTGGTTGAGCTTGCTATACTATTTCATATCTCAACCTTTGGGTCTTCTGCTCCTGCTCAAATGACAGAAAACTCCCATCCTCGCCCAACTGTCCGCTTCGGTGACTACGAACTAGACTTGCGTCTACAGGAACTTCGTAAGCATGGCATTCGCCTGAAGCTTCAGGAACAGCCCTACCAGATACTCCAAGTCCTTACCGAAAGGCCCAGCGAACTCGTTACCCGCGAAGAGCTTCAGCGTCGCCTCTGGCCGTCCGACACCTTCGTCGATTTCGAACACGGCCTCTACAACGGCATCAAACGCCTCCGCGAAATTCTCTCCGACAGTGCCGAGAGTCCGCGCTATATCGAAACCGTTCCCCGTCGTGGCTACCGTTTCATCTGTAACGTGGAGCGCGTCAATCAGGGCGTAGCCCGCGAACATTTCGAGAATTTGCCGGCGCTGGACCTTCAGCCGGCACCTGCCGTTCAGCCGGAGCCTGAACCTCAGCAATTCTCCCCGCCTCCGGCGCGCCCCGTCCTGCCCAGAAATTTGCACGATCCGCTGCGCTTGCCGTCTCGCAAACAGTTCTTCGCCGCACTCGCCGTCCTTGCGTTCTCACTGGTTGCGTTTTTCGCCATCAATCATTTCCTCCGTGCTCCTGCTCATCCCAGTCGCGTCCCCATGATGGTTGTATTGCCTTTCAAAAATCTCACTGGAGACACCGACAAGGAATTCATCAGCGACGGTTTTACCGAAGAAATGATCGCGCGACTCGGCCAGTCCAATGGCGGCCAAATGCTTGTCATTGCCCGCACCTCCGCGATGAGCTACAAAGACAGCGCCAAGAACGTAAAGGATATCTGCAAAGAGTTGAACGCAAGCTACGTTCTGGATGGGAGCATCCGATCCGCGCACAATGGCTTGGTCATCAACGTAGCGCTCAGTCGCCCCGAGGACCAAACCAACATCTGGTCTCATGAATACTCTCGCTCTATCGGTGATCTGACGTCCTTGCAAGCGGAAGTCGCGCAGGAAGTCGCCAATGGCGTCCAACTCAAGCTTTCCAGTTCCGCGGCGCTCGAAGCTTCTCATCGCGCTCCGCTAGCCCCTGATGCTTACGAGCTTTATCTCCGCGGTCGTTACGAATCAGCAAAGCGCACGCGCGAAGGCCTCCTAGCCGCTGCCACCGATTTCCAGAGTTCTGTGGCCAAGGATCCCAATTTCGCTCCTGCGCAAGCTTCTCTTGCCGAAGCCTACATGCACATGAGCAACTATCACATTCTGGCTCCAGCGGAATCCATTCCCAAGGCCAAGCAAGCCGCTGCCAGAGCCTTGGATCTCGATAAAGATCTGGCCCAGGCCCACGCCACGCTCGCCGTAATTCGCTTCTACAATCTGGAACGCGAGGGCATCGAACCCGAACTGCTGAAAGCTATCGCGCTAAATCCAGGTTATGCTGACGGTATCCATTGGTACGCGCTTTATCTCGCCGCCAATGGACGCAAGGAAGAATCCCTCAAACAAATTCGCATCGCTCGTTCGCTGGACCCCAAATCAGCCATCATTAATTCCAACGTCGCGTGGTGTTATTACCTGGCTGGCGATTATCCCGGGGCGGTTCAAGCCGCGAAAGATGCCTTGCAAGTCGATCCGAAGTTCGGCATCGCTCGAGGTTATTTAGGTCAGGCCTATTTGGAGAACGGCGAATACGCTTCCGCCATTGCGTCTTTACGCGAATACGTCTCGTTCGATCCCCAAAACCTAACCCGTAAAGCGGAACTCGCCGCGGCCTATGGCCGTGCGGGACAGCAAACCGATTGGGAAAACATTCACACCGAATTTCTGCAAAAGCAGGACTCTCAATACATTTCGCCCTACGATTGGGCCATGCTCTACGCAGGCGTACGCGACAAACAGCAAACGCTCTTCTGGCTGCAAAAAGCCTTCGACCAACGAAACGGCCGTCTCGTCAATCTCAAACTGCACCCGCAATTCTCCTTTCTACACAACGACCCCGAATTCACCCAACTAACCACCCAACTCCCATAACTTGCGACCCTTCGGGTATCTTTCTTTTCTTGCCGTCCCAACCGAAGCCGCCGGGCGAGATTTTTTCCTGGGGTTTCCCGTAGGGGTGCAGCACTGCTGCACTCCATGTCCGCAAGATCAATGCGGGGTACCGCACCCTTTGTATTTAAGGGCGCGGGTT
>Ga0210399_10000458_pt1 | contig 32991 bp, 25 predicted proteins | sample IncBWC14MmetaG_FD_150865 | JGI IMG/M metagenome (GOLD analysis project Ga0210399, IMG submission 150865) | Forest soil microbial communities from Barre Woods Harvard Forest LTER site, Petersham, Massachusetts, United States - Inc-BW-C-14-M | ecosystem: Environmental > Terrestrial > Soil >... | reverse complement strand
TCTGAGCCAGGATCAAACTCTCGTTTGAAACTGGTAGCTTGGGCGAAAAAAAATGCCCTCCAATTTTCATTGGAGAGCCAGCCTGCCCAAGCGAATTATTGTCGCTCGATTTACTCAGACCATTCAGGCTCGAAAAGGCCGAATGGTTTCGAACGGATTCTGGCACATCGTATCGATTGTCAAAGAGCAAGACCTCCCTGTCCAGCAGAAAGGCGTCCGAACAACCTAGTAAGTATACGAACGCGCATCCAATCTGTCAACACTCTTTTCGTGATTTCCACAAGAATCCTCAGCGACCGACTAAGCCATTCTGACGAGGCGGGTTAGTCTCCTCGCGGCGCGATGGCAATCCAACATGCTACGATTCGGCGCGAGCGCGCTAACGCCGATGGCTGCGAAAAGACCAGATACCAACATCACGAATACCCGCGAAAAGCGTTCAACGCTCGCCCAGACCATGCTTGGCGTGATTCGGCACGGCATCTACGGCAGGCCCCTGTTCCGGCCAGGTGACCGCATCGGCATCGCGGTTTCGGGCGGCGCCGACTCCGTCGCCTTACTCCACCTTCTCCTCGAGCTCCAGCGACAACTCGGCGTCGTCCTGAGCGTGGCGCATTTCAATCATCAACTTCGCGGCAAAGCATCCGACGACGACGAAAAATTTGTTTCGAAGCTCGCTGAACGATGCGGGCTCGAATTTCACGTCGGGCGCGCAAATGTCGCCTCGAAGGCAAAGCAGCAAAAATTAAATCTCGAAGACGCGGCCCGCCGCGCCCGCTACGGATTTTTCTCCGACCTCGTCAAAGAAGGAAAGGTGACGCAGGTGGCGGTCGCGCACACCGCCGACGATCAAGCCGAGACCGTGCTGGCGCATATCCTGCGCGGCACCGGCCTTGCCGGTCTCGGCGGAATTCACCCCGTCTCGCAGCATATCGTGCGCCCACTGCTGCAAATCCGCCGCGCCGCGTTGCGCGTATACCTAAAAGAGCGAAAGCAGACCTGGCGCGAAGACGCGACCAATCGCGACACAGCGAAACTGCGCGCCCGCATCCGCAAGAAGTTGCTTCCCATGCTCGAACAGCACTTCCAGCCCGGCATCGTTGAACATCTTTCGGCGCTGGCGCAGTTCGCCCGCGAAGATGACGCTCATCTTGAGTTCACAGCCGAAATGCGCGCCCGCGTGTTGTCGAGCAAGAGTGACGGAACAGTTCGCATCCACGTCCGCGAGCTTCAATGCCTTCCCAAGCGCGGTAAAATCAAATCAAGTGACATCGACCCACTCCTCAAACTCAGAACCAGGAGCTTGACCAGACGAATGGTCCGTCACATCGTCAAACAAGTGAAGACCCGTGCGGGCGAACTGGGCGCCCGGCATGTGGAAGCTGTTCTTGATCTGGCCGAACGCGCCGAAAGTGGCAAGCTGTTGCAGTTACCCGGCGGAGTGGAAGTCCGGCGCGAGCAAGATTCGCTCGTGTTTCGAGCCGCCGCCCAGTCCCGTGAACCCAATCCCGTCAGGATCGCCGGGAAACAGCGCCCCCGAGCAGCTCCGAAGCCCGCCAAAGAATTTGAGTACTCAATCGATTTTTCTGAATCCGACACCGTCCTCGAAGTACCGTATCTAGCTTGTATCTTCCGCTTCACAATGATTGACTGGCCAGCCAAGAGGGGAGAAACTAGTAGCACCGGGCCGGTGCTGGATCGACATGCTCTTCGTCCCCCACTCGTATTGCGAAACTGGCGTCCCGGCGACCGGTTACAGCCGGCGGGCCATCGCAAAGCGCACAAGCTGAAACGCTTGTTGAACGAGAAGCGTGTAAGCCGGTGGGAACGCGAAGGTTGGCCGGTTCTGACGAGCGCCGGAGATCTTGCCTGGGCCCGAGGATTCCCGGTCGCGGCGCAATTCGCGGCGAACGAAAGGACCCAGGTCGGTATATCGATCGCGGAGGAAAAAACTTCGTGATCGCTGGAAGGCCAACGCCTGATTACTTTGGTTTCCTGACTGCATCTAATATGATGGGACCAGGGAATGGTTGTGCGGCGTCTAACGATAGAGCCGTAGTCATTCAGTTCTTTCGGCAAGCGGGCAGTCGACGAAACGCGGTAGTGGCAGTGTTCAGGGGAACGGCCCAGAGGTCTGGGTTTTGGGCCAGCACTAAGTCTTAGTTGGGCTCCGCATAGAAGTGAGGCTGACGTGAATTCTAGTTCTACGGTTAAAACCATTCTTTTTTGGATCTCCATCGTCTTCCTGGGCGTCATGCTCTGGAAGTTGGTGTCCGCGAACGGCCAGTCCGCTCGCGAAGATGAACCCAGTTACAGCGAGTTCCTGCAGAAAGTCGACGCCAATCAGGTCAAGGAAGTCACCATCTATTTGTCGCCGAACAGCTACGAGCTGCAGGGCGAATATGTCACCCCCGCGAACCGCAAGTTTCACGTGCCCATCTTCAAGGAAGCCGCTCCAGACATCACCAAGCAGTTGCGGGACAAGAACGTCCAGGTCAAGGTGAAGGAAGTGCGCAGCGGAGATTGGGTTTTGATTCTCCTGAACGCCGCTCCACTGCTTCTGCTTGTCGGCTTCTGCCTCTTCCTCATGCGCCAGATGCAAGCCGGCGGCAATAAAGCGCTCAGCTTCGGCAAGTCCCGCGCGCGTCTGCTTTCCGCGCAACAGAAAAAAGCCACTTTCAAAGACGTCGCCGGTACCGATGAAGCCAAGGAAGAACTCCAGGAAATTATCGAGTTCCTGAAAGATCCGCAAAAATTCCAGAAACTCGGCGGTCGCATTCCCAAAGGTGTGCTGCTCGTCGGACCTCCAGGAACAGGTAAGACGCTGCTCGCCCGCGCAATCGCCGGCGAAGCCAATGTTCCGTTCTTCTCCATCTCCGGTTCCGACTTCGTGGAAATGTTCGTAGGCGTAGGCGCCAGCCGTGTCCGCGATCTCTTCGAGCAAGGCAAGAAGAACGCCCCCTGCATCATCTTCATCGACGAAATTGACGCAGTCGGCCGCCACCGCGGCGCAGGCCTCGGCGGAGGTCACGACGAGCGCGAGCAAACCTTGAACGCGTTACTCGTCGAAATGGACGGTTTTGAATCCAACGAAGGCGTGATCCTGATCGCCGCCACCAACCGCCCAGACGTTCTCGACCCAGCGTTGCTCCGCCCAGGCCGTTTCGATCGCCGCGTAGTCGTAGCGCGCCCCGACGTGAAAGGCCGCGAAGAAATCCTTCGCGTCCACACGCGCAAAGTTCCTATCTCCGATGACGTCGATCTCTCCATCATCGCCCGCGGCACGCCAGGCTTCTCCGGCGCCGATCTAGCGAACCTGGTGAACGAAGCCGCACTCTGGGCTGCGCGCCAGAACCGCAAATTCGTAATGATGGTCGACTTCGAAATGTCCAAGGACAAAGTCCTCATGGGCGTCGAACGCAAGTCGATGATCTTGTCCGACGAAGAAAAGCGCAATACCGCCTACCACGAAGCGGGCCATGCACTCGTAGCTGCCATGACTCCCGGCGCCGACCCGGTACACAAAGTAACGATCATCCCCCGCGGCATGGCTCTCGGTTTGACCATGCAATTGCCCGAAGACGACAAGCACACCTACACGCGCACCTATCTGGAAACAATGCTCGCGGTGTTAATGGGCGGACGCTCCGCGGAAGAAATTTTCCTCGGCCACATCACCACCGGTGCCGGCAACGACATCGAGCGTGCCACAGAAATCGCTCGCAACATGGTCTGCGAATGGGGCATGAGCGAACTCGGGCCTCTAGCCTACGGCAAGAAAGACGAAGCCATCTTCCTCGGACGCGAGATTAATCAGCACCGCGACTATTCCGAAGACACCGCCATCCAGATCGACAAAGAAGTAAAGCGCATCGTCAGCGAGGGCTACGAGAAAGCAAAATCCACGCTCTCAAACAACAAAGAAACCCTGGAGCGCATAGCCCAAGCCCTGTTGGAGCGCGAAGTCATCGACGCCACCGAAGTCAAGCTCCTGATGGAAAACAAGCCGCTACCCGAAAAGGTCCGCACTCCGCCGCCACCACCAGCTCAAGGCGCCCCAAGCACGGATCCCAAGGTAGTTCGACCCGAGCTGCGCCCCGCCCCAGGCTTCACCCGCGGCGAAAACCCAGCCAAAGCCTAATTCACAAATTCAGTTTCCTCCGCGGGCGCAACAACATTGCGCCTGCTTTCCTTTATGGGGCCCTACCCGGGGCCGACGTGCCAATCCCGCGACATCCTGCCGCCCACCCGACATCTCTTGTAGGGGAGGGGCTTGCCCCTCCCGGCCGCTGCGTCTTGCGGCATCCAACGGCCTTGCTAGCCCTCTTTGTAGGCGCCGGACTACAGTCCGGCGCTTAATCCGCCGTTGTAGCGGCCGCCGACCGTGGCGGGCGCAGTTGCATCCACGTACAACACAAATTCGCCATTCCCATTCAATCGCCATCTCGGCGATTGGCTTCCAACAATCAGGGTTGTATCATCTCCACGAAAAGCGACCACCATGCCCGTAACCCCGAAACAATTCCGTCAATTAGCCCTAAGCCTCCCCGAAACCGAAGAGCATTCCCACATGCACCACCCCGACTTCCGCGTAGCCAAAAAAATCTTCGCCACCCTGGGCTACCCAGACAAGTCCTGGGGCATGGTTAAACTAACCCCAGAACAGCAAGCAGAGCTAATGCACGACGAGCCGAAAGCCTTCGTCCCCGCCGCAGGCGCCTGGGGCCGAAAAGGCAGCACCACGGTCCGCCTGAAGTCCGTAAGCAAAGCGACATTGCAACGAGCAATGGAAGCAGCCTGGCGCAACACTGCCCCAAAAGCCCTGGTGAAGACCCTCAAATCGCCGCAATCCTGATCGACAATTCATAGAACGCACCCTCACGCCTCATTCCGCACACCGCCCAAACCGTCATTCCGAACGAAGCAGGCCGACTTTTTCTTCCCATTCGCTTCCCGCGAACGGGCCGGCCTGCGCAGAGAGGAATCTGTCCCCGCTTGGATGACGCCTGCGCCAAACTCCAGAGAACAGACCTTTCCCGCAAGCAAGGACAGACACATCATTCGAAAGATATCCATAGAATTAGATATTGACATAGTATCTATTCCATGCTATGCTTCCGCGTGTACCCTCGAACCTCCTCGTCCGTCAACGCAAGTCACAACTTTCGCGCAACCCTCCACATTTCATCCCATCGCCTAACCCCTTTGCAATCCGCACTTACAAAAAGTGCGTCCATAACTCTTTTAGAATCCGCACTTACAAATCCATTAGACTTAAAGGTCTTTAGAATCCGCACTTACAGAAAACCCAGGGGGAGGGGTCCAAAACGGTTAACCACTTTCCAAGTAGCACAGGTACTTCTGACTGTGCTCCGACGACCACGATCCAAGTGGCACAGGCATTCCTGCCTGTGCTCGGACGGCCTCGATCCGCAGTGGCCCAACAGCCGATCGCACTACTCACTACCCACTATTTCACCATCCACTCTCTGCTAAAATAAAATGAGCATGCTCACCCAAATCGAAGGCTTCGACGCGGCAGCCAGCCGCCATCCACGCCGCAAAACCTGCGCCGTGAACGTAGGCCACGTCCGCGTAGGCGGCAACGCCCCCATCGTCGTCCAGTCGATGACCAACACCGACACCGCCGACATCGACACCACGTTCACGCAAACGATGGAGTTGGCCGAAGCCGGTTCAGAAATCGTGCGCTGGACCGTCAACGTCCCGGAAGCAGCGGCCGCCGTACCCGAAATCAAGAAGCGCCTGCTCGCCGCAGGCTGCAACGTGCCGATCATCGGCGATTTTCACTACAACGGCCATGTCCTGCTGACCAAATACCCCGCGTGCGCCGTCGCGCTCGACAAATACCGCATCAATCCGGGAAATGTAGGCGCGGGCCAGCGCCGCGACGAACAGTTCTCCACCATCTGCAAAATCGCCCGCGACAACGGCAAACCGGTGCGCATCGGCGTCAACGGTGGCTCTCTGAATCAAGAGCTGGTCATGCGCAGGATGCAGGAGAACACCGACCAGAATCTCGGCAAGGAATCCGAAGAGATCATTAACGATTGCATGGTGCTGAGCGCTCTGGAATCCACCGAGCTAGCTCTGGAATCGGGCCTGCGCCACGACCAGATCATCATTTCCTGCAAGACCTCGCGCCCCCGCGACCTCATCACCGTCTACCGCGACCTCTCCGCCAAAACCGAGCAACCCCTGCACCTCGGCCTGACCGAAGCCGGCATGGGCATGAAGGGCCAGATCTGGTCCGCCGCCGCGCTAGGTGTTTTGCTTTATCAAGGCATCGGCGATACGATTCGCATTTCGCTCACACCGAAACCCGGCGGCGACCGCCGCGAAGAGGTCTATGCAGCCTGCGAAGTTCTCCAAGCCCTTGGCCTGCGCTCCTTTTCGCCCAGCGTGACCGCCTGCCCAGGCTGCGGGCGCACCACCAGTTCCACCTTTCAGGAGCTGGCCGAGCGCATCCAAGGCTACATCCGCGACATGATGCCCATCTGGAAGACGCAATACGAAGGCGTCGAAACCATGACCCTCGCGGTGATGGGCTGCATCGTCAACGGCCCCGGCGAATCCAAAGCCGCCAACATCGGCATCAGCCTCCCAGGCACCGGCGAAGCCCCCCGCTGCCCCGTCTACATCGACGGCAAAAAAGACGTCACCCTCGAAGGCACCTACGACGAGCTAGCGGCCGCCTTCCAATCCCTGGTCGACAACTACATCGCCAGCCACTATCCCCGCAAGACCGCCGAGGTGGCTTCGTGAAAATTAGTCGTGAAGATGTCATACGAGTTTCTGAACTCGCGTACCTCGATCTAAGCGAGAGCGAGTTGGAAATGTATCGCAACCAACTCGACGAAATTTTGGAATACATCGGGAAGCTCAATGAGCTCGATACCACGAACGTTGAGCCGATGGCGCAAGTTTTGACCGACGATCAAACCGCAGACGCGACGCTGCGCGAGGATGTCGAGGTCCCGTGCCACGCCGCCGCTGAATTGCTGAAGCAGGCTCCCGACCCCGAACCACCATACTTCCGAGTGCCGAAGGTGATCGAACGATAGCGCGCTCGTAATTGTAGGCACCGTCCTTTAGGGCGGCGCTTCAATGAATTTAACGGACATGACGAACTGGACGATTGACGGCGTAAAAGAGGGTCTTGCAGCGAAGAAGGTTTCGGCGCGCGAGCTTGCTGCAGAACATTACAAGCGCATCGCTGCGCGCAATCCGGAGCTGAACGCTTTCCTCAAGCTGTCGGAAGAACGCGCTTACGCCCAAGCCGATCGCGTCGATACGTTGGTCGCCGCCAGGAAACCGTTGCCGCCATTGGCTGGCGTGCCCATTGCCATCAAAGACGTTCTCAGCACACGCGGTGTCCGCACCACGTGCGGATCGAAAATTCTCGAACACTACATTCCGCCGTACGATGCGACCGCCGTCGAGCGCCTGGAAGCGGCAGGCGCGGTCCTGCTCGGCAAGACAAATTGCGACGAATTCGCCATGGGCAGTTCCAATGAAAACTCCGCCTACGGCCCGGTGCTGAATCCGGAAGCTACCGACCGAATTCCCGGCGGATCGAGCGGCGGATCGGCAGCGGCGGTTGCCGCAGGCCTGGCCGTGGCTGCGCTTGGCACTGATACAGGCGGCTCAATCCGCCAGCCGGGCGCGATGTGCGGCGTCCCCGCGATGATGGGAAGCTATGGCCGAGTATCGCGCTACGGGCTGATTGCCTTCGCATCGTCGCTGGATCGCATCGGACCTTTCGCGAACAACGTGCGCGACGTAGCCACCGTACTGCAAATAATCGCGGGACGCGATCCCAACGACGCAACCTCCACAACCGCCCCGGTTCCGGACTACGGGAAGGAAATTGCAAAGCCCGTCGCCGGTTTGCGAATCGGAATTCCGAGAGAATATTTTGGCGAAGGCATGGATGTTGACGTCCGGAAGAAAGTCGAAGCCGGTATCGAGGTCCTGAAAAAGCTGGGCTGCGAGAGGGTCGAGATTCGCATGCCCCACACCGATTACGCCATCGCCGTCTACTACATCATCGCAACAGCGGAAGCGAGCTCCAACCTCGCGCGTTACGATGGCGTACGCTACGGTCTCCGCGTCAACGACGATTCCCTTTTGTCGATGTATCGCAAGACACGCGGCGCGGGCTTCGGCCCGGAGGTAAAACGCCGCATCGTTCTCGGCACCTACGTTCTTTCCGCCGGCTACTACGACGCCTATTACTTGAAAGGCCAGAAAGTCCGCGCGTTGATCGCACAGGATTTCCGCGATGCCTTCACCAAGGTGGACGCGATCGTAACGCCCACTTCGCCGGTGCCCGCCTTTAAACTGGGCGAGCGGACGAACGACCCCCTCCAGATGTATCTTGCTGATATATATACGGTTACAGGATCCCTCGCGGGCATCCCGGGAATCTCGGTGCCCTGCGGAAAGATATGCGGTAAGCTCCCGGTCGGCCTGCAGATCTTTGGCCCGGCTTTTGGCGAAGCCCGCGTCTTGCAATTGGCGCACGCGTTCGAGCAGGCAGGCGGTGCTTCGGTATGAAATCGCAACTCGGCTTGGACGTCCCCAGCTTGGAGTTGCATCGCACCGGTAGCGTTGACGGCGCGTCCCACCAGTTCGTGACCAGACTTGCACCCGTCCTGGAGAAACTAGCTCACGCCCAGAGTCGTCTGCTGCACACCGCAGATTCCGTTCGCCCGGACCTATGGAAAACGCGCCCCGTGCGCGGCGGGTGGTCCGCCGCTGAAGTAATAGCGCACCTCATCATGGTTGAGCGCGCAGTCCTCGGCAGCGCCGATCGCGTCATACAGCATGCTCCTAAGCAATTCTCATTGTTAAGAAGAATTCATCTTCCTCTGGCGCTCGTCGAAGCTCGCCTAATTCGTCGAAAAACTCCCATTCCGTTGGATCCCGAACTCGTGCGCGAAAAAGAAACCATGCTCGCGGAACTACGCGAAGTGCGCGAACGCACGCTGGCCTTTGTGGACGAAACCAAGGGCCGCGACCTCAGCAAGTATCGTTGGCGGCACGCGTTCCTGGGTTCGCTAAACACCTATGACTGGCTACAGATGATTGCGTGTCACGAAATTAGGCACGAAAAACAGATGCGGGAAATTGCAGAGGCCTACCGAAAGCCATAGCAACTTTGCAAAAACGGGACATTTTTACCTGCACGTTGTACCGTTTCGCACCCTTTTAGTAATGCCACCGTTCGCCGGATTTTCGCCGAAAACACCTTGTTTTACAGGCTTTTGGCCCAAAAGTACTAGGGGCTCAGTTTTCGGGAAATAGAACGGACCTACTATTGCTCTTGTGTCCGTGCAGCTAATACGATACACGCAGCATCCAAGGCAGTGTGGATCGCAGAAGCGGCGGGACACAGAAAGGGCCAAGGCCATGGTTACCGTAAAATCCAGTCAGAAGATTTTCACGGATTCGGAAGTCGCCACGCTTACCGGGATCTGCGTGGATCACCTGCATAATTTCGCGAAGAGCCGCCATTTGGGTTTCATCGCGCGCGCGGCGGAACGCGCTGGCCTGCAGGCGGACCAGTGGCTGTTCACGCTCTCGGACCTGATGGTACTGGTAACCCTTTTTCCGCGCTGCACGCACTAATTGCGCCGGAAAAATCGACGGTAGAATTGTGCTCTCCGGATTATCCGGAGAGCTTTTTCTGTGTTTGAACCCCACTCTTAGGTATTCTTCCTTCCGCGGCGAACCTCCCTATTCGCCTCACCGTGCCATCGATTGGAGCATCCTCTGCGTATGGAATATCGACAACTTGGTCATTCCGGATTGAAGGTGCCGGTTCTTAGCTTTGGGACCGGGACGTTTGGCGGCGGAACCGAATTCTTCAAGGCTTGGGGCAGCAGCGATGTCGCGGAGGCTACGCGTCTTGTGGATGTATGCCTTGATGCGGGCGTCAACCTGTTCGACACCGCGGATATCTACTCGCGGGGTATGGCAGAAGAGATCCTTGGGAAGGCCATTGCCGGGCGCCGCCACGATCTGTTGATCTCTAGTAAGGCCACGTTTCGCATGGGGGACGGGCCGAACGACGTGGGTTCGTCGAGGTATCACCTGCTGCGGGCCTGCGAGGACAGCCTTCGGAGGCTGGGCACGGATTACATCGACATCTACCACCTGCACGGGTTCGACGCACTGACGCCGATCGAAGAGACATTGCGAATGCTTGACCAACTGGTGCAGAGCGGCAAAGTGCGCTATATCGCCTGCTCCAATTTTTCCGGGTGGCATTTGATGAAGTCGCTCGGGATATCGGAGAAATATGGATGGGCGCGTTATGCGGCGCACCAGGCGTATTACTCGCTGATCGGGCGCGAGTTCGAATGGGAATTGATGCCGTTGGGCATCGATCAGGGCGTCGGAACCATCGTCTGGAGTCCCTTGGGCTGGGGCCGTTTGACCGGAAAGATCCGGCGCGGCCAGCCGCTTCCTGAAACCAGCCGGCTTCATAAGACTGCCGATTTCGGGCCGCAGGTTGAAGACGAATATCTCTATCGTGTGGTGGATGCTTTGGACGAAGTGGCCAAGGAGACGGGAAAGCGTGTGCCGGTCATCGCTCTGAATTGGCTTTTGCAGCGACCGACCGTGGCGAATATCGTGATTGGGGCGCGGAATGAAGAGCAGCTTCGGCAGAATTTGGAGGTTGTGGGCTGGAATTTGACGCCGGAGCAGGTTGCGAAGCTGGACCAGGCTAGCGAGCGGGCGCCGATTTATCCTTACTGGCATCAGCGGCAGTTTACCGAGAGGAATCCTTTACCGGTTCGTTCGCCGGAGCAACCATGAGTTTTCTTCGTTCTCAAAGTGAGCGCATGGACTCGAAGAGGTGAATGCAGGATGTGTGGCGCGCCGGGCTAAAGCCCGGCGCCTACATTTGTGGTCCGGGCAAGCTGGGGCGCAGCAGTGCTGCGCCCCTACAAGGGTCGCGATTCGCGCTGTGGTTGCGGGGGCACGGGGGGTGGCTTATCCTCGAAGTTGCGGCAAACCCGCGGTTGTGGGGACGCATCGCACTCTTACGATCCGATGAGCTTATCCCGAACGTCCGCCCTGTACCGAAATCTCATTCTTGTGCTTTGTATTGGCGGCGCCGGTTGGGTCGGTACAACTGTATTGGCTGGATGGACTCCACTTCGGCTGAGGTCTACGGACACGACGGACATACAGACCGCGAGCGCGCCGCAAGCTGACACCAAGAAGACCGGAGCACAGGACGCGGCGGCGGATGCACGGATCACGCGCGGCAAGAAGCTGGTATTGAAGGACGGCAGCTTTCAGCTTGCTCGGAGCTACGAGCGCAAGGGTGACCGCGTGCGTTATTACAGTATTGAGCGCGGTGACTGGGAAGAGATTCCGTCGGCGCTGATCGACTGGGACGCGACCGCAAAGGCGGAACACGACGCTGCGAAGGCTGATGAGGCGCTGGTCAGCAAGATTCACAAGCAGGAAGAGGCCACCAAGATCGAGACTACGTTGGACGTCGATGCCAGTCTGCAGGTGGCTAGCGGTGTGTTCCTGCCTCCGGGCGAGGGGATGTTTGCACTTGAGGGGAAATCGGTGATCGCGATACCGCAGGTGGGATCGGCAGTGAAAAACGACAAGAAGAACACCATCAAGCGGATCCTGTCGCCGATTCCGATCATACCTGCCAAGCAGAACATAGAAATCCCGGGAGGCAAAGCCACGCTGCGGATCAACACGCAAAACCCGGAGTTCTACCTGCGCGAAATCCAGCCGGATTACGACAAGGATTCGACGTTGGAACGTACACACCGCCAAGGGACCAGCGGACCGGAAGTGGAGTTGATTCGCGCAACCGTCAAGGGAAACAAACGCATCCTCGAGTCGATCCGAAGCATGTTCGGCGAAGAGGTAGGTCGGGAGAGCAACACCATCTCCATTCAGCAATGGGAAGTCGCGAAGACCGTTTACCGATATACGCTGAGCCAGCCCTTGCCGCCGGGGGAATATGCGTTGGCGGAGATTTTGCCGGATGGATTGAATCTTTTTGTTTGGGATTTTGGTGTAGACGGAGCGGCTGGAGGTAAGCCTGCCGGGCACTAGGACTTGTGTTGTGGGTCGCGTGGTTCGTGGGCTGAGATCGCAAAACCCGCACCCTTAGAAACCAAGGGTGCGGCACCCGGCGGAGCACCGGGCGGGGCAAGCCCCGCCCCTACAGGGTGGAGCGGATTTGGACTAGGCCTGCGAGAGAGGGCGAGTTGGCGCGGGCTAGCATGGCTGCGGAGACTATGCCTGTGCGGACGTAGGATTTTTCGCAGTCGGCGGTGGAGGGGCCGCGCATGTTGCCTTCCATGTAGGCCAGGCCTGGGCAGCGCGTGCAGGTGCCGAGGTGGTTGCACGACGAGCACGTTGTGAGGTGCTTTCCGCGAATGGCGCGGACTTCGAGGAGCTGCGGGGAGTTTTGCCAGATGTCCAGGAACTCCTGCTCGCGAATGCTGCCGCACGAAATGGGAAATTGCACGCAGGGATAGACTTCGCCGCGCGGCGAGACGTAGCAGGCGGTGTGGCCTGCGCTGCACGGGTAACCTTCCATAGCGTCTTCATCGACGGGTGGCGGCGGGGCGCAAAACTCTTCGACGTTGCCGACCAGATCTGAATTTCGGAAGACGGTGCGCAGGCTGTCCGATGAGATCCGCAAACGAAGCAGCCCGGTGTCTCCATTCATCATTGGCGTGATCGTGGGATCGAGGGTGTAGTGGGCTCCGACTTCGGCGGCTAGTTGGCGGACGCCTTCGGCGTCTTGCAGATTGCCCTTCATTAGTACATTCGCGATGGTGACTTTCAGGCCATGGGATTTCAGGAGGCGAATGCCTGCGATGGTGCGTTTTAGCGAGCCCGGTACTTTGGAGATTCCGTCGTGGACCTCGGCACGATGGGAATAGACGCTGATCTGGACCTGTTCGACGTTGAGTTCGCGAAGGCGCTCGGCTTGTTTTTCGCGGATCAGGACGGCGTTGGTCTTGAACTTGACGTTGAAGCGCAGTTTGCGGGCGTGCTCGATGATTTCGAAGCAGTCTGGGCGGATCAGGGGTTCACCGCCGCTGATGGTCAGAAAGAAAACGCCTGCACCGGCTAGCTGGTCGAGGAGCGTCTTGATTTCGGCGGTGTTCATTTCGCCGTCGCCATCGTGATCGAGATAGCAGTGTTCGCAGCGCTCGTTGCAGCGGTAGGTTACGTCGAGGTGCACGCTGAGCGGGACGCCGCGGCGGAGAGCTCTTTGATTGAGGTCGGACATCAAACTCATGATTTCTGGGTGACCTCGAGAAGCGTTTCAGCAACGGCCTGCTCGGAGAGATGGAGGATGCCGAGGGCCGCGAGTTGTTGCACCAGCTCCTGGGCGTCGCGATAGGCTTCTTCGGGCTGGACGTTGAATTCCTGGCAGATTTTGCATTCGACGATTTCGGCGAGCGGGGTTTGGCCGTCGGCGGCGTTCCAAATGATCGTGGCGGTTTCGTTCAGGCTGAACAGCGTGGAATCGGTGGCGGACATGATCATCATTTCGCCGCCGAGTTCGCGGGCAGCGACGGCCGTGCTTCTCGAGATGTAGATTTCGCTCATCGGATCAGCTCCCAGGCGCGCGCGTCCGGTGTGAAAACGAGTTGTGCAACCTCGATGTGAGATACAAATTCCAGGACCGAATCAAAAACGCGGGCTACCATTTCTTTTTCTTCAGCAAAGAACAAAACGTGGCGCATCAGGGCGCGGGCTGCGTCGATTTTGGCGACGGGGCGAATGCAGTTTTCCGGGCCTTGCACCAATAGATAGAGAGTTTCGAGCGGCGCGGAAGTGTTGGCGCCTACGCGGGCCAATTCTCCGGCGAAGGGAGTGCCGTACGCTTTGTAATTGCGATGCCGGGTAACGCCTGGCTGAAGCCAGGCGCCTGCATGGCCGATCTGGCGGACGTAGGAGATCTCGTCGGTGAGAACGGTGGCATCGGGGGGAGCGAGGCGGGCCATGGTGGTCTTGCCTGCGCCGGAAACACCCGCGAACAGATAGGCACGTTCATTGCGTATGGCGCTGGCGGCGTGTACCAGGAAGCCGCCTTCTTCGGCGAGAACGAGCGAGTGAGTGATACGCAGGACGGTGTCGATGGAATAAGGATTCGGGCACTGGCGAATGTGGCCGCGGCCTGCGCGGGCGTCCCAGGTAGCGCGAAAATCGCCGCGCTGGAAACTCCAAAGAGTGCCCTGCCGGGTTACGCGGGCGTCTTCGTCGGAGGGCCGACCTTTGGGATCGAGGTGAATTTCGAATTGGCAGGCGGGGTCGGAGTGTGGGCTCAGGAAGCCGGCGTAGCGGTCTTCGAGGACTTCACAAAATTTCGAATCGTTGGGTTGCAGGCGAATGGGGATTCCGCCGATTTCGACGGTGACGGATTGCGAAGCGCGCTGCGGAGGCCGGGATAATTCGGAATTCGCGAAGAGCGTCGCCCCCATCAGACGCACTCCTGAAGCTGGTCGCTGGGAGAGGCGGAGGAATGGCGGGCACGGCGAAGAATGCGCGTTCGCAACAGGTGCGCTGCCAGAAGAGTCTTGGCAAAGGTATCGGAGTTTCGCACTCCCCATCGAAGGAGTTTGGTCCAGGCGTTGAGGCGCGTCGCAAGCTTTACCTGCTTGCCGTGGCGCAGAATCGAGGTGACGCGGCCGAGCAATTGGCTGCCATCGACGGAGGGATCTTCCTGGGTGAGTGCGTCGCCGCGGGTGGCGAAGACGATGCGGTTTCGTTCGGGCCACTTGCGCATTACGCGGTGGACGAAGAAGCGTCCACCGAGCAGAAACAGAACGATCTCGCCGCAACGGGCATCGGCGATGGATTCGGAGCGGACGATGAGGAGGTCGCCCGGATAGATCGAGGGAATCATGCTGCTGCCGTGGGCGACGAAGCGGACCTCGCCGAAACGATGTAACACTTCGGCGGCAAGATTCAACCGCGCTTCCTGCGCGAGATCGAGGCGGGCTTCGTGCATCGATTGGAGAGCGTCAGCCCGAGTGTGCGTGCGCGTCAGGAGTTCCTCCGGTTGAAGCGGCATTGGGCCTGGGTGGGGGAGAGTTTGCCGCACGCGAGGGCCATGGTCTCGAAGACTTTCTCGTGCTGGAAAGCGGGCTTGGTGTAGGGGCGCTTGGATTTCGCGGACGAGGCTGTGGCGTCGCGTTTCTTTGCGGATCGATCGTTGCGGATTTCGGTCACTTCAGCGCCGCCTGGGTTAGTTTGACGGCGCAGCCACCCGTGCCGCCTCCGTTGGTGGTGTTATTACAGGCGGCGTTCTCCTGCAGTGCGTTGAAGTAGAGGCTTGCAGCTTGCGGAAAGGTGGCGGTATTCGCGCCGTTGTCCACGACCATTCCGCTGGTACCCACTCCTTCGGTAACTAGTGCGGAAAATCCGGCGGGGAATCCAGCAGTGATGTTCGATGAAGCGAAGTTGGTCACACCACTTTGGAGCGCGGAGAAGAAGAGCCAATCTGTTGCCGTTGCCAGATTATAGAATTCAGTTAGCGGAGCGAATTCGTATCCTGGACCGCCGCCGAGACCAAAGTTGTGCGCCGGCGCCCCTGCGTTCATCGTGCCCGTCGCGCCGAAGGTCACACCATAGAGTGAGACCGTCACGGTCCCGGGTCCGTTTGAGGCGGCAGTACAAGGCTGTGGAACAGCCGTGCTTCCGGCGGTGACACCCCCTATGTACATGAGCGCGCCAGCCGAGGTTATGTTCGTGAAATAGGCGTTATTCGGAGTGGGCGCATGCAGGTTGCACTGATTTCCGGCGCCGATCGGCACCGCCACGGAGGAACTGAAGTCCGCCTTGGCTTGCACGAGGACTCCGTTCGCGGCGTTGTTAGCGGAGCCGCTGACAGCGTAGATAAAGCCATTCACTCCATCAACGATTGGGGGGTCAACGATCGCTCCGTAGGTCTTGCCCGGGCTCCCATCCCCAACGACCAGGGACTTGATCGTGCCAGTCTGGGAAATTGAATAGAGTTTGCCGTCGGAACAGCCCACGTAAATGTTGAAATTGATGGCGTCCTGAACAGGCGCGGTCAGCTTTCCAGCACAGGTTCCGCCGATTGTGAGCGCGCCTCCGGTTCCCCAACTGGCATCCAAGCTCGGCGCGGCGTTTGCGCAGGCCGTCGTGGTGCAGAAGACGTTCTTGATGCGATAGAGCACGCCAATGTCGTTGCCGACGTAGGCCAAATCATTCCCGTAGTCGACGTAAGGAGAAGAGAGGGTGTCACTGCCGGTGGCCAACGCACCCAATGCCAGGTCGGTGGCTGTTCCTGACCCGATTGCCGGAGCGGTGGCGACAAAAGCGTTGATTGTCGCAGGGGTCAGCACACTCTGTAAATTGCTCACTTGCCCGTCGCCAGACTTCCATGCCAGGACGTGGAAGTGAGCTGGCTGACCCGCAAGAGATTCGACGAAGGCGATTTTGCTACCTGTATTATCGAAGGAAATTACAGGGGAGGTGGTGACCGCGCCTCCAATTGCCTTTACGTTATATGACCACAGGACCGTCGCGGCGATTCCCGTGTCCTTACCCGCTACGGGGGTGCGATTGCAGAAGCCGTTTGAGCCATTTGCTGCAGCGGAGCCGCTGTAGAGATTGTTGAAAGCTACGATATTGGGCTGGGCGGCGGTGCCTACAGCGTTGACGGGAAAGACGACAAAATCATTTGCGCAGCTCGGCGTCGCATTGGGATTAAAACTGAACTTGGCCGGGTACATCGACGGTGCCGTTCCGGCTGTCCCGAGATTAATACTCCAATCCCGGTGCATGGCCGCGCCAACGCGATTGGGGAAGCGATGTGGCAGCCGGCCACGGAATCCCAGGATGGCGAGCGCTTGGCGTTGCTGGACTTCGCGCTCTTCGATCTCGCGCCAGCGTATTTGCGCTCTGGGGTCGCTGCGGGCGGCCTCTAGCGCGGCGGAAGTGCCGGTTTGGGAATAGATGGCGTGCCTGGTGGTCCAATCTTGGAACCGATGCGCGGGGGCTTGGGGAACGGACCGTTGTACCGTCGCGAGCAGGGGCAGCAGGCCGATGGGCAACAACAGGAGCAGGACAACGCGCCCGCCCCATGGAAGGGGTTTGGTCATAGTGTCGCCAGAGGCGAAATCTCTATAGGAATGAGTTTCTTACGGCGAGGAAGTGCAGTCTGATGAAAAATGGGCCGTGTCGACTAAAGGTAACGGGGGCGTACCGCTACTCAAGTATCGTGGGCGTTACGCCTGGGAGGGGGTTCGGTAAGGCGCCCGCTTCGGAAAGCGGCCGCTACAAATGCCCGCCGCTACACATGCCTTCTTGGCCCGTGCTGACCGGGCTTGAAGTTAGGACTCTGGTCTCAAAATGGGAATTAGCGCTTTACGGCGGGGCCCGCGGCAAGGACTTCGCGGAACATCGCGAGTACTTCGGAGATGCGGAACGGCTTTTGCAAGTGGGGAGGCTCCGAAGAGTTGGGTTCCGCGGCGTCGACCAGGTCGCCGGTCATGAAGATTACTGCTGGCTTGTGCGTGCCAGCGGCGGAGAGGATTTGCTGCGCGGCTTCACGTCCGCCGGTGGAAAAGCCGTTGGCGGAAAGATTCAAATCGCAAAGGAGGATGTCGTAGTTGCAGCCCTTCGCAAATTCCACGGCACCCGCCGGAGTAGAAGCGCAATCGACGTGCAATCCGTGCGCGGTCAGGCCCTCTTCGAGCAGCATGCGGATGCTCTCTTCGTCGTCGAGAACCAGGATCGCACGACCCTTTAGCAGCTCGGGGCTCGGTGCGCGCATCCTCGGAAAAGCTGGCGTGGTTCCATCGGCGATGGGATCGGCAGATTCTTTTTCCGAGGCTACCGGAAGGAAGACAGTGAAAGCCGATCCGCCCACGGGCAGAGTTTCGACGTCGATCGAGCCGCCATGCTCACGGATGATCGCGGTGCAGATGCTGAGGCCGAGACCTGTGCCTCCGCCGGGGCGCTTGGTGGTATAGAACGGGTCGAAGAGTTTCGGAAGTGCTTCGGGCAGAATGCCGACGCCGTCGTCCTGCACGGTGACGGCAATGTTCGAGCCAATGCGCCCAATACGAATCTGGATGCGGCCGGATTCGCGGACTTCGCGAATGGCGTGCTCCGCATTGCTGATCAGGTTCAGAAAAACCTGAATGAGCTGATTAGAATCGCCAATGACCGTCTGCAAACCAGGCTGAGGCTGGAATTCGACCTGCACGTTGTTGCGGCGGAGAGAATGGTCGTGCAACTGAAGGGTGCGCTCGACCAGGTTGCTGACATTGAGCGGCTTCTTTTGGGGCGATGCGGGCCGCGAGAATTCGAGGAGATTCTGGACGATGCGCGCCGCGCGGCGGGCCTGGCGATGAGTCAGATCGAGCTGGCGCTTGGTGGAATCGTCGAAGCCTTCGCGCTCGCGCAGGAGTTCGGTCACTCCCAGAATGGCGGTGAGGGGATTGTTCAGCTCGTGCGCGACGCCGGCCAGCATCTGCCCCATAGCGGCGAGTTTCTCAGCCTGGATGAGCTGCTCTTCCAAGCGCTTGAGATCGGTTACGTCGCGTCCAGAAATGATGATGCCATCGATCTTGCCGGTTTCGTCGCAGAGCGGGCTGAAATGGCAGCGAATGCGGCGCCACTCGCCAAGTTTGTGGCGGACGCGAATTTCCAGCGAAGCGAAGGACTGGCGCCCATCAAACATTTCGGCGAACAGAGACTGGAGCGCAGGGCGGTCTTCCACATGGGTGCGCTCGCCGAGCTCCTGCGTATCGTAGTCCTCGGCGTCGTAGCCGAGGATCTCTTTGACTCGCGGGCTTGTGAAAGTGTAACGACCCGCGGCGTCCAAGACGAAAATGAGATCCGGGAAGCTATCCACCAGGCGCCGCGCGAATTCCTGCTGCTGGTAGAGGCGGCGCTCCATTTCACGGCGCTCGGTGATGTCCATCAGCGCACCGTGATAACGCACCACCTTGCCCATCGTGTCGCGCACAACCGCCGCGGTGTTCAGGCAAATGATCGGGCTGCCGTCTTTGCGGTACAGGGTCATCTCGCGCCCCTGTAGCATAGGCTGCGTGTCGACTTCCAGACGAAGCAGGCGGCGTTGCTCCGCATCGGGCAGAAGATCGGCAAGCGTGCGCGAGAGAAGCTCTTCCTTGGAATCGTATCCCAGCATGCGCACGAGCGCTGGATTCGCGTCGAGGATGCGGTCGTCAGGCGTGACGATGTAGATGCCTTCCTGGAGTGTTTCAAACAGCTCGGTAAAGCGCGCCTCGTTCTTACGCGAGGCGGTGATGTCTCGCGCGAGCACGGTGACGCCGTGCACCTGATCACCGCGGAGCATCGCATGGGCGACGCACTCGTAGTAAAAAATGGCGTTTTGCTTCTTGATGCGGACATGGACGACGCCGGTCCAGTGGCGACGTTCGAGGAAGCGAGGCATGGCGCGATCGATGAGGTTTCGAGCGTCGCCTGACGCGTCTTCTATAAAATCCGTCAATTGGCGGCCGATGATTTGTTGGAAGGAAGAGCCGACTAGATCGGCGAAACTCCGGTTCACGGCGCGGATTTCGCCCTCCAGGGTGAGCGCAAGCAGAACGTCGTCGAAGGAATCGATCAGGTCGCGGTAGCCCTGCTGGGAGCGCTCGATGACGGAGAAGAGCTGATCGAGTTGGCGGTCGCTCGGTGGCTCCGAATCACGCTGCTCCAGACCGCGCACCAGCCCGCGCAATTCGGAAATTTCGCGAGTGCGCTTCCAGGTGTACCAGCCAAATAGCGTTACGAGAATAACGAGTCCGATGGGCAGGGCTTCGAAGCGAAGGGCAAACGAACGAATGCTGTTCCAGGAGACAACCGCAAATACGATTGAAATTACAAGCAGGAGGAAAAAGGTGAGCCGCCAGAGCTCGCTCTGGCGTTTTTCAAACTGCGCGAGCCGATCGGAAATCGCGGAGCGGTGCTGGCTGCTCGGCTCAGAGCTGGCGGCGGCACCTGGAGCGTTTTTCCTGTTTTCTGACATGACTTTACGGGAGCCTTGGGTTCCGCGCTCAAGCTAACCTATGATCAATGCCTTCCATTGTAGGAACGCCGGAAAGCCGCCAGCAACAAGAGGATTCCCGGAAGTGCCGGATCAGATACCGATACGCATTGCATACAAAAGCAATCGGCGCCTCCGACCGAGGTCGGAAGCGCCGACTATCTATCATTGACGGGCGAGAAATGACCCGCCCGATATATGGTTAGCCTTCGGTGGCGGCGTCGGCCTCGGCATCCTTCTGGAGGAAGTCCAGGGCTGCGGCTTCCTCGGCGGTAAGTTCGGCAGCCTCCGGAATCTCCTCGACGGGGGCGGGAATCGGCATTTCCGTCAGCAACTGAATGCTGCGGTAGTGTTCGAGGCCCGTACCAGCCGGGATGAGCCGGCCCATGATGACGTTTTCCTTCAGGCCACGCAGGTAATCCACCTTGCCGGCGACTGCGGCTTCGGTGAGGACGCGGGTGGTCTCCTGGAAGCTGGCGGCGGAGATGAACGAGTCGGTCGAGAGCGACGCCTTGGTGATGCCAAGGAGCAGCGGGCGGCCCGTCGCCGGGCGGCCTCCGTCTTTGATGACCTGGTCGTTCTCTTCGCGGAAGCGGAATTTATCCACTTGCTCCTCGAGGAGGAACGAGGTGTCGCCCACGTCTTCGACCTTAACCCAGCGCATCATCTGCCGGGAGATGGTTTCGATGTGCTTGTCGTTGATGTTCACGCCCTGGAGGCGGTAGACCTCTTGAATCGCGTTGACCAGGTACGACTGCGTGAACTTTTCACCGAGGACCGCCAGCAAGTCGTGCAGGTTGAGCGGGCCGTCGATCAGGGCCTCACCAGCCTTGACGTGGTCGCCTTCTTGCACGTTGATGTGGATACCGCGAGGAATCGAATATTCCTTCGTGGTCTTGCGGTCTTCGCTTTCGACGTAGATCTTGCGCATGCCCTTGGCGATGTCGCCATAACGAACCACGCCGTCGATTTCGCTGATGACGGCCGGGTCCTTGGGTTTGCGGGTTTCGAACAGTTCCACGACGCGCGGGAGACCGCCGGTGATGTCCTTGGTCTTGGTGGTTTCGCGCGGGATCTTCGCGAGCACGTCGCCGGCTTGCACTTCGTCGCCATCCTTGACCATCAAGTGAGCGCGTGAAGGCATCAGGTACTTCTTGCGGACCTTGCCGGAAGAGTCTCGGACAAGGATCGCAGGTTGATGCTTCTCGTCGCCCGGAGGCAGGGTAACGACGTCCTGCGATAGACCGGTGACTTCGTCGACTTGCTCTTCGATCGTCAGGCCCGGCCGCAGGTCGTCGAACTTCACAGAGCCAGCGGTTTCGGTCAGGATCGAGAACGTGAACGGATCCCATTCGGCCAGGATCCGGCCGTGGCTTACGGTGTCGCCCTCGGCAACGCGGAGGCGCGCGCCGTATACGACGTGGTAGCGCTCCTTTTCGCGGTTCTTCTCGTCGACGATGGCGATGAGGCCGGAGCGGTTCATGGCGATGGCGGTGCCGCCGCGACCCTGAACGTGCTTGAGGTCCACGAACTTGACGACGCCGTTGTTACGCGCTTCGAGCGTGGAGCGCTCGGAGACGCGGGTGGCGGTTCCGCCGATGTGGAATGTGCGCATGGTGAGCTGCGTGCCGGGTTCGCCGATGGACTGGGCTGCGATGACGCCGACGGCTTCGCCGAGTTCGACCATGCGGCCGGAAGCGAGGTTACGGCCGTAGCACAGCGCGCAGACACCACGCCGTGATTCGCAAGTCAGCACCGAACGGATGCGTACCCGCTCGATACCCGCGCCCTGGACCGAGTTGGCTAGCTCTTCGGTGATTTCCTGGTTCACGTCGACGATGACGTGGCCTTCGAAGTCCTTGATCTTGTCGAGTGAAACGCGGCCTACGATGCGGTCGCGCAGCGGTTCGACTTCGACGCCAGCTTCGACGATGGGTTCGACGAAAATGCCGTCGGTGGTGCCACAATCGCGCTCGTTGATGATGACGTCTTGCGCCACGTCGACGAGGCGGCGGGTGAGGTAGCCGGAATCGGCGGTCTTGAGCGCCGTGTCCGCCAAGCCCTTACGCGCGCCGTGCGTGGAGATGAAGTACTGCAGCACGTTGAGGCCTTCGCGGAAGTTGGAGGTGATCGGCGACTCGATGACTTCGCCGGACGGCTTGGCCATCAGGCCGCGCATGCCGGAGAGCTGACGGATTTGCTGTTTCGATCCGCGCGCGCCGGAGTCGGCCATGACGTAGACGGGGTTGATTCCGCCCTCTTTGTCCTGGTTCTCGAGGGTCTTGAAGAGTTCGTCGGCAACCTTTTCGGTTACGTCGCCCCAGATGGCGATGACCTTGTTGTAGCGCTCGCCGTTGGTGATCGCGCCGTCGAGGTATTGCTGCTGCACCTTGACGACTTCCTTCTCGGCGTTGTCGACGAGTTTCGGCTTATCGCCGGGAATCAACATGTCGTCGATGCCGATCGAGATGCCGGACTTGGTGGCATACATGAAGCCAAGTTCCTTCAGGTGATCGAGCAGGACAACCGTGCTCTCGAGACCAAAGCGCAAGTAGGCGTAATACACCAGCTGCTGCACGCCCTTCTTTTTGAGCAAGCCGTTGATGTACGGGAAATTGCTCGGCAGGTGATCGTTGAGGATCACGCGTCCGACGGTGGTTTGAATGAACTGGCGTTCCATTTTTACCGGAACGGTGTGTGGCACGTCCTGATCGTCGTATGCGGTGGTGAGGTCGATGACTTCACCGGTGAAGCGTAGACGGATCGGCGTGAGGAGTTCGACTTCGCCGGCTTCGAGCGCTAGCACCACTTCATCGGTGGCGCCGAAGACGCGGCCTTCACCTTTGGCGCCGGTGCGAGCCTTGGTCAGATAGTAGATCCCGAGCACCATGTCCTGCGACGGAACGGCGAGAGGCAAGCCGTGCGCCGGGGACAGGATGTTGCGCGAGCTTAGCATCAGCACCGAGGCTTCGACCTGTGATTCGGGTGACAGCGGGATGTGCACCGCCATCTGGTCGCCGTCAAAGTCCGCGTTGAACGCGGTGCAGACCAGCGGATGGATGCGGATGGCCTTGCCTTCGACGAGGACCGGCTCGAACGCTTGAATGCCGAGACGGTGCAACGTCGGAGCGCGGTTCAGTAGGACAGGATGTTCGCGAATGACGTCTTCGAGAATGTCCCACACGACGGGATCCTGCTGCTCGACCATTTCCTTGGCTTGCTTGATGGTCGTGCAGTGCCCTTGCGCTTCGAGCTTGTGATAGATGAACGGCTTGAAGAGTTCGAGCGCCATCTTCTTTGGCAATCCGCACTGGTTGAGCTTCAGTTCGGGGCCAACGACGATGACGGAGCGTCCCGAGTAGTCCACGCGCTTTCCGAGCAGGTTCTGGCGGAAGCGGCCCTGCTTGCCCTTGAGCGTGTCGGATAGCGACTTGAGCGGGCGGTTGTTGGTTCCGCGAAGCACGCGGCCGCGGCGTCCGTTGTCGAACAGCGCGTCAACGGCTTCCTGCAGCATGCGCTTTTCGTTGCGGACGATGACGTCCGGTGCGCGGAGTTCCATGAGCTTCTTCAACCGGTTGTTGCGGTTGATGACGCGGCGATAGAGATCATTGAGGTCGGAGGTGGCGAAACGTCCGCCATCCAGTGGTACGAGCGGGCGCAACTCCGGCGGAAGGACCGGGATCACGTCGAGAATCATCCACTCGGGCTTGTTGCCGCTCTTGCGGAAGGCTTCCAGCACTTTCAGGCGCTTGGCGAACTTGATCCGCTTTTGCAGCGACGGATCGACCTTCATTTTTTCGCGCAGCTCTTCGGACAGTTTTTCCACCTCGACGCGGCGGAGAAGCTCTTTGATCGCTTCGGCGCCCATCTTGGCGGTGAACTGGCCGGGATATTCCTTCTGGAGCTCGCGATATTTGTCTTCGAGGAGCACTTCGCGCTCGCGCAGCACGGCAACTTCGCCGGCGTCCACGACCACGAATGCCTCGAAATAAAGGATGCGCTCGAGGTCGCGCATCGAGATGTCCAGCAAGTAGCCGATGCGGCTGGGCAGGCCCTTGAAGAACCACACATGCGAGCAGGGAGATGCCAGTTCGATGTGTCCCAGGCGTTCGCGACGAACCTTGCTGAGCGTGACTTCCACGCCGCACTTGTCGCAAATGACGCCGCGGTGCTTCATGCGCTTGTACTTGCCGCACAGACACTCCCAGTCGGTGACTGGGCCGAAGATTTTGGCGCAGAACAAGCCGTCACGTTCCGGCTTGAACGTGCGGTAATTGATGGTCTCGGGCTTGGTGACTTCTCCGTGAGACCATGAACGGATTTTTTCCGGGCTGGCCAGGCTGATCCGGATGGAATCGAAATCGGCAATCAAACTGGCGCGATCATAAGGGCTGCTTCGGTACAAGGTTGTTTCCTCCCTCCCCGGCTTTCACCGGGGACGCGGTTCGGTGTTTTGCACCGGACCGGCTGAGAACCCTAACTGCTGAAGAACTGCTCATCATTCGATCATTCGATCTTGCTGAAAGCGGGAGGGGCAAGCCCCTCCCCTACGAGTGCCTTCTAGTCGGCTGCTTTTCCTTCTGGTGGTTTTTGGCGCTTCATGAGTTCGACGTCCAGGCAGAGCGACTGTAGCTCGCGCACCAGCACGTTGAACGACTCCGGCACTCCGGGCTCGATGCCCGGTTCACCCTTGACGATGGCCTCGTAGATCTTCGCGCGACCGTAAACGTCGTCGGACTTTGCGGTGAGCAACTCCTGCAGGATGTGCGCCGCTCCATACGCCTCCAACGCCCAGACTTCCATTTCGCCGAAGCGCTGGCCGCCGAACTGCGCTTTACCACCCAACGGCTGCTGGGTGATGAGCGAGTACGGACCGATCGAGCGCGCGTGAATCTTGTCGTCGACGAGATGCGACAGTTTGAGCATATAGATGTAGCCGACGGTGACGGGCTGATCGAACTGGTCGCCGGTCATGCCGTCGAACAGGTTGATTTTGCCGGCGTGCGGCAGGCCCGCGACTTCGAGCAAGTGGCGGATTTCCGTTTCGCGCGCGCCGTCGAATACCGGTGTGGCGAATGGAATTCCTTCGCGGAACCCTTCGGCATATTCCAGCAGCTCATCGTCGTCGAGTTTGCCGAGCGTCTTCCAGATCGTCGTGTCGCTGAACACTTCGCGGAACCACCGGCGCACGGCCTCGGCGCGCACTTCCTTGCTGAGCAGGCGCTTGAGGCTGTTGCCGAGTTCCTTCGCGGCCCAGCCGAGGTGCGTTTCCAGAACCTGTCCGACGTTCATACGCGACGGAACGCCGAGCGGGTTCAGAACGATCTCGACCGGAGTGCCATCCGGCATGTACGGCATGTCTTCCTGCGGAACGATGCGCGCGATGACGCCCTTGTTCCCGTGACGTCCGGCCATTTTGTCGCCGATGGACAGCTTGCGCTTCATCGCGATATAGACCTTGACCAGCTTGATGACGCCCGGCGGCAGTTCGTCGCCCTTCTTCAGCTTTTCTTTGCGCTCCTCGGTGATCTTGCGGAGCACATCGATCTGCCGCGAAGTCATCTCCTCGATCTCTTCGATTTTCTCGATCAGGAGAGGATCCTTCTCGTTGAGTTTCAGGCGCTTCAGGTTGCGTGTCGAAACCTTCTCGATAATGTCGCGGGTCAGCTCCACGCCCTTGGTCAGCAGGCGCTTGTTGGTCTTTTCGTCGTGCAGGTCGGCTTGGAGAATCTTGCCGCCGAGTAGATCCGACAAGCGCTTCAGGCGCTCATCCGTGAGGATGCGGATTTCGTCGGCGAGGTTCCTCTCGAGCTTGAAAACCTGCGTGGCTTCGATGGCCTTGTGACGCTCGTCTTTTTCGCCGCCCTTGCGGGTGAAGATTTTGACATCGACGATGGTGCCTTCGATGCCCGGCGGGCAGTAGAGCGAAGCATCGCGAACGTCTCCGGCCTTTTCGCCGAAGATCGCGCGGAGCAGTTTTTCTTCCGGCGTCAGCGTGGTCTCGCCCTTCGGCGTAACCTTACCGACCAGGATGTCGCCCGGCTTGATCACGGCGCCGATGCGGATGACGCCGCTTTCATCCAGGTTGCGCAGGAAGCTCTCGCTGATGTTAGGAATGTCGCGAGTGACTTCTTCGGGGCCAAGTTTGGTGTCGCGCGCTTCGATCTCATACTCCTCGATGTGAATCGAGGTGTAGTAGTCGTCCTTGACCAACTTGTCGCTGACCAGGATGGCGTCTTCGAAGTTGTACCCGCGCCAGGGAACGAACGCGACGAGCACGTTGCGTCCGAGGGCGAGTTCGCCGCGCTCCGTGCAAGGACCGTCCGCGAGGACCTGGGCCTTTTTCACACGGTCGCCGACGCGAACCAGCGGTTTCTGGTTGATGCAGGTGTTCTGGTTCGAGCGCTTGAATTTAATGAGCTGATAGATGTCCGCGCCCACTTCGCGGCTGAGTACGCCGGAGTGATCGGACTCGACGCGCACGATGATGCGCTCGGAGTCAACCTGATCGACGATTCCATCGCGCTTACAGAGCACGACTGCGCCGGAATCGCGAGCGGTGACGCGTTCCATGCCGGTGCCGACCAGCGGAGCATCTCCGCGGATCAGTGGTACGGCCTGGCGCTGCATGTTCGAACCCATCAGCGCGCGGTTAGCGTCGTCGTTCTCGAGGAACGGAATCAAGCTGGCAGCCACCGAAACAAGCTGTTTCGGCGACACGTCAACGTAATCGACTTCATCGCGGCTCTTGAGCACGAAGTTGCCGGCCTGGCGGCAGTTCACCAGTTCCGTGGTGATCTTCAACTTATCGTCGAGCGAAACGTTGGCCTGCGCGACCACGTACTTGTCTTCTTCCCAAGCCGACAGGTAGAAGCAGTACGGTTCGACGGTGACCTTGCGGCGCTTGAGCTCTTCGTTGAGCTCTTCGACGCGGTCCTTTTCCACGATTTCGCCGGCCTTAAATTCGCTGTCGCCGGCGTTCACGATGTGGACGTAGTCGATGATGCGCCCGCCCTTCACTTTGCGGTACGGAGACTCGATGAAGCCGTAGTCGTTGATGCGCGCAAAGCACGACAGCGAGCTGATCAAGCCGATGTTCGGGCCTTCCGGCGTTTCGATCGGGCAGATGCGGCCGTAGTGCGTCGGGTGCACGTCGCGCACTTCGAATCCGGCGCGCTCGCGCGATAGACCGCCGGGTCCAAGGGCTGACAGACGCCGCTTGTGGGTGATCTCGCTGAGCGGGTTGGTCTGGTCCATGAACTGGCTGAGCTGCGACGATCCGAAGAATTCGCGAATCGCAGCCATGACCGGCTTGGCGTTGACCAGATCGTGCGGCATCGCCGTGGACATTTCCTGGTACACGCTCATCTTTTCCTTGATGGCGCGTTCCATACGGACGAGACCGATGCGGAATTGATTTTCGAGCAACTCACCAACCGCGCGAACGCGGCGATTGCCGAGGTGGTCGATGTCATCCACGACGCCGATGTTCTTGCGCAGCTTGAATAGGTACTTGATCGCCGAAACAAAGTCCGGCGTGTCCAGCGTGCGGTTGTCGAGCGGCGTATCCAGACCCATCTTGATGTTGAACTTCAAGCGGCCGACGCGGCTGAAATCGTACTTGCGCGGGTCGAAGAACATGCCGCGGAACAGGTTGGTCGCCGTCTCGAGCGTCGGAGGATCGCCCGGGCGCAGCTTGCGGTAGATTTCGATCAGCGCTTCCTTCGACGAGCGGATGCCGTCCTTATCGAGCGTGCGCGAAAGCACCAGACCGATGTCGTCGCGCTCTGGGAAGAACACATCGACTTCGGTGATGCCCGATTCGCCAAACGCCTGCCACAATTCCGCGGTTAGGGGCTTGTTGGCTTCCAGCAAAACTTCGCCCGTCTGGCGGTTAACGACGTCCGCGACGCTGTACGCGCCCTCGAGATCCGCGAGCGTCGAGCGAACCTGCGAGATTTTCGCCTTGATCAGTTCCTTGAACAGATTCTCGGTGATGCGCTTGTGCGCGCCGATGATCACTTCATCCGTCTTCGGATTCTTGATCTCGTGCGTCAGTTTGCGATCGACGATGCCTGGCGAAATATTCCAGTACAGATCCTTGTCGCGCAGAGAAATCCGTTCCACCTGATAAAAGGTGCGCAGGATGTCTTCGTTCGACTTCATGCCCAGTGCGCGCAGGAAGATCGAGCCGAGGAACTTACGCTTGCGGTCGATACGCACGTACAGAATATTCTTGGTGTCGTATTCGAATTCCACCCACGATCCGCGATACGGAATAATCTTCCCGAGGAAGTAGGAGCGATTGTTTGCGCTTTCGAAGAACACGCCTGGCGAACGGTGCAATTGACTGACGATAACGCGCTCAGTACCATTGATGATGAAGGTGCCGTTCTCGGTCATCAGCGGAATATCGCCGTAGAAAACTTCCTGCTCCTTGATGTCGCGAATGGTTTTCGCGCCGGAGTCAGGATCCTTGTCGTAAATAGTCAGTCTTATGGTGACTTTCAGCGGCGCGGAGTACGTCATACCGCGCTCCTGACACTCGTTCACGTCATACTTCAACTGCATCGCCACTGGATCGCCGCACTTGTTGCAGAATGTCGGCGTGTTCTTGTTGAACGTGCCGCACTTGTGGCAGATCACGTCGCCAGTCTGGTACGGATTGGTGACCACCGACGCGCCGCAATTACGGCAGGTCGCGCGCAGGTGGTGTAGACCCTTCAAGTTGCCGCACTTACACTCCCAGTTGCCGATCGAGTAGTCCACGAATTCCAACTGCGACATTTCGCGGAAATCCTTGATCGGAAACACCGACGTGAACACCGACTGAAGCCCGCCGTCATCGCGCTCGCTCGGCAGCAGATCCATCTGCAGAAAGCGCTGATACGACTTCATCTGTACTTCAATCAGGTTGGGAATCTGAATCGAGCCCTGAATTTTCGCGAAATCCAGACGCTGACGTTCCCGGACATGCTGATTGGTAGTCGACATGAATTACCTCATCCCTTGTGGGCAATACGCGGACAGATTGTGTGAAGACAGCGAATCGGTGTGCGCGCGACTTTCGCCCAAAAAGTCAGCGCGCACACGACCGCAGAGCGCCAATGAAAGGCGCTTGAAGTTGTGGTAGAACCCAGCCTCGGCTTGCGTGATGAAATCCTTTGGCGCGGTCCGCTCAATGAGCCGCGCCCCCTCTCGAAGCCTTTTTCTTAAAACATGTTGCCAATGCTCGTTGCTGTCTCCGGAATACTGCCGGACAACAACTACTTGATTTCGACTTTGGCGCCGACGTCTTCGAACTTCTTCTTGATGGTCGCGGCTTCGTCCTTGTTCACGCCTTCCTTGACGGTCTTTGGCGCGCCATCGACGAGGTCTTTGGCTTCTTTCAAGCCCAGGCTCGTGACTTCGCGAACGGCCTTGATGACGTTGATCTTGTTGCCGCCCACGTCGGTGAGCACGACGGTGAATTCCGTCTTCTCTTCCGCCGGAGCCGCAGCCGCTGCGCCACCGCCGCCGCCCGCCACAACCGTGGCAGCAGCCGCCGAGACGCCAAACGTCTCTTCCATCTTCTTCACCAGGTCCGACGCTTCCAGCAACGTCAGCCCCTTGATTTCTTCCAGGATTGAATCTACCTTCGCCATGACTGTTCCTTCTCCTCTCGAAATTAAAATATCTTACTGGGCCGTTTCGGGACTTGGTGCGGGCGCTGCTTCCACGGGTTGCGCTTCCGCGGGTGCTGCTTCCGCAGGTTTTGCTTCCGTAGAGGCTGCTGGCGCACTCGCCCCGCCGCCGGACCCAAACTTGTTTGCCTTCACTGCTTCGCTCACCACCACCGCGATGTTGCGCGGCAGTGCATTCAATGTCATCGCCAGACGCTGCGCCGGCGCGTTCAGCAGGAACATGATCTTGCTGAGCAACTCTTCCTTCGACGGAAGGTTCGCGAGCTGCTGAATCTCCGCGATCGAAATGACGCGTCCTTCGACAAGCCCCGCGCGAAACTGAAACGCAGGAACTTCCTTGGCCACCTTCGTCAGCGCCTTCGCCAACGCCACGGGGTCAGTGTTGGTGTAGGCAATCGAATTCGTGCCGGTCAAATTTTTCAGCAAACCTTCAGCGGGAGTGCCGGAACCCGCGCGCTCCGCCAACGTATTCTTCACCACCTGATACTTGCCGCCGGCGGCCTGCACCGCGCGCCGCAGCTTGGTGTCGTCTTCCACGGTGATGCCCTGGAACGTGGTCAGAATCACGCTCGACACCTTGGCCAGCGCGACCTTCAGCTTGTCTAGATCTTCCTGCTTTTCGCTGCGCTTCTTCATAATCTCGCTATCCCCATATCCTCTAAACTAAGCGGCCGCCGCCAGAATTTCCGATTCCGCCAGATCGATCGGGATGCCCGGGCCCATTGTTGACGTCAACGTGATTCTCTTGACGTACTTGCCCTTCGCTGCCGCAGGCTTGGCCTTGATCACCGCGTTAATGATCGCGTGCGCGTTCTCCGCCAGTTTCGTGGCGTCAAAATCAATCTTGCCGATGCCGCAGTGGACGATTCCCGCCTTATCGACACGGAATTCCACCTTGCCGCCCTTGGTCTCCTTGATGGCTTTAGCGACATCAAAGGTGACCGTGCCCGTCTTGGGGTTCGGCATCAACCCTCGCGGACCGAGAACTTTTCCCAACTTACCGGCGGACTTCATCATGTCCGGCGTCGCGATCACTGCGTCGTAATCGGTCCAACCACCGGCGATCTTGGTCACCATGTCTTCGCCGCCGACGAAATCCGCGCCGGCTTCCGTCGCCTCGCGAACCTTGTCGCCGCTGGCGATCACCAGCACACGCACCGACTTGCCCAGGCCATGCGGCAGAACGACAGTTCCGCGAACGACCTGATCGGAATGCTTCGGATCGACGCCCAGATTAATGGCCAGCTCAACCGTTTCGTTGAACTTGGTGTGGTGCGTCTTCTTGATCAGCTCCGCTGCTTCCTGGAGCTTGTAAGGGCGCGCTTCCACTTTCTTGCGCGCGTTCTCTACGTGTTTGCCTGCCTGCTTCATCCCTTTACCTCTTCGACCTCGTAGCGCCTGAACTCCTAGGCTTCCACGACTTCCAGACCCATGTTGCGCGCCGTACCCATCACCGTGCGCACCGCAGAGTCCAGATTTGTGGTGTTGAGATCGACCAGCTTGATCTTGGCGATTTCCTGCACTTGCTTCTTCGTAACTTTTCCAACTTTGTTGCGGTTCGGCTCAGCGGAACCCTTCACGATGCCCGCAGCGCGAAGCAAAAGGATCGACGCCGGCGGTGTCTTCAAAATAAAAGTAAAGGTACGGTCGGTATAGACCGTAACGAGCACCGGAAAGATCATCCCGTCCGGTTCCTTAGCCGTCTTGGCATTGAACTGCTTACAAAAATCCATGATGTTCAAACCATGCGGCCCAAGCGCCGTACCAACTGGCGGCGCAGGCGTAGCTTTGCCTGCCGGAAGTTGCAACTTGATCGTCGTTTGAATCTTCTTTGCCATGTCCCCGCCTCAAACCCCTTCGAGCTAGATTCTTCTTATCCGAGCTTTTCAACGCTCGCAAAATCCAATTCCACCGGTGTCGATCGCCCGAAAATCGTCACCGAAACTTTCAACCGGCTATGATCTCCGTCAATCTCTTCCACCGTCCCGTTAAAATTCGCAAACGGTCCGTCCACAATCCGCACCTGCTCGTTGCGCTCGAAGACCACTTTCGGTTTCGGCCGGTCCGTCGGCGTGTGTACACGATTGATGATCGCGTCCACTTCCGCCTCGGACAGCGGCGACGGCGAAGTTGCCGATCCCACAAAACCGGTGACCCGCGGCGTATTCCGCACGATGTGCCAAGTGTTCTCGTCGAGATCCATCTCCACCAGCACGTAGCCCGGGTACGACATCCGCGACGAAATCACTTTTTTGCCGCCGCGCATCTCGATGGTGTCTTCCATCGGAATCAACACGCGCCCAATCTTGTCCTGAAGCGTGAACGCCTCCACGCGGCTTTCCAGGCTTTCTTTTACTTTCTTCTCAAAGCCCGAGTACGTATGGATGATGTACCACTGCATTCCCATCGCGTTCTAATCCCTCTCAGACGCCGAAAACTTTGAACACGTACGTAACGCCGCGCTGCACGAGCCAATCGACCACTGCCAGGAACACCCCGAAGAAAGCCACCGTGGCCACCACAACGGTCGTAGTCGAGATCACATCCTCACGGCTAGGCCAGGTAACCTGCTTCATCTCCAGCCGGACGTCGTGCAAAAACTCGCGCGCGTCCTCGAACGTCCCGGAAACTTTTCCGCCGAGCCTGTTCGCTCCTGCGGCGATTCCGCTTTGGTCTTCGCTTTTCACTTTGACCGCTTGCATGGCCATCGTTCCTCTTCACTTCGCCGGTGCATCACCGGTAGCTTCAATCTCTGGCAGGGGAGGAGGGACTCGAACCCCCATACCCGGTTTTGGAGACCGGAGTCCTAGCCGTTGGACGACTCCCCTAAAACCAAAACCGTCCCTCCAACAATCCGTCCCGAAATTACTTCACTTCCTTGTGGCCGGTATGTTTGCGGCACGTATTGCAAAACTTCTGCGTCTCCACGCGTTCGGAGTGTTTCTTCTTGTTCTTCGTCGTTGTGTAGTTGCGGTTCTTGCAATCTCCGCACTGCAACGTGATGATTTCCCTCATGACCTGATTCCCTTCTATTCACTTGGAGTGCGGCTCGCCGGGCTAAAACCCAGCGCCTACATTCCAGGCAATTACTCGATGATTTCCGTAACTGCGCCTGCGCCAACCGTGTGCCCGCCTTCGCGAATCGCGAACCGCAAGCCCTTCTCGAGAGCCACCGGCGTGATCAAGCTCACTTCGCAGCTCACGTTGTCGCCCGGCATTACCATCTCG
>Ga0210399_10000456_pt1 | contig 33010 bp, 26 predicted proteins | sample IncBWC14MmetaG_FD_150865 | JGI IMG/M metagenome (GOLD analysis project Ga0210399, IMG submission 150865) | Forest soil microbial communities from Barre Woods Harvard Forest LTER site, Petersham, Massachusetts, United States - Inc-BW-C-14-M | ecosystem: Environmental > Terrestrial > Soil >... | reverse complement strand
CGAAGAGCAGGCCGGCGGCGGCGAAGAGCACCCAGAGAATGGTTTTTGCGTTGGAATTGATTTGGTCGTGCATGCGCGTGACGGTGATCTGGAAGTGATCGTTGGTCTTGTAAGTCTCGGGATGCGCGGCAAGCATGGTGGCGTAAACGGTGTTGAGTTCGGCGCGGGCGGAGTCGAGGTCAGCGCCGGGAGCGAGGCGCGCGAAGACTTCGGTCATGCGATGCGACCGACCGGTGACCATGGTTGCGGAGAGGTGATGGGGGCTGGTGACAATGTTGGCTAGGATTTCGGTTTCAACGGGATAGGGCACGGACGGTTCTAAAACACCGACTATGATCGCGGGACGCGTACCTTCATAACTGCCGAGGCGGATGGTTCTTCCTAGTACGCTTGGATCGGAATGCAACGAGTTGGTCCAGAAGCGATAGGTGAGGACGGCCGCGCCGGGGGCGTTGGGACCGTCGTCGGCGGGGTTTAGCAGGCGGCCGAGGACGGGTCGGAGACCGACCACGTCGAAATAGTTGCCATCAACTACACCGCTGCGGATTTCGCGAGGCTCGCCTAATCCAACTACGGTGAAGTCTAGCGCGGAAAGAGTGCCTAGTTCCTTGATGGTTTTCAGGCCGGCGCCGATGTCTTTGATTTCGGGAACGGAGAAAGCGGAATCCGCCACGCCGATGCCTGGGGCGCTTTGGCGGACATAGAGCAGGCGGTCTTCGTCGCGATTGGCTAGCGGACGGAGGAGCACGCCGCGCACTACGCTGAAGATGGCCGCGTTGGCGCCGATGCCGAGAGCTAGGGTGAGGACGGCGATGGCGGTGAAGCCGGGGTTCTTGAGAAAGGTGCGCAGGGCGAAGCCGAGATCCTGAAAGAAAGATTCAAGGAGTGGAAGGCCGCGGGAATCCCGGTGATTTTCTTTGGCCTGTTGCGTGCCTCCGAATTGGATTAGGGCTCGGCGGCGGGCCTCTTCGGGGGACAGGCCGTTCTTGAGATTTTCTTCGGCGGCGAGATCGAGGTGGGTGGAGATTTCGGTGGCGAGATCGCGATCGAGATCGTCCTGGCGGAAGAGATTCCGAAGACGTTGCAAGAACGAGAAGAGAGAGTTCATTGAGGGACCTCCTGGAAACGCGATTCGTGATTCGTGACCCGCAATTCGGGGAAGGGAAAAGCAAAAGCGTCAGAACAAAAGCCAGTGCTACAAGGAAGAGTTAGCAGAGAAGAGCCAAGAGCACAGACAAGAGCGGCTGGGCTACGAGACCCGAGAGCGGACCGCCTCGGAAGGCACGAATTGTGGTCGCGGCATGGCATTAGTTGGGGCTTTCGTCGTGGGCGACCGTGGAGAGGACTCGGGACATCACCAACGAGAGGCGTTGCCAGTAGGCGGCGTCTTCGGTTAACTGTTTGCGGCCGCGCTTGGTGATGGAATAAAACTTGGCTTTGCGATTGTTATCGGAGATGCCCCATTCGGCGGAGATCCAGCCGCGTTGTTGGAGTCGTACGAGAGAGGCGTAGATCGTGCCCTGGTTAAGGAGGACTTCGTTGCCGCTGGTCTGCTCGATGCGGCGAGCAATGCCGTAGCCGTGGAGGGAGCCCAGGACGGCAAGTGTTTGGAGGACCATGAGATCGAGAGTGCCCTGAAGCAGGTCGAGTTTGGAATCACCCATAAGGTCTCCTGTGCGATAGCCACATGAGGGTAACATGAGTTGTGTGGGTATGCCACAGGAACAATTGCCGTACATCCCGCCGCCTTTTTGCCTCCGCCGAATTCCCTGGCTCGATGTATCCCAAACAGGTGAATTTCATCAATTCCTCCTTGTTTCCTGGGACTCAGAGAGCCGTAGCTCATCGTTCTGTTATCAGATAGTCGTTCGGGAGACCGAAAATCGACGGCTACTCCATTTCTTTTAGCCTTGTCAGGGGAATCGGTGGGTCACTGATGCGTTCGAATGGCGGCCGGAAGTTGGGCTCGAGGTGCCCTGTCCTTGCGTTTATTGCAAGGGCGGGTAGGTAACGAGTCGGCTTGTAGGAAGCTATCTCCGCGCTTGGCATCGACTCTGGGCGCGTACCCCGGGGGAGAGGAGACTTTAGTTGCGGAGGCCCGATACGTGCCGAATACACAATTCTTGAGCATACCCTTCCGCAGCGAACTGATCCATTCCGCCGCGTAAGTCTCAGAACTAAGCGACTGCACGCGTGGTTTCCTTTAGCCGGAAATCCGGGGGGGCCGGCCCTCAAGATAGCCACAAGCGCGTTCGTTACCTAGCATTCGGCAAGGCTCGGTTTCTGTGGCATGTCATTTCGACCTATTGGGCACTGTCATTTCTACCTATTGCCCGGGCATCACTGCGTTTATAGGCTGGCGAGGGACATTACACATTTGGCCGGTTGGACCGACCTAAGGAGCGAGCTGTGAGTAAAGGCTTATTGCACTGGGGCACAGTGGGTGCCTTCGTTTTTCGCGATTGCAGTCGCACAGGCATAAGGAGGTAAGCTGAGTCCATATGACGATGATCAATCAAAACTGGTGGATCACCATAATTCAGGAAAGCTCGTGAAGAAATGCCGCTCAAAGGGAAAGAGTCATCGAGATTCTCAAAATCATCGCCTTCGGGACCGGTGCCCGAACCCAGGGGAGCTGTCGACGACGAGATGTCGGTGATGGCCCGGGTCGCCCCGTTAACAGGTCGCGATACTGAGGTCAATCTTCTAAAGGATCGTTGGGAGCAGGCAAACGAAGGTATGGGCCAGGTTGTATTGCTCATCGGCGAGGCGGGCCTGGGCAAATCGCGTCTGGTGCACACGCTGAAGGAGCATGTCCTGGGGCAGATGGTCGAAGGGGAGGTAGACTCGCCTGTCATCGAGTGGCGGTGCTCGCCGCACTTCCAGAACACGGGGCTGCACCCGGCCATTGACTTTTACGAGCGAGCCCTTGACTTCGGCCTCGAGAAATCGGCTCAGGCCCAATTCGACCGCCTGCTCAGTCGCCTGAAGGCCTACGACCTTGCCCGGCCGGAAACCTTGCCTCTGTGGGCGTTGCTGCTGGGATTGCCAACCGACCGCTTCCCGCCGCTTTCTTTGTCTCCGACCCGGCTCAGGGAAGAAACGTTCCGGGTCATGCGGGAATGGCTGCACACGCGCGCGGTTCGGAGGCCGGTCCTTTTCGTCGTTGAGGACCTGCACTGGGTGGATGCGTCCACTCTGGAATTCCTGGGCCAGTTCCTCACGGAAGGCCTGCACGACCGGATCCTCACGGTGCTCACATTCCGTCCCGAGTTCAAGACACCCTGGCCCGCCGTCGCACACCAGACCAGTCTCGCATTGAACCGCCTTACACGGCGCCAGGTCGGAGAGCTGTTGGGGAAGAGCGCGGCGGCCTCGTTGCCGCAGAAACTGATTGATCAGATCCACGAACGGACCGGTGGTGTGCCCCTTTTCGTTGAAGAACTCGCAAGGCTAGTGCGAGAATCGAGGCGGTTTGACCAGGCCGGGGGAGAGCAGACGCGATGCGACCTGCTCGACCATGGGCTCCCCGGTACGCTCCGAGACCTGGTGGTGACTCGGCTGGACGGCATGACGAGGAATCCTGAGGTCGCGCAGCTCGCCGCGACAATCGGGCGCGAGTTTGCTTACGAGGTGCTCGCTGCCGTCACGACGGTGAGTGAGGCGACGCTCAAGGTCGAGCTGGCGACTTTGGTACGTTCGGAGATCCTATATCAGAAGGGCAGCCCGCCCCGTTCCACTTACATGTTCAAGCACGCACTCCTCGAAGGCGCGTTGCACGATGCGCTGGCTACGGAGAAACGACAGCAGTTCCACCGGCAGATCGCGGATGCGCTTGAATCGCGGTTCCCGGAGACCGCCCAGACGCTGCCGGAGTTGCTCGCTCACCACTTCACCGAAGCGGGCATGGTGGAGGAAGGGGTCAGCTATTGGTTGAAGGCGGGGTTGCGTTGCCTGGAGCGGTCGGCGAACGTCGAGGCTATCGGCCACCTGACAAAAGGGCTTGCGCTTGTTCATGCTTTACCAGAATCGCCAGAACGTGATGCCCAAGAGTTGCAGTTCCTCAATCCTTTGGGCACCACCTATATCGCTGCGCGCGGTTATGCCGCACCCGAGGTTGGCCCCGTCTTCAGCCGGGCGCGCGAACTGGCTGACCGGATCGGGCAGCCGGCGCAGCGGTTTGCGGTCATGTGGGGCAACTTTGCGTGGCACGTGGTGCGCGGCGACTTCAAGTTGTGCATAGACCTGGCAGCCGAAGCGATCCAGTTTGTTGGGGCGCTCAACGACCCCGGCATGATGATGGAAGCGCTGTTCCTGCAGGGTCTGACAATGGTCTACCGTGGGGATTTCGCCGGCGCCAGTGATCGCTGCTCGTTAGCAGTGGCCGACTTCGATGACCGCAAGCGCACAAAGTTCTGGGCCACCCACACCGGCCAAGATTCCGGTGCCACACACCGGTGCTATCTGGCGCTGGCTCTATGGCATCTGGGCTACCCGGACCGGGCGCTGCAACTCAGTCGAGAAGCCATCGCGTTGGCGCGCACCATCGGCCACCCGTTTAGCCTGGAGTATGCATTGCACCATGCAAGTTGGCTTCGACAACACTGCCAGCTCGGCGACGAGGCGCAAGCGGCAGCCGATGAACAGATCGAGATCGCGACCGAACAGGGTTTTGTCTTCTGGCATGCTACGGGCACGCTCTACCGAGGCGGCGGGTTGCTCTTGCAAGGAAACCTTGGGGGAGGGCTTCCCCTGCTCGTCGCGGGCCTTGAGTCCTATCGGGCCACCGGCGCTGAACTTGCACTTCCTTATTACCTCAGTCTACTTGGCGACGGCTACACGCGGGCGGGCCGGTTCGAGGATGCACACCGCGCCCTGGGCGAGGGGCTGGACCTCGCGGATAAGAACGAAGACCGATTCCAGGAGGCCGAGTTGCACCGCCTCTTGGGCGAGTTGCACTTAGCTGAGACGGACGACCAAGCCACCGCCGAAGAGTGCTTTCAGACTGCCATCGAAACCGCACGCCGCCAGCAGAGCAGGGCTTGGGAACTTCGCGCCACAGTGAGCCTCGCCCGGCTCCGGCAGCGCCAAGGCCGCCGCAACGAGGCCCGCGACGCGCTGGCGGCTGTCTACGGTATGTACACGGAAGGGTTCACGACGCCGGACCTCGTGGACGCCAAAATACTGCTGGAGACGCTCGGAAACGAGCGCATGCGTGACGATTTTGCGGCGGGAGTAAAATATGTCCTGGGCTGCATCCCGCCGCCAATGGATGGACCCGTCTCGATCGACTGGCGCTACATCCCCTCGTCAAACCTCGGCGGCGACAGTATCGGCTATCATTGGATCAACGACGACCACTTGGCACTCTACCTCATCGACGTGATGGGACACGGTTTGGACGCCGCGCTCCTATCCGTCACCATCACAAACGTCTTGCGAGCCGGTTCGCTGATGGGCACCGATATGAGGCAGCCGGATCAGGTGCTAGCGAAACTAAACGACGCGTTCCCAAGCGCGCGGCACGGCCAAAAGTTCTTCACGGCTTGGTATGGCGTATATAAGCGCTCCACCGGATTGCTGACGTGGTCGGGCGGCGGCCATCATCCTTCGATTCTCCTCGCACCAGGTGCGCGTGATCCAATCCTCTTGCCGTCCTCCGGCATGATAATCGGGTTCATGAGCGGACAGGAATACCCAGCCGAATCGTTCGAAGTAGCAGCCGGCGCACGCCTGTTAATTTTCAGTGACGGGGTTTTCGAGATTCTCCGCGATGGGCAGCCTGTTTGGGACATGGACGCATGTATCGAATACCTTGCAAGACGGGATTCGCGCGGAGGAGCCCTCATGGATGAACTACTTGCTCATGTGCGCACACTCCACGGATCGCACGAGCTCGCGGACGACTTCTCCATCCTAGAGGCTTGCTTCTCTCAGGATGTCAGGAGCTGAATGCCCGTCACGGCGGGTAAACTGTGCGATCCGAACGGCCTCGCACTGCCTTGGATTCACACGAGAGGACGTCCAAAAAGAGATTACCGAGACAGGGGAATCGACTTTGGCAAATCGCATCTCGGCAGAAGTGAAGGCAGGAAACTGCGCCTGCGAAGTGAAGAATGCATCTGGCAAATGCTGTCTGGGCGATGTGACCCGAATCGTCAAGGATAAACTCAGTCAGAAAGGAGAGTCTGAGTTATGACAGAGCATAAGGGGGCTTGCTGTAGTTCACCAGCGGCGATCTGCTATTGGTTCGCTGCGTCCCTCATAGCATGGGGAGTTCTTAGCCTCATCGGAATCTATTGGCATCCTCTCCATGCGTCGTCGGCCGCCACGATCCTTTTCGGCATGGCAATCGGATGCGTCGCTAACTGGCTTAGGAATCGAACTTTTCACTGCGGTATCACCGGGCCACTATTCTTGATTGCTGCTCTGGTGTTCGTGATGGCTGACATGACTGTGATTCACGTCAACAGCCTTTTGGTTTGGCCATTCGTTCTCATTGGAGTTGGCATCGCATTTCTATTGGAATGGCGGTATACGAGACTTTCTGCGTCGTAGCTTTGAGGTCGCGCCCTCGCATTCCTGTGATGCGACTCGCTCTTAAAGGGGGGAACGAGCACACACAGGTGTGGAAACAATTAGCACAATCGAGAAAGACGCAGGGCGGTGTAAGCAATCGATTGGAGGGGACATTCGATGAGCAAAAAGGTCGTCCTTTACAGCCAACCGGGTTGAATGTTCTGCGGGAAGGTGAAGGAGTTTCTTTCACAGAGCAACATTGCGTTCACGGATCGAAACATTGCTGCAGATGAAGCGGCACTGAAGGAACTAGAAAAACTCGGCTACATGACAACACCGGTGATACTGATCGATGGTGAGGTCGTCGTTGGTTTCGACATTAGCAAGCTGCGTAATTTGTTGCAGCTAGATTCGTGACGTGCGAAAGAATTCGAGCTTGAGCCTTGCCTTGGTGTTCGCCGTAAGCGCGTGAGTTTCCAGATAGTTGTGCCGTGTCACGGCAGCGGTCTAACAGCTTGTGTGAATCAGTACCGCTAACGCCCCTTGTATTGATTGGTCTGGCCACCTGGCCCAGCGTGCCGTATGAGCGGCATGACACATGTGAAATTGGCGGGAGCGACGGGACTCGAACCCGCGACCTCCTGCGTGACAGGCAGGCGTTCTAACCAACTGAACTACGCCCCCGCAAACTGACTAAAAATGATTTCCCGCTCCTTCCACAGCCTTGCAGTGTCTTGCACTGCCTTGCACGTCTTTCGACATGACAAGCCAGCAATCTCGACAATGCTTAGCCGACTTTGGATGTTTCATGCGGGTCGCGCATCGGAACGCCCCAGGATTACGGGATCTATGGCCTACTCGACTTTTGGCAAATTTTTGGCAAAACGGTTTTTTGATGACAAGTCCCCTGGAAGGGGAAAGTGAGAATCGCCGCGTATATATTGGGGATTTGAATGGTGGGCCTGGGTGGACTTGAACCACCGACCTCGCCCTTATCAGTATTGCGGTCGTCGGTCTCCTAACTAGTGGTAGTGGATTTTTGAAGAGGACGTACACCGATTTTTCTCGGTTAAGAGGAGGCGGAGAGCGAGCGTGCTCTTGACATAGCTATATTAGATAGCTATCATCGAGAATTATGAAGGTTAGCGTGGCGGATGCCAAGAACAAGCTTCCCGAACTAATCAAGGCTGTCGAGGATGGCGAAACAGTGACCATCTACCGCCGGGGTGTGCCTGCGGTGGATATCATCCGAACAAAAAAGCCTAGTCGCAAAAAGCGGAAGCTCGGGACACTGAAAGGCAAAATTCAGATTCTCGACATCGACTGTTGGAAACCCATGTCGGACGACGAAGCCGACGCCTTTGTAGAAGGGCGAGACTAGGTGCGGTTGCTCCTGGACACGGTCGCGTTGATTTTCGCTGTTGAGTCACCAGAACGGTTCACCAAGCGCGCGACCGCCATTTTGCAGAATACAGAAAACATCCTTGAACTGAGCGCAATTTCTCTTTCCGAAATCGCCATCAAAGCAGCCCGCGGCAAGTTAAAATTTTCTGCAGCGGACACGCGTCGTGCACTTGAGGACCTGGACCTTCGCGTACTGCCGTACACTGCGAACCATGCATTCTCTCTTTTCGATCTGCCGCTCCTGCACGCGGATCCCTTCGATCGTCAAATCATTGCACAAGCTTTGTCGGAAGAGATCCCGGTGATGACTTGCGACGAGAAATTCAGCTTGTACAAAGGTCTCAAGGTCCTTTGGTGATTTGTCGGATTGTCGCCCCTTTCCAGAATGGTTCTTAGAAGATTCGTAGAACCGCAGTGTTCCGAGCATCGGCTAGCGCATGTGGGCCTGGGTGGGCTTGAACCACCGACCTCGCCCTTATCACAGGCTGTTTATGGTGCTAAATGCATAGCGACTACAGAGTTTGGGTAGAGCATTCAGCTCGCAACGGAATGCTCGCCAATTTCGCAGGTGAATTGGGGGACGCACCTGCCAAGCAGGTGTGCTATCTACAACGGTCCAGGGAACCGTTGCATTGAAGACGGCACTTTCATACGTTCACAAATATAGTGTCCGTCAGGATGATATTGGAGCGGCGCGCGACGTCCACGAGAGGCCACGCCAAGCACTGCCACCCGCGAAGTCTAGATGCGCGCCCCCATCTGTGAAACAATGCGCTATCTCTTGACGGAGGGCTCCTTGGTTCGAAGTATTCTTGTTCTCGCCGCCATTTTGTTATCCGCTGCAGCAGCAGCCTTTGGGCAAATCCCTCCATCGCTCCCGACAACCTTCCATGCCACGACGATTCATAGTCCGGAGGGCGCGGAGATTTTCGTGCGTTCCGGAGGAAAGGGTCCTGTTGTTGTTCTGGTGCATGGATACGCGGAGAACAGTGATTCTTGGGGGCCGCTCGCTGCGGACCTGATGAAAGACCATACGGTGGTCGTTCCCGATCTCCGGGGGATTGGACGCTCTTCGAAGCCAGAGACCGGTTACGACAAAAAGACTCAAGCCAAGGACATCCGGGCAGTCGTGACCACGTTGGGGTATGACCGCACCTCTGTGGTTTCGCACGATATCGGGAACATGGTGGCTTATGCGTACGCCGCGATGTATCCGGATAAGGTTGAACGGCTGGTCGTAATGGACGCGCCGATTCCTGGAATCGACCCCTGGAGCGAAATCCTGCAAAGTCCTGGCGTCTGGCATTTCAACTTCCATGGCCCTGACGCAGAGAGGCTTGTGGCCGGGAGGGAACGGATCTATTTTGACCGCATTTGGAATGACTTCACCGGCGATCCGGGCAAGCCAGACGAGGCCACACGAAACTTTTTCACCGCGACCTACGCACAACCAGGAGGAATGCGTGCGGGCTTTGCGCAGTTCAGCGCATTCTCTCAAGACGTAAAGGACAACAAAATCTTCGAGCAGACGAAGCTGATAATGCCCGTGCTGGCCGTGGGTGGAGAGAAATCTTTCGGCTCGTTGCAGGCCGTCATCATGCGTCATGTAGCGACGAACGTTCAGGAAGCGGTTGTTAAGGGATCAGGACATTGGTTGATGGAAGAACGTCCGGCTGAAACCGTGGCCTTGATTCGCAGCTTTCTCGAGGCGGAATCCCAAAAGAGTGCGCAATAAAAGGTTCGTCCTAAGCCGCAGTGCGATTCGATTTTGGCTGCCAAATTGAGAACGAGATGCAACGGTCCGTGCAACCGTTGTAGGAAAGTGACCATGGATCGCCACTGGGCGGACACCATTCGGTTCATTACCGAATGGTCGGCGATGACCACGCGAGGGTAGGACGGATGCACCTGCCTCGTGAGCAGCGGTTCTAGAGGCCTGCAATCGGATGCAGCGGTCTTGTAGACCGTTGTCACGAATTGGACCTTAGATCGGCAAGAAGCGGGGACCATTCAGTTCGGAACTGAAGGGTTTGCTGGACCTCGGCCCTGGAACGCCTGGCTCCCAAACAAAGAATCACAGGCGACCTGACGCTCATTAGGGGAACACCACACCCGTTTCCAGCGACCTGGCGCTCTCGTTTCCGCGCACGTCAACGGCGGAAATGCAGTAGAAGTACTTGTGCGCGGCGAGAACGTTGACATCCTGGAATGACACACTGGAAATTGGAACAAGGGCGATGCGCGCCGACTGGCCATTTTCTTCCCGGCGATACACGTTATAGCCAGAAATGTCTTTCTCTATATTGGGGGCCCAGAGGAGGTCAACGGATCCTTTTTCGGGATTACGGTTGACTATCGCCAACAATCTCTCTGGCACTGCGGGCGGAAAGACATCATGGGTGGTGATTTCAAGCAGTGCAGAATCGTCCCCTTCAAATTCGCCAATCAGATGGCCTTCTTTTGAATACACACTGGTCACGGGTGTAACCGAATATAAATAGGTTTTCTCCCATTCGATGCCCAAATCCACCGCGCTCCAGCGCTCCCCTTCCGTCGTGTGAACCACCGCCCGCAAATACGGTACTGCGATCCGTTTCGAGGAGCCCTTTTCACTCCGATAGATACGGTAATCGAACTTTAATAACGAAGGCTGCCTTTCGATTTCGTTTTCCCAAATCAGGTATACCCCACGAGAATCCAAATCGGAATGCAAGCCTTTGACCGGCAGAACAGGCGCCAAGGGAACAGCAACTGGGTTAGAAAATCCAGCTCTCTGTCCGCGATCGTCCCGAAATTCAACCTCATAGACCGCAAACTGCAGGTGATCAGAGTCGTCCTGGCTTTCAGGGAGTATGTCAATCAAACGGACCTTAGTTTCCGCATTAGACTTCCCATGGACAGCACTCGCAGCAAGGCCCACTGGCCGTTCAAGATTAATCTGTCTCACTGCGTGTGAGCAGGCCAACCCGGAGTCTGAAATTGTCGCCGAGATATTTCGGCATATTCTGGCAACTGCCAAATGCCCCTCAAAGGATTGCCCATTCTCTGCGTCACGCGGCTGGCTCCATGTGAGAGTGACCTTGTCGCCTTTGCGAACCGCGCGCAAATCTCGCACCAACTGGGCTTCTTTAGGCGAACCAGCCACCCGACTTCCGGGTCCGCCGGCCCCAGCTGACGGCGCGCACAAAACAAGCGCGCAGAGCACCCTATTCCATTTCATGAGATGTTTCCCATCCGATTTTTCCTTGTCACTATTGCACCTCGATCGCGCTCACCAGAGAGTTGTCTTTCACTGGAGTGAACGTAATCACATACTGGCCGCTTGCATTTGCAGTTGCCGTGAACTGCTTAATGATGGCTTTGTTTTTGGCGCCTGCGGCCGCAAATATATCGAAGTTGGTCAATACTGGCATTCCGTTGATGCTGACGTTGAAGACGCGCAGGCCGGCAGCCGTCCAGTAGGTCTCGGCAAAGTGCAGCCGCACCGTGTGGTTTGAGCCAGCAGCAAAGCCGGGAATCGTGTATTTGAAATTGCCGATCCGCGCTGTCTGATAAACGGCCATGGGCGCGGGGTTGGTGACGCCGCTCAAGTCAATGGTGTTCGCGTGGCTGATGGTGCCACCGCCGGCGAAGTCCTTATCGGCGGCGAAGGGAGTTACCGCCGGCCCGCCCGCATTGATCTGAATTAGCGACGAGACACAGGCTTGCGTGGTTGCGCTCGCCTGGTTTGAGTGCGTCGAGGTTCCTTCCGAATTGGCCGCTTCGACCAGATAGAAATAGGTCTTGTTGCAGGTCAGCCCAGAGTCGGAGAACGAAGTTCTTGTCGCCCCGCTCGCAATCTGGTTGCTGCTGGAAGGTGTGAAGCCGGAAGTCGTGCTGCGGAAAAGATCATAGGTAACGCCCGAGGTCGGCGACGCGGTCCAACTCAGGGTGATGGCAGAGCTAGACGTTGCCGTCGCCGCCAGATTAGAAGGCGCTTGCGGTGGCGTTCCACTGACCGTCAGCACCACACTGGCCGAATGCAACAAGCTGCCACTGGTGCCGGTGCTAGTGAGCGTATAGCTTCCCGGCGGAGTCGAACTGGCGGTTGCAACCGTAAGCGTGGAGGAACCGGAGCCGCTGATAGAAGTTGCATTGAAACTCGCACTCGCGCCGGAAGGCAAACCGCTAGCACTGAACGCCACAGTCCCGGTGAACCCGTTCTGCGCCCCGATCGTTACCGTATAGCTGCTAGTGCCCCCAGGGGCCACGGTCTGCGAACCCGGCGCGGCTGAGAGAGTAAAGTCCGGACCACCAGAATTGGATAGCGTCAGCATGCCTTGGAAGTCATGAAGCCGATTCGAGCTGAAGGTGGTGACCAGTGGAAAGTAGGTTTTGGCTTTGGCAGATGACGAAGTATTGAGGGTAAGTGTGGCCGTTTGTGCCTGGGATGTTCCAGAAAAGCTAAGCTGCGCTGGACTAAACACGCTGCTACTCGGAGGAGCGCCGAACGACAACAATGTTACGGTGCCAGTGAAACCGTTCCTGGGCGTAAGAGTCAGGTCATAAACTACGGAGCCGCCGGGCTTCACGGTTTGCGAGGTTGCCGGAGAGACCTCAAGCGCGTAATCGGGCGCTGAAGTATCGGCTACCGTCAAAGACCCTTCCCATACATTTTCAATAGCGCCGCTCTGCCCGAACACTTCAATCGCCGCGGTCCCCAATATGGGCGCTGGGTTGGCGCTAGTTTGAATGGTCATGGAAACCGGCACAGTGGCACCGGGAGTAAGCGCGACGGAAAGCCTATCGAGACTTGCTTTAGCTGCGGCTGCGCTGCAACTTACCTTTCCCGTTGCATCCCAGGTGCAGCTCTGGGGCAAATGGGCAACGCCAAGAGCTACCATCCCACTAAAACTACTGCTAGCCGTAACATTAAAGTGGTAAGTGACGGAGCCACCCGGAACAACAGTCTGGTTGTCATCGGTGGCCGTGATTGTGAAAGTTGGTTTGATATTCGGATCTGCGTTTGGAACGCCGGGGGCAGGGCAGAACGTAATGATATAACCCGGTTGGGGTGGGGCGTGGCAGTTGAAGTCGCTGGAAGCGTCATCGTAGGCATAACCGTAGACGGAAGGGGCGTGGCTCTTGACTCCCGTTGCCCGGAAATTCAAATTCCAGCCGACGTTGTTGCACGATCCAGGCACGCCGTAAGGACCAGCGCAGCAGTAGTTGGGCGTTCCGAACTTCCCGCACAGGCTCTGGCACCCGACTACGTTCCCCGCCGCATCTTTAATTTGCATATCCGTGGGGCAGAAATTGCGCAGATCGGCCTGGCAGGCCGGATTGATGCAGTGACTTGGGTTCGGATCATCGAGTTGGATCGAGATCGGGAAATCGAAGGCATCCACCAGACTGATATCGTAATTGTCGCTGCCGGTTGAAGAACCTGTGAGAGTAAACTCCGCCAGGCTGCTTGTCCCTGCACCGGTGTGGGTGCATTGCAACAGGCCGCCGCAGTCGCCGGTCGCGCAGGTTCCGTGCCCGGAGCTGTCGAAGGTACAATTCCGGCGTCCCCAGAATCGGCCTGCAACCCAGGGCGTTGGGACAGTGGTCGTTATAGTTGCGCCGGAGAGCATTTCCACACCTCCGGGCGAGCCGTTGAATACCGGGGTCGGATTTCCGGCCCCGGCTACCCAAACCGTCTCAGAACAGTTGTTCTTAATGGTGAACTGGCGAGTCTGGGCTGCTGCCGAAAGCGACATGAGCAGCGTGCCCAGCGCAACCTTTATATATGCCCCGCGCAGTATGGTCCTATGCGATACGTTCATGTCAGTATTCTCCAAACTGCTACTGGATCTCGATCCCGCTCACCAACGACTGGTTAATCAGTGAGGTAAAGGTAATGACGTAATCTCCGGAAGAACTTGTCGGCTCCGTGAACTGCTCGATCACGGCTTTGTTTATGGTTCCGGCGGACGCAACGATGTCGAAGTTGGTTAACACTCTCGTGCCATTAATGCTCACGTTGAATGTCCTGGAACCTGTTGTTTTGAAGAAGGTTTCTGCAAAGTGCAGGCGCACTGTGTGGCTTGAGCCGGGATTAAAGCCTGAAAGGGTGTAGGAGAAATTTCCCACGCGAGCGCTTTGGTATATGGCCATGGGCGCCGGATTGGTGACGCCGCTCAAGTTGATCGTGTTGGTGTGATTGATCGTTCCCCCGCCGGCAAAGTCTGCGTCGGCGATGAATGGGGCGACTGCGGGACCGCCGCAGTTGATCTGAACGCCGCTGGTGATGGGGCACGCGCTGGTCGTCGCGCTCGCCTGAGTGGAACCTGCTGACGAACCTGCAGCATCAAGAGCTTCAACCGCGTAGTAGTACTTTGTGTTGCACAATGCCTTTGTATCGTCGTATGTCGTGCTGGTGATGCCGCTCGCGACCTGATTGCTGCCTGAGGGTGTGAACCCAGCCGTTGTACTGCGGAACACGCTGTAGGACCCAACTGTGCAGCCGGACGGCGCTGTACTGGGCGACCAATTCAGATTGATCTGATTGCCGGACGCGGTGAATGCGCTCAAACTGCCTGGCGCCGTGGGCACACCAACGCAGGCGCTGCTTCCGCCCGCTGTTATCGTCAGTGTGTCGGCGCGGGAAATACTGGCGCTGGCTATGTTGAACAACTCAACGGTATTTTTGCCTGCGTTGAGAGGGACCACGATGCTCGAGTTTTCAAACGTCTCGAAATTGCCGGTAATAGGGAAGTGCATATCGTTGGTGATGACAACGCCGTTCACCTTGATCCCTTCCGGACGGTCGGTAACTCCCGGAAAGAGGCCGGAGGCGAAGGCATAACGGACAGTCAAGGTGTAATTGCCGCTCGTCGGCACGACCACATTGGAAAACGTGGCGCTGCCCTCAACCGCGTAAGCCATGTCTACGACTTCATGAGCCGGATTGATCGAGTTGGTCGAATGGATATACGAAGGGAACCAGGCGCTTAGCTGCTCGAAACAATCGAACCCTGCAAGCAACGCATCAGTAAAGTAATACTGTGATCCCCCAGGTACGGCTACCCCGGCGACGGTACCGTTCCCGCGTGATGTCGGCGGTCCCGGCGGACAGGGCCCAGCCATCGCCGTGCCAACTCCTAACGATAAGAGCATCAACAAAATCAAACACAAGTTTCTCATCAGCACTTCTCTTGGGTTTTTCATCCGAACTCCTTTGGTTGTGAAGAGCACCCTGAGTAAGAGCACCCAGGTACGATTTGCCGATTGTGACGAGTGGCTGGGAGCCATGCAGTTCGCCACCATCTATCTGGATGGGGATTTGAGAGTTTCCCCATCCAGAATTCCGTTGTTGTTACTGCACCTCGATCCCGCTCACCAGGGAGTTGTCTTTCACCGGAGTGAACGTGATCACATACTGGCCGCTAGCATTTGCTGTTGCCGTGAACTGCTCGACGACAGCTTTGTTCTTGGCGCCCGCGGCCGCAAAGATATCGAAGTTGGTCAAGACTTGCGTTCCGTTGATGCCCACGTTGAAGACGCGCAGACCGGCAGACGTCCAGTAGGTCTCGGCAAAGTGCAACCGCACCGCGTGGCTTGAGCCGGCGGCAAAGCCGGGAATCGTGTATTTGAAATTGCCGATACGCGCTGTTTGGTAGACGGCCATTGGCGCCGCGTTCGCGACGCCGCTCAGATCGATGGTGTTGGTGTGGTTGATGGTGCCTCCGCCGGTGAAGTCCATGTCAGCAGCGAACGGACTCACGGCCGGGCCGCCGGAGTTGATTTGTACCGCGCCGGTCGTCCCGGCTTTGGTTGTAGCGTTAGCCTGATTCAACGGACTGGATGTTCCTCCCGAGTTGGTGGCCTCTACCAGATAAAAGTAGGTTGTGGAAGCCGCCAGACCCGTGTCGGAGAACGATGTACTACTCACACCGCCGGCAACCTGATTGCTGCCTGATGGCATGAATCCAGAAGTGGTGCTGCGGAACACGCTATAGCTCGCAGCACACGAGGAACTACTGCCCGTCCAACTCAGATTGATCTGGCTGCTGGAAATCGCGGTTGCATTCAGTCCGGTGGGAGCTGGAGGCGCAGTGCAAGGAGCGGCAGATGTGATTTCGATGCCGCTCAATAGAGACTGATTGATTACGGACGTGAATTGGATTACGTATTGCCCGCGGGAATTGGCTGGTGCAGTGAACTGTTCAATGACTGCTTTGTTCTGGGCGCCAGCGGCGGCAAAAATATCGAAATTGGTGAGTACCTGCGCACCGTTGATGCTCACATTGAACGTTCGGGAACCGGCCGTGTTGAAAAATGTTTCGGCAAAGTGCAGGCGAACGGCCTGGCTCGACCCGGGGGCAAAGCCAGGGATCGTATAGGTGAAATTCCCGACGCGCGCAGATTGGTAGATAGCGGCAGGGGCGGGGTTCGTCACGCCGCCCACACTGATGGGGTTGGAATGATTGATGGTGGCTCCGCCGTTGAAATCCAGGTCTGCGAGGAATGCGCTTACCGCCGGCCCACCGGCATTGATCTCTATACCCGTAATCGCCGGTCCGGTGGTGGTGCTGGCTTGGTTCGAAGGACTGGACGAGCCTGCCGTGTCGGTGCCCTCCACCACATAAAAATAGGCGGTGGCCGAGGCTGTAGTTGTGTCCGAGAATGTGGTGGCGAATACTCCGCTCGCGATCTGGTTGCTGCTGGAAGGAGTAAACCCGGAAGTCGCACTACGAAAGATGTTGTAACTCACCGAGCATGACGCGGTGCTCGCTGTCCAGCTGAGATTGACCTGGCTGCCGGAAATGGCGTTCGCACTCAATCCGCCGGCCGCGGTGGGTATTGTGCAATTCGTGGGCAGGTGGCCATAGACGCATACTTCGCCCGTACCGGCGTTCGCTGTTCCGAAGCTGCCCAGATACACCTTCCCATTCGCAATTGTGGCGTAGCCATTTTTGGCGAAATTGTCGCAAGTATCGCGACCCGTATTCTGCTGGTTATTCCAAAGCTCGGTGGCGATATTGTTGGCGTCGTAAGCGCGGAGCACGCCCGGTGTCGAGCCGTGATTTGCATTGCCGCTTAGGACTGCATTGGCCCATACGATACCGTTGGTGTTGCCATTGGCGGAAACCGAAAGGTAAGCTCCCGGTTCGCCCCCGATGAAATCCAGCCCGGTCTGGAAATTCGGCGTGATCAAGCTGTTGCCGTTGAACTGGAATGCCTTCAGCTTGTCGCCCTGAGCCCACATGTAGACTTCCGGACCATTCACCCCACTGTTCCAATACACGGCGCTTCCATGCAGCGCGCCGCCAAGTGTGATCGTCTGCACCGCGCTCGCGTCGCCGAGGTGGCCCAGGTTGCTGGCGTTAACGACGTATCCCGTTGCCGTTTTGCCGACCATAGTCAAACGGTTTCCCGGCGGGATCAGCAGCGGGCCGGAAGTATCGATGTCTGCATCGCCTCCGTCCAAGTTCGCGTGGTTCGCAGGGGTAAACCAGTCCGCCAGTGCCAGGTTGGGGTTGAGCTTGACGAAGCTCTCGCTGAAATTCGAGACGCCATCCCATGTGCCGTTGCTGGTTCCAAAGTAGATGTTGCCGGAAGCGTCCACTGCCGGGCCTTGCCCAGACATCCAGAGGCTGTTGCCACTGCCGCTGGGCGAGGCGTTGAAAACCGCGATCTTTGCAAGCGTGGAAGGATCGTAGGAAAACAGAAAACCGTGATAGGTTCCCATGTCACAGTGCGAACTGAAGGGAATCAGGAGACTGCCATTTGCCAGTGTGAGTGCTGCGCGCTGGTTCTGGGTCAAAGGCGTGAAGCCGGCGTTGGTGATTTGCACCGGACTTCCCGTCCGATCAGCTCCGGTGGTGATGTCAAGCGCATGCAACATGAAGGAAAAAACACCGGCATTGTTCAGGGAGTGCACGACATAGAGCGTTCTGCTGGCCGAATCAATCACCGGGGTTCCGATGATCCCTGCGTTGCCGTTGATATCAACACAGCCGGCGCCGTAATCGGTATTTGATATCGGTGTTCCGAGATTGACGTGCCAGTATTGTGTGCCGGTGTCGCCGTCGAAGGCGTAAACGCTGTTGCTGGTCGTGGCCACGTAGACTACGTTGTGGGTTCCGCCTCCAATGTTCACGGCAGAGACAACCAGCGGCTGTGCATAAACCTGGTTGTCCACCGTATTCCTGAACAGCAAGCCGAACTGGTTTACGTTCACGTTCGACGGCGTCAGTGTAGTCTCGTTCAGGTTTTGTCCGGTGCGTGCGAGGTCGTTGTGCTGAGTTACGACGTTCACCTGAGCGGGCGCGCATTGGACTGCCGGAAAGATCAAGTAAAGAACCACTACCGATAGCAGCAACAGTCTCAGACGCGTATTCACGCGACGGCCCTTCTTGTCGATCGTGCGCATATGGCCCCCAGAAATGTTTTCTACCCTTCGCGATAATAGCTAGTTAAGTTATAATGTCAATAGTATTAATATTACCGTAATATTAACAATGCGGGCGGGCACTAGAGGGCAGTAAAGGGGATTAAGGAATACCAAAGGGCTTGTTCTCTTCATACTGGCAAGACGTCCAGTCGTGGTACAGGTGGACGTACCGTACCGCTTCGTTCTCGAATGACATGTACGGTCCTTCGCCGCGTTTTTTAGCGACATCCCGCGCCGCCTTGCGGTTCATCTTCGAGAGAATGGTCCTCGCTAGTCTGAAAGTTTTTTGCGACCTCACTTTGCCACCCCACCTGAGTCAAATTTCTGAAACCTCCTTGAGACGGTCGCCTCGAACAAGAATCAATCAGAAAGCTCGGCATGTAAGCGGCAGCGCTATCTCCTGCGTAGCGGAAGGGTACTGAGGCAGCTCTAGAGCGATTTCTTCGGCCGAAAGAAAGCGAACACCATATCTCTCGAAGATCTTCGCTGTTTCTTCAAGGTTCGCTGTGACATAAGTCAATATTTCATCTCGGGGTATATCCAGCTTCCGTGCCGGCATGGCCATACTGCTGATTGAGTTTAGGAAGCCAACCGGCGGTGATCATCCCAAGTGTTTGAAAATCGCGGTATGAGCAAAACTGGTTTCTCGCGGCGCGGATTTTTGCAGCGAAGCGCAGAAGTAGCAGGAGCTTCGCTGGCCGCCAAGTAGATCGTGCTCGCATCCAGGGCCGAACACGTCGAAAACCACGTACTGAGACGCGAGAACATGCTAGAGCGGCATCCCTAGGTCATTACCCGATTTGCTTTGGTTTGACACGGTTCGAGAATATCTGGTTAACTGCCAAGTCGCCGTGATCGCAAACGGAGCCTTGCCGTGAATTCTCGTCGAAAATTCCTGACTCAGGCCGGCGTCCTGGCTGCGGGCACCATAGGCACGCCTGCTCTCCAGGCAAGCGAGAAAACAACGGACTTGTCCGCGCCGGAGACCGTGAGCCTGTGCGGCCAATGGTGGTTCCGGACTGATTCTGGAAACGTTGGTGACGGGCAGCGTTGGTATGGAACCGATGACTCCATCAGTGGCTGGCGCAAAGTGCGGGTGCCGCACACATGGCAAGTTGACTCGGCTTTTGTTGAATACCGAGGCGTCGCCTGGTATCGGCGCGCGTTTGATGTTCGGAGTGAATGGCATAACTCCGCAGTGCGGATCGAGTTCGAGGCCGTATTCCACACGGCCACAGTCTGGGTAAACGGGGAATTGGCTGGGGAGCACGTGCGCAAGGGTTACACAGCGTTCGTGCTTGATATTACTCGTCTGCTTCGCCGGGGAAGTTCTAACACGATCGCCGTGCGCGTCGACAATGCTTTCAATGACCACATGCTGCCCAGGGGGCACTCCAGCGATTGGGCGCATGATGGCGGTATCTATCGGCCGGTGCAACTGCTGATTACCCCGAAGACTTTTGTGGAGCGGGTTGATGTTGAAGCCATTCCCGACCTTGCCAGCGGAGACGGAAAGCTTGCCATCACCGCTTATCTGCGAAATACAAGTTCGAAGCGATGGATGGGACGACCCTCTTTTCGAATTATCGACGATGAAACCGGACTGACAGTGATGAACAGTTCCGATACTCCGGGCTTCACTATTGAGAGCAGCGGAACCGAGACACGAAAATCGGAAGTTACGCTGCCCAAGGCGAAGTTTTGGCATTTCGATCATCCAAATCTCTATCGGCTCATTTTTTCAATTGCAGGCGGACAAGAGACTCACCAACTCACGGCTACATTCGGGATTCGGAAACTCGAGGCTGATGGCAGCGAGTTCTTTTTGAACGGTGAGCGCGTGCGGCTTATGGGTGTCGAACGGATGGCGGGGAGCAATCCGGAATTTGGAATGGCAGAGCCAAGCCAATGGATCACGCACGATCATGACGACTTAAAGCGGCTGAATTGCGTTTTTACGCGCGTTCATTGGCCGCAAGACAAGAGAGTTCTCGATTACTGCGACCGCCACGGCATTCTCATGCAGTCCGAAGTTCCGACCTGGGGCTACGACACATTTGCCGGCATGGGTGCCGAGCCTGACAGCGACATCATGGAAAATGGATTGGAACAGTTAAGAGAGATGATCGCGCGCGATCGCAACCACCCCTCGGTGGTGGTCTGGGGCCTTTGCAATGAGGTTGGCGGGCAAAATCCGCCCGCGTACCAATTCGCGAAGCATATGTTGGAGGAGGCGAAGAGGCTGGATCCCAGTCGGCTTTGTTCGTATGCTTCCAACTCTTTGGTCAAAACTCCGGAACGAGACGCAGCCGGATTGATGGACTTCATCGAAGTAAATGAATATTTCGGAACCTGGTATCCAGCAACTCTTGAAGCCCTGTCTAAGCATTTGGATGAGCTTCACGCGGCATTTCCAGGCAAGCCCGTGGTGATTTCAGAGTATGGATACTGCGCCTGTACAAAGGACCGTCCGGAGGGTGACGAGCACAGGATGGAAGATCTTCGATCCCACGACGCGATTTTCCGCTCCAAGGACTTCGTGGGTGGCGCCATTTTTTTCTGTTATAACGACTACCGGACGCATGTCGGTTATAGCGGCGTGGGCCCGCTGAAGCAGAATGTCCACGGCGTTGTGGATGTTTGCGGGGCGCAAAAGGCTTCTTACGACGTACTGCGGCAGGAATCGAGCCCGATCGAATCGCTAACTACGAAAAACAACTTGAACACATTCCACCTGCGACTGAAAGCCAGGCGTGATGTTCCGATGTACACGCTTCGAGGCTACAAGCTTAGGGGAACTTTTTACGGCGAAGGCGACATCGCGATAGAGCGACATGAGGTGGATCTTCCCGAAATCGCTTCCGGCAGTGAGACAACAGTGGATCTCACTTTCAGCCAATCCGAGGTACCACTCCATGTCACATTTGATGTTTTGCGACCCACGGGTTTTTCGGCTTACTCCCGGAACTGGAAGCCTTAAGTCACGACTCCAAGATGTTGCCGGCGCCAGGATTTAATAGTCGGCCGGCTCGCAGAAAGAGCGCACCTTTAGGTATAAGGTAGCCAATCATGAGGAAACTTCTGCTTTGGCTTATCTGTTTTTTCCCGCCGCCGGCGTATGGCTCGCAGCATGACAGTCTTTCAGCTTGGTTTGTCGATTCGCTGATTAAGGTCTTTCCTGACAGCCCGGCAACAGCATCAAGGGTCGAACTTGCTCTGGTATCGGCCCGCAATGGCCACACTAGCCTGCAAGTCGCCATGCGCTCCCAAGAACACCGGGAAGTACGAGTGCGCGTCGTTGCTCCTCGCATGGGGAACACGGCTCTTAGTATCCAAACTTACCGAGTGGGAACCGTGAATGTGAATTCTCACCCTACCGACACACCCTTGGACGAAGTGGTGCGTTCGGAAGTGGGTCCGTATCCGGATCCCTTGTTTCCGCTCGCAAAAGAAATTTCCTTGGAGGTGTCCCGCACCGAGACCATATGGATTTCCGTGTTCACGCCGGAGAATACACGGCCTGGTATTTATCGGGGCGCGATCGAGATCGACGACAAGAAACAGAAATCAAGGCTGCCCTTTCAAGTAGAAGTCTTCGCCGCAACGGTCCCGAAAGAACAGAAGCTCTGGGTGACGAATTGGCTCTGGCTTGAACAGGAGCTGTTGGCGAAGCACTATCCCCAATTGAAGTCCGATCCCAATCGCTACTGGAGAATATTGCAGAACATAGGGCAGACGATGGCGGAGTACAAACAGAATGTTGTGCTCGTTCCAGTGCGGACGCTGGCTAAACCGCATCTGGCGGACGGCGCCGTCCAATACGATTTTGGGTTGGTCGATCACTGGATTGAGATCTTCGACAAAGCCGGAATGGCACGCATGATTGAGGGCGGCCACCTGAGCGGAAGGCTAGGGGGTGGATACGACTCGCCGTATGTGCTCCCGACAGACGTAATCGAAAACGGCCAGATTGTGCGGAAGGAACTGCCTGCGAGCGATCCACGCACTGAACAGAATCTCCGGGAGTTTTTGCGACAACTTCGCAATCACTTACAACAGAAAGGCTGGCTGGGCCGCTATGTCCAGCACGTTCACGATGAGCCGCATGGAGCTGAGATGCCAATCTACCGGCGATTCGTCCATCTCGTCAGCGAGGAACTCCCGGGAGTGCCGACGCTGGACGCCATAAGCCTTCGCGAAGATATTTCCGCCCAGGAGGAAATCACGATCTGGGTGCCTAAGCTCAGCACCTTCGATGAACGGCTCGACACAATTGCAGCGCACAAAGCGCGCGGAGGCGAAAGTTGGTATTACATTTGTCTGGACCCGCGCGGCAGATACCTCAATCGATTTATTGACTACCCGACGCTCAAGGTGAGACTCCTGCCGTGGATCAACTATCGGTACGGGCTTACTGGCTACCTGCACTGGGGCGGGAATTTCTGGACGGACCGGCCGTTCGAGGACGTTCAGCCCGATTGGGGCGGAGGGTTCTTTCTGCCCGCCGGTGACGACGCCATCGTGTACCCCGACCCGGAGCACGACGGCGTGTTTGTGTCGGAGCGACTTGAAGTGATGCGAGAGGGGATTGAAGATTACGAGCTGCTAATGGAATCGGCTCGACGCGCGCCGGAACGCACCGGCGCTTTGGCCCGACAGGTGATGCCTACATTCACCGAGTACGTACGCGACGTGACTCGGTTCCGAAAGTTCGAACGCGAGCTCCTTGAACTGGCGGCCGAGGCGCAGAGGGAGTAATAAGGTAGCAGATGGTTGTACTCGGTTCTGTGGGCTCAGGCGCAGCATCACTGTCCCGGATTTTGGTTAAGCAAGCCCAGGAGATCGCAGAGTGAAAGAACCTTCCTCAATTGAACGGGTACGGGCCTGGGAAGAGACCGTAACGATCCCAACATATCCCGCGCCCGCTCCGGATCACAATCCCATGTTTCTGGACAAGCGCGTTTACCAGGGCAGCAGCGGAAAAGTGTACCCGAACCCTTTTACCGACTATATCTCGGACACAAAGTCCGACAAACCATATCGGGCGATTTTTCTGGAGAATGAATTCATCCGTATCATGATCTTGCCGGAGATCGGCGGACGGATTCACATCGGACAGGATAAGACCAATGACTACGATTTCTTTTACCGGCAAAACGTTATCAAGCCCGCGCTCGTCGGCCTGCTGGGGCCTTGGATTTCCGGCGGGGTGGAGTTCAACTGGCCGCAGCACCACCGGCCTTCCACATTTATGCCTGTGAATCACCAGGTTGAAGAGCACGAAGATGGGAGCTGCACGGTCTGGCTTAGCGAACACGAACCAATGAACCGGATGAAAGGTATGGTCGGGATTACGGTGTATCCTGGCAAAAGCATCATAGAAGCCAAAGCCCAGCTATATAACCGCACTCCATTCGTCCAGACATTTCTGTGGTGGGCTAATGTCGCCGTGCAAGTGCACGAACAATATCAGGCTTTCTTCCCTCCAGATGTCGCCTACGTCGCAGACCATGCAAAGCGTGCCGTGTCATCTTTTCCCGTAGCGCGAAACTTTTATTACGGCGTGGATTACACACGGGGAGTAGACATCACTTGGTACAAAAATATCGTCGTACCCACTTCGTACATGATACTCGACTCGAAATATGACTTTTTCGGTGGATATGATCATCGACGACGCGCCGGCCTGGTGCACGTAGCGGATCGGCATATATCACCCGGCAAGAAGTTGTGGACATGGGGAAACGCGGAGTTCGGGTACATGTGGGACCGCGAGCTTACTGATTCCGATGGACCCTACGTGGAGTTGATGGCCGGAGTTTTCACGGACAACCAACCAGATTTTTCATGGCTTCAGCCGTATGAGACACGTACCTTCAAGCAATATTGGTACCCGATTCAAGAAATCGGACCAGCCAAAAACGCAAATCGGATGGCCGCCGTAAACCTCGAAATGGAGGGACGTCGGCTCAAAGTCGGCGTGTTGACTACCGCAGCCGTTAAACAGCTTCGCGTGATCGTAACCGCTGGAGAACGCATTGTTTTACAGGAAACTCGGGACACTCGGCCGAATCAGCCCTTCATCGAAACAGTCGAGCTAGCCGCTGACTGTGCCGCAACAGCTGTGCTCCTCCGTGTGCTTTCCCCTGATGGAAAGGAAATGATTCGATTCAGGCCCGAAGAAAAGCGGCCTACTCCCTTGCCCGAGCCCGCCACGGAACCCCCGCCTCCCGCAGAAATCGCGACCATCGAGGAACTCTACCTGGTCGGCCTGCACTTGGAACAGTATCGCCATGCGACGCGTCTCCCTGAGGCGTATTGGGAAGAGGGGCTGCGCCGCGATGCACACGACGTGAGGTGTAACAATGCTATGGGAATGTTGTGCCTGCGCCGCGGCCAATTTCAGGATGCCGAGCAATACTTCCGGCGTGCGATCACCTGGCTGACGCATCGCAATCCGAATCCTCGTGATGGCGAGCCATTTTATAATCTTGGGCTCGCGCTGAAATACCAGGAGCACATGGAGGCCGCCTATGCCGCTTTCTACAAATCCGTCTGGAATCAGGCGTGGCAATCTCCCGGATGCTATGCACTAGCCAGCATTGATTGCCAGCGCGGTGATTTCGAGCGGGCGCTGGAGCACTTGAACAACTCGCTTTCCGTCAATCTACCGCATCTGAAGGCTCGCAATCTGAAGTCCGCAATCCTGCGCCAGCTGGGCAGAAACAAAGAAGCGTTCGATTTGGTTCGAGACACAATTGCCCTTGATCCTCTCGATCTGTGGTCCAGGAACGAACTCGTCGCGCTCAGCACCGCACTCCACTTCTCTGCTTCAGACAACGCTCAATTCCGTCTCTTGCTTCTGGAAACCCACATCTGTCTGGATATCGCTTTCGACTATGCCGATGCAGGACTGTGGCGGGAAGGCATCGACCTTCTCGAGCGGCACCTCGCCGTGCTTTCCAAACAACAAGAACCCTATCCGATGATTCTCTATTCGCTCGGATATTTCTACGACAAGAGTGGAGAGCGTGACAAAGCTCGCGAGTTTTGCAAAAAGGCTGCTCAAGCCTCTCCTGATTACTGCTTTCCAGCTCGAAACGAGGAGATGCAAGTTCTCCAAAGCGCAATTCGGACAAATCCTTCTGACTCCAAAGCTCCCTATTATCTTGGCAATCTGTTGTATGACAAAGGGCAGCGAGAAGAGGCCATTCGACTGTGGGAATGCTCTTGCCAGATTGATCCCGGGTTCTCGATTCCGTGGCGAAATCTAGGGATCGCGTGGTTCAATGTGCGGAAGCACCCGGGACGGGCGCTGGAATGTTATGAAAAAGCATTTCGATCGGAGCCATCCGATGCGCGTTTGTTGTATGAGCTAGACCAGTTGTGCAAACGCATTGGAACACCCCCCGAGCGGCGTCTCTTAAGGTTGGAAGAGCACCGCGACTTAGTTGACCGACGCGACGACCTAGTGATCGAACTCGTCACTCTCTGCAACCAAACACATAAGACTGCGCAAGCTCTGAAAATCCTTAGTTCTCGGCAATTCCACCCCTGGGAGGGCGGCGAAGGTCTGGTGTCCGGTCAATACGTAGCAGCGCATCTTCTGATGGGTCGCAGATTGCTTGAAAGCAGGAACCCAAGCGAGGCCCTGGCTCATTTTCAAGCGGCGCGCGTGTATCCCAGAAATCTCGGAGAAGGAAAGCATCTGCTTACTCTGGAAACACACCTCGATTACTTCACAGGTTTGGCTCTTGATAGTTTGGGGCATACCGAAGAACCACAGCATTGGTGGAAAAAAGCCAGCGAGGCTCAGACGGGATTCAATGACATGGCTTATTATAACGCTCTTGCGCTTAGGAGCCTTGACCGAGAATCGGAAGCAGTCTCGGTGCTAAAGAAACTCTTGGACTTCGCGTCGCGTCAACTCGATGCGGAAGTCAGAATAGATTATTTCGCAACGTCCCTGCCAAACTTTATGCTCTTCGATGATGACCTGCAGAAGCGAAACCGGACCGAGTGTTTGTTCCTGAGAGGGCTTGCGAAGCTTGGGCTCCGGCGAATCGAAGAGTCGGCAACTGACTTCCGCGAAGCATTGACCCTGGATGTGAATCACATGTGGGCGCAGGCAGAGTTGGAACGCATAGAACCTGTTCACGCGACGAGGTTGAAGCTATGAGTGGCCCCAGGCACCGCCAAACTGCTGGAGAGGGGATCGTGCCGGCAGGCAGCGCCGAGACCCTGACGAATTCAGCCGAACAAAACATCTATCTCTGGGCGATTTCCTTTGTCGCGGCTCTAGGGGGATTGCTTTTTGGATATGACTGGGTCGTGATTGGCGGGGCCAAGCCGTTTTACGAAAAATTCTTCCATCTAACGAATGCTGCGCAACAAGGTTGGGCGATGAGTTGTGCTCTGATCGGTTGCCTGCTGGGAGCGATGATCTCCGGGAATCTCAGCGACCGTTATGGCCGGAAACGTCTGCTAATTCTGGCCGCGCTACTCTTCGGAGTCTCCTCCGCAGGCACCGCGCTGGCCAACGTGTTTCACAGTTTTGTGATGTGGCGAATCGTTGGGGGAATGGCCATCGGTCTTGCTTCCAATCTCTCTCCCATGTACATCGCGGAAATTTCGCCTGCCGCAGTGCGAGGCAAGTTAGTCTCGCTAAATCAGCTCACCATCGTTATTGGAATTCTGCTGGCCCAGTTCGTGAATTGGCTTATTGCCCAGCCTGTGCCCACAGGGGCTTCCGCGATGGAGATTCTGAACTCATGGAATGGACAGATTGCGTGGCGCTGGATGTTTGGCGTCACCGCGTTACCCTCTTTGGTATTTTTGCTCGGAATGCTGCTAGTGCCGGAGAGCCCGCGTTGGCTAGCCCGGAATGGTCTGCGCGAGAAAGCAGGGCGCATCCTCGATCGTCTTAATGGCGAGGCGCACGCCAAACAAGCCTTGGCCGAGATTGAATCGAGTCTAGCGACCGTCGAAAAGGTCAGCTTGTTCACCCTGCTGGATCCCAGACTCGTCGGTGTTCTCTCCCTTGGCGTTTCGTTGGCAATATTTCAGCAATGGTGCGGTATAAACGTGATCTTCAGCTATGCGGAGGAGGTGTTTTCCGCGGCGGGCTATCATGTCTCTGACATTCTGCTAAATATCGTAATCACCGGTGCTGTCAATCTAGCGTTTACCCTCGTGGCCATCACCTTGGTGGACAGAGTCGGACGCCGCAAATTGATGCTTTTCGGCTCGGTGGCTTTGTCACTGATCTACTGTTTGCTCGGATTTGGTTTTTATAGACACAGCCGTGGAATACACATGCTGCTGCTGGTTGTTATGGCCATCGCCTGTTATGCCATGTCGCTCGCCCCAGTTACGTGGGTAGTCATTTCAGAAATTTTCCCCAATCGCATTCGTGGTGCAGCGATGTCCGTGGCGGTCACCTCACTGTGGATTGCCAGCTTCATTCTTACCTACACGTTTCCGTTACTGAACCGGGGCGTTGGGCCTGCGGGAACCTTCTGGATCTATGCCGGCATTTGCTTGGCCGGCTTTCTGTTCATTCGCTGGCGCCTTCCCGAAACAAAAGGCCAGACGCTCGAGGAGATCGAGCAGGCGTTGGCGAGCTGAGTAGGATTCCCACGAAACGATATGCAAATGCCCGCGCTCGAGGCCGTTTGAGTAGCCACGAGTAGCGTCAGTCGGAGACTCCAACTTGGACAACACCCGGCCGGCGTCATCCACGATGCCGGCTGCGATCTTTGTTCCTCCGATGTCAACGGCGCCAATCACAGTTTGTCCTGGTGAATCTGATTTCCCCGTGCTCGCTGGTACTTGGCGAAGTCACGCTACTTCTTCTCATTCGGCGAACCGCTTTCTTCCGGGAACACACCGTACTCGTCTTCGACAATAAAGGAACAATAACGGAACGTGTCGCAATCCACTCCACAAATTCGCGCCAGCTTTTCGGCTGCGAGCTGAGCAGGAATGATGTCAATCAAAAATTGCCAGCCAAGCGGCACGCTCGGTAACTGAAGTACAAGGTCACCCGCATCCTGCGGAACATGCTGGCCGATCAGCATCACAGCGGCACCTAGTTTCCGCAGATCGCGAGCCACCGCCAGGTCTTGCGCGCGCATTCGCTCCGCGTCGATCCAGATTCCGAATCGTGTGCCTGCCGAAATCATTTCCTGCGGACCGTGGCGAAAGCTGCCCGTATTCATTGCCGTCGCGGGCGATTTCACGCCTTCTTCCCAAAGCAACCGTGCCTCCAGGCAACTGCCCGTGCTGCATCCACGCGCCAAAAAATACGTAACGCCCCCTGGTGCAAACCAGGTCGTATCTGCAAGCTGCGCTTGCCAATCCGTAATCGCGGCGTCGGTCTTTGCGAACGAAGCTGATAGCGCGGCGGCGAGACTGGCACTCCACGTTCCGATAGTGGCACTTGCCAGAATTCCGGCAGCCGCGGCCAACGTCGAATACGTGTTGACAGAAATCGCGTGGTCCAGCTCGATGGGAATTGTGATGGGAAGCTGCGCGCCTCGCGCAAGCGGCCCGTCCGCGGAATTGGTGATTGCAATGACGGTCGCTCCACACTGGCGCGCCCTTGCAAGCAGCTTCACGATTTCCACGCTGCGCCCGCTGCGCGAAATCACCATGATCACAGCATCGGTTGGAAATTCCGCGAACTCCAACAACTCAGCTGCGTCATACAGGTATACCGGGCTGGCAGCAAGGTTGAACAAACTTGCGGCACATGATGCCGCGTGCCAACTGCTACCGATGCCCGTCAAGTAAACATGTCGAGCGGCACGGACTGCACTTTTCGCCGCATCCAAGGCCGGCCGGCCCTCTCCCGACAGAAAGTCAATTGTCCGTATTAACTGATTCGGCTGTCGAAGGATATCGCGCAAGAAGTGAGTCATTGGCCGTAGCGCCGCGTGCTAATCACTGCTATTTTTCCGCTGGTGTAATAACGATACTGCGATAAGTTACGTGCCCTTTTTCACTTCCCTGAAGATAGATGGGACCCGGCAGGTCTTCATGGCTGTCCAGTGCGCCACCAGTGATTCCCGGGATTTCCTTGTTATCGATTATGGTCCGGCCGTTTTGGACCACGGTGATCCATCGTCCGAGCAGCGTGATATCGAAACTCTGCCATTCTCCCGGCTTGCGGGGCAGTTCCGGCGAGGGTGCCAAGAAACCGTATACGCCGCCCGTGTGATGACTGGGCGGTTCCTCAATGGAGTCCGTTTCCACCTGGACTTCGTATCGACCGCGCAAATAGATGCCACTATTGGAATTGGCGTCGCAGTTGAATTCGACATGTAACTTGAAGTCCTCAAACTTGGAATCGTTGATCAATTCAGGACCGTTTCCAGGACTGACCAAGTTACCGTTTTCGACTTTCCACAATGTCGTACCTGGTCCTTCCATCCTCCATCCTTTCAGATCTTTTCTGTTGAACAAAGGAATTGGCTTCCCCCACTTTGGGGACTCTTTCGCAGCCAGAGCGGGCGCTCGCCCACCGGTCCACCGCCATGCGGTTCCGTCTGGCCCAGTCGTAGCCCCACAGAGCATCTTCCCAACAAGCGTTCCTTCGAAAATCATATCGTCCCGCCTCTCTTCTTCCTCCTTGGGAGAAACGAAAGTGAGGTGGCCATTCGACAGCGCTACTTTGGGAAGCGGGCGTGCGTTTCCCCAACGGCTCACCATCTGTGCCTTCAATTCTCCACCCTCCTGGCGAAGTTCCAGCCACGACGGATATTCCCGATCTGGCGCCTTTAGCGTCAAATCCCAGCGTCCCAGGAAAGCTTCGACGGAATCGGCTGATGGCGGGGAGGAACTTGTCTTCGATTTTACGTCCTGCGAATGTGCGCGGGCGGACAGCAACAAAGTGACCACCACGAGCACGTACACAATCCTCTGAGGTTTCATAGAGCGACGGCTCCCTTCTCTGGAGCTAAACGGCGGCCTGCTGATCCTTCGCCTTTCCATCCGGCTTCGCGATCAATCCTTGCGTTATGACTTAATCGTCTGCGAAAGGGAATCCCAATACACGGGGCTCTTTCGGTAGTAAGACTCATTCGCCATGTGACAGCCGAGCGCTGCGTTGTGGCCGAAGACAACGTCCTGCATGACCGGCTTCCTCGACCTGGCGGCTTGGAAGAAATTCCAGAGATGCGGGCGCAGATTGGCGGTTAATTGAATAGCCGTCGCGGGACTTGCGAATTGCAGTCACTGCGAATTCCAGCCTTGGTCGCCCGGCGCCCACGAGATATTCCATTGTGGAAAGAGGATAGTTTGGCGGCGAAATATGTCATCTAAGAGATGGGTCATGAGTTTGATGCAACTCACTCGGCGTAAACCTGCGAAATCGGGAAGGTCATGAAAACGCCTACTGAAACCGGTTTCACACTACCCTTTTGTATGCTCTGGCTGTCCTCGTCGTCAAGTTCTTTTTCTCTAAGCCTTCGAACCTGCTGGCAATGTAGATCCTTTCTGTTTTTTCCCTTTATGGCAAACCAATTTGTGGACCGATCTTGCGCCGGCCCCAGTCTGGCCAGGCTCTTCCTATCGCCACGTCTTCTACATTTGTTAAACACAGCTCTACCGAGCGGTCGCGGTCGACCTGCGAACGACCAGTTCTGTTTCCAAATAGTAGTCCGCACCTTTTCGCCGTTTCAGCTTCAGCATCCTATCCAATGCCTCGAAGGCGGTCGTCCCCACGCGCTCGCGGGGGACCCGGATGGTGGTCAGCGGCGGCCGTGCCAGAAAAGCAAAGGAAATGTCGTCGATGCCGATAACGGAGATATCTGCAGGAATCCCCGCACCCGCCTCTTCGAGAGCGCTCATGGCACCCAGGGCGATAAGGTCGCTGCCGCAAAAGATCGCCGTGGGTTTATCGGTGGTTGAAAGTATGGCACGTACCGCTGAGGCACCTGCATCGACGCGGTAGTTACTGTTGATCACCGGAAATGGGTTGAGGTTTCTTTTTTTCAATCCGGCAACCAGCGCGTGCTTGATTGTAACGGCCGTACGGTTGTCGTCTGGTCCAGCAATGACCGCGGCACGGCGGTGACCGAGTCCTACGATATGCTCGATGGCCTGCTCGATACCCCGCTGATAGTCTATCGAAATGGTGCTCACGAGCTTCTCGACTGGGCTCACGTTGCAGAACACCACGCCAATTCCCGCGTCTATGAGTTCCGAAGCCGTGGCCTTGTCGATCGAAGAGGTCATCACCGCGACTCCGCGTACGTCGCTTTCGATCAGCTTGCGCAGGATGGATTTCGTCCGGGCCTGGTCGTATTGGGTGTTGCAAAGAAGGACGTCGAACCCGCGATCCCATGCGGCAGCCTGGAATCCACGAATGATTTCGGGGAAATACGGGTTGGCGATCTCCGAAATCACCAGCCCGAACAAATCGCTGCGGCCGGTGGCCAACCGCCGGGCGTGGACATTCTTAAAGTATTTCAATTGCCGGACAACTTCTAAAACGCGCCTCTCGGTCTCCACAGAGATGTAGCGGGTCTTGTTGAGGACGCGGGACACCGTAGCGGGGGAGACTCCGGCGCGTTTGGCCACTTCCCTCATTGTGTGGCCCATGCGTTTTCCTCCACGAAAATAGCCTCTGCTGCTAAGTTGACGCTGCGAGAGCGACGCTGTCAAGGTGTTGGGCGGCGCTGGAGAGCGCTTTCCCCCAACGATGGTCACTGGCGCGCCCAACGTATCATGATTTGCGAGCGCAGACTATGACCATCGAAAAACAAGATGGCAATGAGAAAAAGAACTTGACAAGGTTCAACCAGCGTTGATAAAGGGATAGCAAGTAACCGGTTTCTGAAACCGATTGCATGAACGGCTTGACAGGCGTTTTTTCCGGGGATGTGACGGACGGCAGGATTTCAATGCTTCGTTTGGAAGGCGAACAGCTCTTTGAAATTCGGTCGCCGGCGAAGTCGAAGCTTGTTCGGTAATCGGTGACCTTTGGGGGGGTGAAATGCGATTCAATCTGTCCTTGCTGAGGTTTCTTTCGCTTAGCCTTTCCCTTGCATTCTCCGGAATAACCGTTCGATCTGGAGGCAGAGCTATGCGGTCGTTGGTCCTTATGCCAGGGCGCTTCCTGGCTGTTACATTCCTTCTCTTCATCACAGCTCATTCTCTCTTCGCACAGACCAGTAACGGCTCGATCGCTGGATCCATTCTCGATTCCTCCGGCGGAGCTGTCACCGGCGCCCAGGTAAAAGCAACGGGTGTGGAAACTCACAGCGTATATAACACTGTTTCCAGCTCCACGGGCGGCTACCGGCTGAGCGATCTCGTTCTGGGGACTTACAACATTTCGGTCACCGCACCTGGCTTCAAAATTTCCCAGCTTACTGGCGTGGTCGTGCAGATCGACACCACTGCTTCGCTCGACATCACCCTCTCGCCCGGGACCGTGAATGAAACCCTGACCGTCCAGGCCGATGCTCCCCGCATTCAGACGGAAACCTCTGAGATTGGGACGGTGGTTAGCAACAAACAAATTGAGGAATTACCCTTGGGCCTGAATCAAACCGCTCAGAGCTTTCTGCGCTCGCCGGAATCTTTCGTCTTCCTGGTTCCCGGTACCCAGGGGCCAGGTACCAACGGCGGCGGTTCCGCCGGTATTTTTCAATCGAAGCT